>ERZ1740070.2435-NODE-2435-length-10720-cov-8.156868_pt1 | contig 10720 bp, 8 predicted proteins | sample MGYA00581734_ERZ1740070 | MGnify/ENA primary metagenome ERZ1740070 (study PRJEB43018, sample SAMN04849744) | marine metagenome | isolation source: floating plastic debris | place: Pacific Ocean | collected 2008-09-01 | study: EMG produced TPA metagenomics... | reverse complement strand
GAGGCGGCAGGACCACCGCTATTAGACCTCGAAAAATATTGTGCAAAGGTCAGTGGCAAGGATTTCAGTGACATTATGCGCAACCTCCATATGTATCCCTGGATTGAATCCTGGTTTCCTCCAGAGTTGGAGCGTAATATTGGGGCCTTAGAAGCTGGAGCTGGACAAATTCGTGCCTACGGTCGATTTGCCTTTTTTGCCAATTACCACAAGATTCAGGCTAGTTTCCACGAGGCGTCTTCTCGCATTAAAGGCCATGAGAGCTATATGCAAGATACCCACGATATTCGGGTGAGTGGCAATGGTCTGAATGTTTTTGTTGTGGGTTCGCTTTCTGGTGGTACTGGCAGTGGCATGTTGATTGACTTGGGCTACTGCATTCGCCATTGGCTTAAAGGGCAGAGTAGTCCATTGGTAACTGCCATGGTTCCCATGCCCAATGCATTTGCAAGTATTAAGGTTGGTGATCGCGTTCAAGCAAATGGCTATGCGGCTCTAATGGAAATGAGCTATTTTTCAGACTATCGCAGCGAATATGTCGCTCAGTTTGGCAGTGGCTTGACCAACGAGGTGAGATATGAGGTCCCTCCATTTGACTTTACTTATTTAGTAGGTACTAAGAATGGTGAAACTGAGTTTAAGTTGGATCAGCTGCGGGAGATGATCTCACAGAATATTTTCTTGGATCTGACTTCAGATTTTGCACCTCACAAACGCTCTATTCGAGACAATATGAAGGGTGCCTGGGCTCAGGCTGATCCAGAAGGCCGGGGATATCCAAAGAACTTTATGAGCTTTGGATTATCGGCTGTTGAGATTCCCATTGCTCAAATTCGTACGACACTGTCCCACCGATTGAGTGGTGATTTGGTTGACTGGTGGCTAAATGAAGCGACTCCGCTGCCACCTAATGTTATGGATCTGGTGCAGGGGGATATCCTCAAACGGATGCATTTGACAGAAGCGGAGCTACTGGCTGATGTTTCAGCGGCTAATGAAAAGGCGATGGTGGCTGAAATTGGTACATGGATTAATGCCCTACGTAATGAAATCTCTAACGAAGATAAGCTGAAATGTACCTTTCAAGGGGTAAATGTTGTCGGTCCTGAGAAGGGCAACATTCTTAATTTTCTAACTTATCTACAGCCTAAGGTAGATGATTACCGCAGCAATCATCTACGGGAGCAAGGGGTGGATGAGCGTACCCACGGTGACTTTTTGCAGCGGATGTATGACAACCGAGATCGCATCATTTCCCAAGGTCGTGAATCTTTAGAAGAAGAGTTTTATAAGATTATTAGCGATCGCAACCTGGGGCCAAAGTTTGCTAAGGCTTTTATTGACAATGTTCGTCAGGTATTTACCAATGCGGAAGAACGCTTTCGGCGGGAGTCGGAAAAGGTTTGGCAGCCCAATGAGCTTAATCGTCAGCGTCAGTACGAAGCGGCCATTCAAGAAATTAGTGAGTTTAGAACCGCCTTTGGCATTACTAAGCAGAGCCAGATGGAAAAAAGCTGTGAATCGGCTCTCAGTGGCTTAGAAGGTAGCTTTATTGCCATTATCCAGCGTAAGGCTCGGGCTCTGGGGCTTGAAGTGATTGCCCAAATGAGCGATAAGGTAGACCGTTTAGATGAGCGCCTATCGCGGTTTGAGCAATTTTTTGGTCAGCTGCGAGATTACTATCAGCAAGCAGCAGATCGTGAGGCGGATCGGGCTGATGCTCTAGAAATTAATGGTATGAAGCTCTATGAGCGGGAAGAGCTAAATCGTCTGTATCAGGATCTGATTGAGCGATTGGCAGGAACAGGTAGTACCAATCAAAGCCGTTACGATGCGGGACTTAATCAAGTTTGTAAGACGCTAACTGCTGACATTCTTAAGGCGGTCAGTCCCCTATGGAAACAGACTCGTCAGGTGGATGAGGTGATGCGGCTGTTGGACATTACCCAGTTGCCAGTGGTTAACCATGAAGATTTTCGTGAAAAGGTGGCTGACCATACTCAACTGGTGATTAAGCGTGCACCAGAAGCGTCACGGATGAAGCAGGAGTTGGCGGCATGCGATCGCTTTTTGAAAGTGATGCAAAATGAGCCAGAAGAGATTCGTAATAATTTGCGATTGGTAAATCAGCGTTCTAAGCCGTTGATGATGCTTGCTGAGGGTAAGTTATTGGCGGCTAGTTTTACGCCTGCTGCAAATACTAAGGTGGCTGTCATTGGTGGACGAAATTCTAGTAATCCGGCGGCGATTAAGCTAATACCCTATTTGCAGAATTTGGTGGGTAGTGCGGATTCGATTACTCCCATAGGTGATCAAGAGCGACATCGGATTATTTTTGTTCAGGAAGTGGGTGGGTTCTCGCTGCGCTGTATTGATGGCATGGAGCAGTTGCGGGATGCTTATCAGGACTGGAAGAGTGAAATGATTGAGGCAAAGCGGGCTCAGCTGCGGGGGGATAGTCGTGATTTGCCGATTCCGGTACATATTCAGAAGAATGCTCCGTTTTGGGATGTATTTCCTGAGGATGAGGCCATCTTTCGTTTGGTGATTCAGTCAAGGGCGTTGGGGATATTGCAGCTTAGTGAAAATAAGAGTACTGAGGAAACGGTTGTTCGCTATTCACGGGATAGTGTGACTGGCAAGGAGAATGTTGATCTGGCGTCGAGTTGGGAAGAGGTAACTCAGACGCTACAGGTGTTGGCTTGTCGTCCGGATAGAGAGGAGATTGAGCGACAGTTGAATGCTCAATATGATGCGGCGGCTGAGGATGCGGCGACGAAGCGGGCGATTTATGATCAGTTGATGGCTTATTTGAAGATGCGAGAGGATGAGTTGGATAAGCAGGGTGGGGAGGATAGTCCGGATTATAAGCGTGAGTTGACGATTGTTCAGCAGGTGATTATGAAGTATAAGTTAAAGGCTGGGCAGGGTGTTGGGGTAGCTACTCAAAGTGTTGCTGTAGCACAACCAGAGAAACAGCAGGTATCTGTTCAACCTAGTAGTAGTGGTTCACAGAAGTCTGGCCATCTTGGTTTTGATATAGAGACTACGGATGCTAAGTATGATGAGTTTGAACAATATCTGACTCAGCTTTGGAATATGAATATTCCGGAAGCGGCTTTTGTGGCGTCTGCTCAGGCGAAGGCTGGTGAGTTGGGGCTGGATATGCAAAAGGCGGAGGCTATTTGGCAGCGGTTTATTAATCCGACGGTGCAGTTGACTGTTGAAGAACAACAGTATGAGCAACATTTGAATCAATTGTCGGATTTGAATATTCCGAAAGATGCGTTTATTGCTTCTGCAAAGGCTAAGGCTTTTGAGATGGGGATCGAAAATCAAAGAGCTGAAAGTATTTGGAATACATTTCTTTAGTAGTTAGAGTGCCTATTGATAATTTGATTGCGAACATTACACACTTCCAAGTAGAACTAAAGGCTAGAGATGAGAGGTAATAGTTTTCTAATCAGTTTAATCATTTTAACTCTGTCATTCATTTCCTCTTCTTGCAGTTGTCCTTCTGGTCAAGTAAGAAATGATTTTCAAGCATGTGTTAATCAAGGGTTAATGATTCCTTCTCCTTCTCCTTCTCCTGGACCTGAACCTGAACCTGAACCTGAACCTAGTCCTATTGTATTACCTTCCATTGAGGAAAACATTTCTACAGGAGAGCGTATCTTAATTAAAGGCAATAAAAATAAATTCATGGAAGATGGAATAGTCTTTTTTCAACAAGGAGACTATAAAAATGCTAAGCAAGAATTCAGTAAAGCTAAACTAGCAACGAATCCTGAACCTCTCATATATAAAAACAACAGCGCAGCTAATCTTCAAAACAAAGCTCCTTTTAGAATTGCTGTAACTGTTCCAATAGCAAGCAATATAAATAATGCAGAAGAGATACTAAGAGGAGTTGCACAGGCACAGCAAGAATATAATCAGCGGCAAGAAGGAACAGGCAACAGATTACTAGAAGTAGTCATTGCTAATGATGGTTTAGTTGGCAAAAAGGCTCAGGAAGAAGAAGCTATGCTGCGTAACATTGCTGAGTACTTAGCTAATGATTTATCCATACTAGGAATAGTGGGGCATAACTCAAGCAAGGCTACATCTATAGGGTTAGAAACTTATGAGAAATACTCTTTAGCAACATTATCCCCAACTAGTACAAGCGTTAATTTATCAAATGAAGTATTCTTCAGACTATCTCCTTCTGATGAAATCTCAGCACGTAAACTTAGCTGCCATGCAAGAAGCATTCATGGCAAGGAGGTGTCAGCATTTGTTTTTTACGATTCTAATAGCGATTACAGCGAAAGCTTTAAAGAGCAATTCAAATTCAGTTTAGGTGAAAATAGCTTTGTTTTTGATAAGAATATGAGTGCACAAGACTTTGATGTAGATAGTGCACTACAGTTAGCGTATGAGAGAGATGTAGATGTTATTTTATTAGTTCCTGGTGCTAATTCTTCTGAGTTAGCGATTAATGTTGCGATTACGCATAGACGTAATGCTGATTATGCCAATAGTATTAGCCTTTTAGGAGGGGATTCTTTATATGGAAAAGAAAAGTTGGAAAATGGTGCCGATAGCCTAGAAGGACTAGTGATACCGGTATCTTGGTTTTCAGAAGTTGCCTCATCTAAGCTCTTTTATGAGAAAGGCTTAAAGCAATGGAAAGGTGGAAAAGTGAACTGGAGAACTGCAATGAGTTACGATGCGACTAGAGCATTACTTCAAGCTTTTTCTCAGAGTTTGGATGTTTCAAGGCCACAAGTAATTTCTGATTTGAAAAATGTCCGAGTAGTTGATTCTGAGACTTCAGGCTCTCCTTTAAGGTTTGATTATAAGGGTAATCGTGAACTGGAACCAGTTTTGATAAAAGTTGAACCAGATATAAATGCATCATCAAGTTCTGAACCTAAGTATGTTTTACTTGACAGTCCATGCAATCAACTTTAATTAAAACATTAATAATTAAATAAAAGAAATCAACTTTATATTCTCTATTTTTATCATCTTCGACCATTTGATTATAAAAGATGTATTAGGCAATAATCTGTTTTTCTCTTTAAATTATTTTTTTGGAAAATATTATTTTAATTTTTCTTCAATCGTTTCAAAACAAGTTTGGGTAATAATGTCTAAAACGAATGAACGTAAGAACTCAACTAAAGATTTTTGGACTATTAGTACTTTGCTGATCGGTATCATCAGTATAATAGCTACGCTAATAGTCGGCTGGCCAGATCTAGCTCAAAGTAGAAGATCTATATCTTACGAAATAATTGAAGCTTCTCCACTTATATCTTCACAACATATCCGTAGTGATAATATTTCTATTAGCTATGGTGGAAAGGAAGTTAAAACGCCATTTATTGTAATTTATAAAATTACCAATACAGGCTTAGCTGCAATTTCTAAAGATGATTATAGTAGACCTATTTCAATACCATTGAACGAGGCTAATAAGGTCTTAGAGATGAATGCAAGAATGGTTTTTGATGATGAATATCAAGATGAATCGGTTATTCAAGTAAGTAGAGAATCAACTAGTACTGACAATGCTTCTTCTTTAGAAATAGCATCAGTAGAGCCAGTTTTACTTAATCCAAGAGATTCTATTTTCATTAGTATCATAGGCGATGGATTAAACCCTCAAAAATTATCACCTCCTCGTGTACGTATAAAAGATCTTACCAATATAAAACCTGCTTTGTTATCTGGGGATGATAGCTGTTCGAGACCCTTTAATTTTTCTAGAGTTACATCGTTACTACTTAGTATTTTTATTCCACTAGCTATATCTTCTATATACTTTAGGCTTAAAATCCATGAAATTAAGAACCAATTTCTTCAAAGGTTTTTTATTTTCAACTTTATCTGTTTCATACTCTTTTGGGCTTTTACTGGCATTGCTTACATGTTTTGAATGATTTCAATCATTCAAAACATGTCTATTTTTTGGGAAAATTGTAAAATAAAAAATAATAATTTTAGAAAATATTTTAGGATTTACGTCTGAAGTTTAACCTTAACCTTCGGTAGGGTTTTCATTTTATTGAAATTTGCTTATAGCAATTTGATTTCTAGTAAAGTAAATTTGAAGTCAATTTTAAGACACTTTTAACTTCCAGGTTGCATATTCTGAATAGAAAAACGCTGTATGCCAACATTCAAATTAGTAAGGTAATGACATACTCTTGACCAGTTCAACTTTAGCTATGAGGAAAAAGATTTGATTGAGAAGGATTTCACTGGTTCAGATATTCGAGGGAAAGATTTTACGTGTATTAATTTGAGTCGATGTAATTTTTCGATGGTGCGATCAGGTCTTCATAATAGCAGTTGGGTCTTTCACATATGTGGTTTTCTAATCATACTTTGTCTATTCATAGGGCTATTAATGTTCGCGGCCACATATGAAGCCATGCTGTTAAGCCCTGAAGTCTACAACAGTATGTTTGATGCAATGCGTCAGGCAATACTTGATGATCCTGCTGCTTATGGCTTACAACCTGGTAGCCCATTACCTGAATTTGTAGCAGTTCCTGAAACAAGCAATGGCTATACAACCTTTCTGGGACTCTATCTGTTAGCGATATTGGTCATATTTTTCTTGCTATTCCTGAGCACCAAATGGTTAATTGCCGTTGTTTTTTCAGCCATAGCAGCTCTAGCAATTGGTTCTATACAAACCTACTATTTCGATATTCTTAATACAACACTTCAAAGCCAGTTAGGTACGTTTGCCATCATCATACATAACGGTACTCTTTTATTTACTTTTCTGCTTGCAACGTTAGTTTGTTACTGCTTATGCCTAGCTGGCAAGCTTAAAGACAAGGCTATTTTTATTCTTTCTGCTATTTTTGTAGCTCTACTACTATTTATCGGTTCCCTGAGCCTGTTTCCTTTTCTCACTATTCCTGAACCTTCATTTCCTCTTGAACCCAGTTTTCTTAGTGTTGTTTCTTCCCTAAGCCTGTTGGCCATATCAATACTATTTGGCTCTATCATTGGCTGGCAAGCGTTTAACGGTGCTAAGAAGTTCTCCTATATCCGCAGGTTTGCATTTTTGGTTGCTAATTTGGGGGGCACAAGCTTCAAACAATCGAATTTGACAGAGGTTGACTTTACTAACGCTTACCTCAAAACTGCTGATTTCCAGGGCGCGCTTTTGGACTATGTATGCTGGCGTGGAGCAAAGTCATTACATCAAGCACGTATAAAATCCACCTTTTTAGATCAACCCAAGGTAATTGACCTGGTTACTAAAGGTGACGGTAGAGGCGAAGACTTAAGTGGTCTAAATCTCAAAAATACCAATTTGAGAGACTTTGATTTATACGACGCAACCTTAGTCGGTACTCAACTCCAAGGTGCTGACTTAAGAGGGGCAAACATAACGGGAGCCTGCATTGATAACTGGGAAATTGATCGCCACACAGAACTATCTCAGGTTAAGTGTGACTATATCTACATGAGTCACCAAAATGGTCAAAGACTCAATAAAGTTCCCACAGGGGATAGCAATTTTTCTCCCGATGGGCATGAGTTTTCGCAGTTTGCGAGGGCTCTTATCGATACTCTGGATATCACCCATAAACTGTCAGATAGCGTTAATCCAGAGACTATTCTTCGAACTTTAAAGGATATTTCTAAAGAATATAGAGAACCACTACTAGAAATCATTGCTGCAGAAAACAGAGAGAAACTAATCCGTCTGCGAGTTAGAACATCTGGGAAAAATACCAATAAATTTTTAGAAGATAAATATGCTGAAAAATATAGTCGCTATATCAACCATGATTCTTTATCTTCTTACAAATGGCAACCTCAGGAAAATCTAGCATTAAAGGCATTCTCGACTATCCTCGATCACGTTAAACAAGGTCCGGATGCTGGCGTATATTTAAATTTTGAAACAAGAAATTATAATATCAATAACAGCAAGATTAATTGCTTGAACATCGTAGAAGGGAATATCGTTGTTACTTCCGACAAAAAGTTAGGTGGCCAGAATGACCAATAATACCAACGTTAATATCCACAATAGCTCTATTGGTGTCGTTAATAATGTAGTAGGAGGTGACATTAATATAAGCGGAGATCTAGTAGCAAAATCGGCATCTGAAGGTAATCTTCAGAGTCAGCATAGCGAGTCTGCCATAAGTTCTGAAGAAGACCAATCTCAAGAAATAAAAGATATAGTCTTAGAAATTCGTGGAATTTTAGAATCTCTTACAGAAGAAATCCCAATCATAGAAACTTCTCCAGTGGCAGACAAGCGACTCGCTGTGCGTCGAGAACTCAGTCATAGCATCGAACAAAACTCGAGTTTTCGTGAACGATTGGGACATGCCCTAAAGGCTGGTGGAATTGACGCTCTAAAAGAATTACTCAACCATCCCTTATCTAGTTTCGTTATCAGTTTTCTCGAAGAATGGCGAAAATCTAATCCTTCCTAATACGTCTATCGTCTTTCTCGAATAATGGTCTCATTATCTGGATCATAATGTTCAGGAAGACTACGTTCCCCACACCTAGGATCCGTGAAAGTGTTACAGAAAACTATTACACCTTCGTAAATCACCTGGCTCCTCTCTGAAGAATCTGGAAAATTTAGAACTGGAGTTCTATTGATACTAATAATTCGTTGTCTTGCATAATTAGCAAATGCAGTTGAATTAGGTGTGTCAACAAATACGTCAGAAATATTACCATCCTTATCTACACGAAATTCAAATTCTGCCCTAGCTCCATACTGATAGCCTGATACATTCCTACCGTAGAATAAACTATTCCAAACAGCTGCTTTCCAGGGTCGCCAATCTAAGTTAAGAGATTCAAGTTCGGCTACAGTAATTGGCTCCTCTTCAACAGGTTCTGGTATTTCTGGTTCAGGAGCTTCAGCAACTTCTTCAACCGGTAGTTCAATTTCGGGTAGTTCAATAGGTTCCGGTTCAGGCTCTTCAGGTTCAGTAACAACTTCATCAGGTTCTTCAGGCTCAGAGATTTCTTCCAGTTCTGGCTCAGGTTCTTCAATCTTTTCCTCTTGAGCTGCTTCCTCCTCAAGTCGAGCTTCTAATCGTGAAATTGACCTCGTAAAGGGCTTGATATCAGCCCTACTAATTTCTAATGGTCTAATCTGATTTAGTGTTATCTGACAACTACTGATAAGCTTAGGCAAATTATTCGCCAACACAACTGCCACCAATGCCGACCAGAAAATCGCATTAAGAATCGATAGCCGACCAGCCAGGGACATATTGACCCTAAGAAATTTCTGCAGCAGATAGTCGATGGGCAACACCAACATCCACATAAAGCTAGCCCAGGCCAATCCTATAAACAAATACCGCCATGCACTAAAGCAGTCTGTTTGTAAGGCTGATGCGATCGCCAGCCCTAACAGTGAGCACACTAATAAAACAGCAGGTATTTGAAATAGACTATATCTCCAGATTTTCGATGCACTAGCCATAAGGTTTAAATGCAAATAAAAAGCTAGTTCTTCTTAACTCTTTACTTCTTTTATTTAATTCGTTAAACAATAGAAGGCTCTGCTTTTCCTTTAAATCAGCAATAATTTGAAATAAAACATTGAGATTTTCATAAGGATTTAAGTAACCTAGAGTCATGTCCATACAATATCTCTAAAGTCTTGCAAGGCGTTCGTATGCGTAAAGCTAACCTACGTAGGAAATTATACTCGAAAGCTCAGAGTTGTTTAAAGAGCATCTTTCGAAAGCCATTTCTTATTCTATTTTTTTCGTTTTTTTGTCTGGTGCTTTCTTTACTGCCACTTACTAATCTGAATTTACCCTTCGGGCTTCCTACCTTAGGCTTTAAATTCCTAAAAGGGTGGGAGCTAATAAATTGGTGGGTTATTTTGCCAATATTCCTTCTCATATTTTTCGGGATAACCTTGACTTTAAATACTAACAATATAGTTAATTCTATACACGAGTTGATAAATGATTTACGGAAAAGCTCAGATAAATCTAGTTTCAGAAAAGAATTACAAGAAATCGCTTCAAATATTGATTCGACTAATATTCAGATCGAACAAATACAAATAGAAAATAATCTGTTGAGAGAAGTCAACAAAAAAAGCTTGTCTCAGCTAGAGAAGGTGGTTGAAGAGCTATGAGTTTTTTGAATGACTTACTTAGCTTCGCAAGGCGGCTACTCAAGCTAGAAGATAGTGTTGCAACCAATGCCATGGAAATTAGAGCATTGCGTGAGGATTTGAAAAATCTCACAGAGTTCACGCAAAAAGTAGCTTATGCTGTCAAGCGTCATGAGGAAAGGCAGTCAGAACAGAAGGAAAGACAAGCGAATCAGCACACAATTTTGGTTCAAAAGTTAAAGATTGAATTGTTAAATCTCGAATCCCGTCTAAATGTTAGGTTACCCAACTCCTTTCAAGTTATAGAAGGCGGTGGACAAAACCGTTTACCGGAAGATGAATCTGGAGCTTAGTAATATAGGTGTTTGTAGTCTTTTTTTGTGAACTTAAAATGCATGGTAATAAGATAGATGCCACAGGTAAGTTTTTCTATGGTATTTAGTTGGAATACAACCCCAAGACTACTAGGTCACTCGTCACGTTTGACAGTACAAAGAGAATTGAAATAATGCATCTGATGGATTTCCACATCTATAGGGCACCTCGATTAATTGAAAAATAGAGTCTCAATATGAGATCATGGTGAAG
>ERZ1740070.2434-NODE-2434-length-10728-cov-9.736531_pt1 | contig 10728 bp, 4 predicted proteins | sample MGYA00581734_ERZ1740070 | MGnify/ENA primary metagenome ERZ1740070 (study PRJEB43018, sample SAMN04849744) | marine metagenome | isolation source: floating plastic debris | place: Pacific Ocean | collected 2008-09-01 | study: EMG produced TPA metagenomics... | reverse complement strand
TTCTGGAGAAAACTGGAAATTCTGCTATAATACTTCCATGTTGCATCGGTGTTCGTTATAATTATCAAAAGGGGATCAAGCATCCCAGTTTTTAACCATATCGCTATTGATCTCTTTTCATGCATAACTCCTTGAATGAATCCAGCACTTGCCGTTGATTTCATGTAAAGCTAGATCTGCACTCATAAACCCTGCTGTAATATTACTTGGTAAAGCTTTGATCCTCTTATACCCACTGAGAGAAAGATTAATTCTACAATAGGCTCTTAATTATGCTAAGCTAACTCAAAACACCCCAACAAGTCTACAAAAGGGCAACACTAGCAGTGTGACTACAGAACTAAGTAATTAACTGAAAATTAATAGTCACAGCAACATAATGGCAAACTGCTGCCAGCTTACAAGCGAAGAGTCATTTATAATATTGGTTTGTGGTAGCAGCGGCAGCAGGTTATGGATTATAGATGTGTTATAGCATAAAGCCCCAGTTGTGTGTGACGCAAGACTGAGATGGGAATACGATTTCTTTGTTCTTATATTCTATGCAACCCTCTACAGAGTATATAAAGTGTATTGATTTTGATTTAGAAGTGAGATGAATTTCTTTGTTCATGTTGATTTCCTGTCCATAAGCTTGGCATCTATTAGATACCCAATATTGGAGCAACTGACAACAGATAAGATAGAGTCTTGACTTACTCGATCCCACGCTTATGTACACAAACACTGCCTACATGGTTTACTTACACACCACACATGTCACACATCATAGACACGGCCTCAGTGCCTGGTACGGTTACCAATTTAGCAATCATCGAGATGAACGGGATTCAATCACATTTGCACATCATTTATGTATTTGATGTCAGCTGATGATTGGGATTATCGGCCTACTTTATGCCTATCATCAATTTACCCCAGTCCCCAATGCTGTTCAATGTCTAATGTCTAATGTGAGCATCAAACACTGTTTACTGAAAATGGCCATGTTTGATGTTTAATGGTGACCAATCTGTCAACAGATTTTGTGTTGATGGTACACCCAACTGTTTTATGTACTGTTGAAGCTATACATATACAAAATCATTGTTTGTGGCATAAAGAACACTTCATACATTATTCAATGAAAATGTTAATATTCAGCCATCCCATCTATTATCCTGACATTAGAGGAAGTACAATACGTGACTTGAGTATATTAATGAGGAACATGTTTCCATGTCGTATCCCTATATCTCAATAATACTCAATTACATTTGCAGAACTGACTGACACTTTCTATTGCCCCAACTGCAGTCAAATTTTACATGACACATGGAGCCCAATACAGCCACTTTGTAGTTGTACTCTAGCCTATACTGTGACTAAAATTCTGAAATTCAGAGTTCAAGTTACGGCCTGCCTGTAAGTATAGGCCACTTGTACTCTCTACTTTTTCTACCCGTTTCAACACAATGCAATGCAGTAATTGTTTTGACAGCTGCATTCGTTTTTGTTTATTGCCATATGTAGTACAATAGCGTGTGGTTGATTCCAAATTTGATAAATGATTCCATATTTTGGCATTCAACATGCTAGCCCTTGATTTGATGCAGCTATGATAGTGGAAGGACAGACAACCTAAAAGATTGCATGCCATTTTATCTCGACGGTATCTTTGATTGTCATATCTCATACGATAAATCAGGGTAGATGTATTGTTTGAATTATATGGAGGGGTTTTAGAACCCATTGCCAGCATAGATCAGTCAATCGGTCAATCGTGATTATTATCGTGAGACGTGAGGTTATTAGCTTTAGTCATAACTATCCTCATCATGACAAATTATTCGTCAACTACCCATTATGATGACTTGAGATTGTCTGCTGAGATAGTCAAGGTGATGGCTCACTCACCAATAAATGACGATGGAGAACTTTGTGGTCAATTCTATACTGAATCATTTCGGAGTTACAGTGCAGTTTTAGTATAATTGTAGCTTTCTTTGTGGTGAGATGATTTTGAATAATTAAAGGGGTTGTTGAAGTGGAGAAATCCCTGAGGGATATTGGCTGTGTCAAATGTCAGCTGCATCGTTTGTTACAAGCAGGGCCTGCATTTATATGGCGTTAAATTCTGATATAACTGCCGCGGCTATTGTGTCACCTTATGGTGTGTGTTTGTATACTCAAGAATCTGTCAGGCTTTGAACAAGGAGTAGGCCTACTCCATGCTTGGAATCTGACAGTTTGAGTCCAGGTTCTCACTTAGACCAGCATGTCCAAGAAAACAGAGGACATGAAGATTTTGTGAAAAAAGAGTAGGTTTTTATGGCTTTGGACACCCACAGAAGTTAATAGTATGATGTGAAGTAAGTGTGTGGTGGGTGGGCGTTGTACTATGCAAAATGTGGGTATTATTGACTATGCTAGATCTCTCTAAGCGGCGTCACTATTATTTCAAGTGTGGATGTTTGCAAACCTCTCTATTCAACAAGAGCTAAAACTACTTATTTCTTTGTGAAAAACCATGCTTTCATAATAAAAACATGTTCAGTCAAACAAAGGATGCTGTTTTTATAATCACTAGATGAATGGAATGCAAATTTCTATGCAGACTACTTGATGTTTATCCTCATGTCAATGGTCAATGACATGAAAGAATCATAATGACAGGCAACTGCTCGCTGTTCGTGACAAAAACTATGTCTGTTTGTTGTTGACTGTGCACTTGTAGGTTTAACCTTTGTCACCTAGTTTTCACAGTAAATCAGACACCAGGGGATCATCAGGGGCTGAGTAGTAATGCTCGGAGTTGTGGAGCCGCAGAGGGCTCTTGTCTTTAAGTTCAACAGTGAATTTGAGTTGTCTTGAAATTGACACAAATACAGGTGGTAGGGTACAGGACTAGTTGTCAAGTGCGAGTGGGGTTAATATTCCAACCTCTCTATCAGGTAGAGGTGGGTTTATTAATTGGAGCCGTGAGGCTAGCTGCTCAAAGTGCAGCTACCGTATTACAGCCAGTATGGAGATAATCCTTAATTATAATCACATTGTGGTCTGAATAACCTTTTTGAACTCAGACAGGGACAGGCGGGTATGAATGATTCATGTACTGTATCTTATATCTTTGTCTCTCTGTAGTGTTGTTGGGTTTTATTCAGACTGTGTGACCAGGCAGTGATTTGTTTTGCAGGCCTACACGTGGTAGTGCTTAGAAGTAACAGGGATTGTAGCAGCTACAGTATACAGATAGTACCTACCAGTGTTGCAGTCACAAAAAAGCTACAGCTGAACTTCAGTTGAAACTTGGAGCTGATTGGATTAAGAGACAGAATGTCTGTGACAGCTATACCGGAGTCACCACTCCTACACCCTCGCAGTATGCCGAGTGAAGTACAACTAAGGGTACCCCCCACAACCCCCCACAGACTGGAACACCAGGAAACTATAGTAGTAGACGAATCCATCGACTCACCAGAGCTTATGGCTACTTCTCCACCTCGACCAAATATTCACAATCCACTGACAGCTCTCGACGCTGTAGACACACCTAACGAGAACCTGCTGAACACTACGATACACCCGCAGTCCCAGCCTGCTGAGAGTGGCGGTTGTGTCTCCAGCGGGGTCTCCTCAGGACTCAGTCAGGCCCAGGGCGGGCCCCTCAGTGATACTAGTAACAGTAACATAGCGAGCAGTGTATCATCTAAATATAGTAAACCTCAGGCTACCCCAGCTCTGCCCGCCACAGGGTCGACAGTTAGTAAACATAACAACACTACATCTCCTGCAAGGATCAATCCCAATGAGAAAGTAATGTATGGTGAACTGGTGGTGTTGGGGTGAGTATGGTCCTGGTTTGGCTATTTGCTTCAGTGTCTCAATATGTCTCGGCACTCAAACCGCTGACAACATAAAAATTCAATATGTATATATATATATATATATATATATATGCAATCTGAATTTAAAAAGAGCAATTCAGACTGAAAGAATGTCAGGTGACCTTTTTGTATGAAGTGAGAATATCCTCTTGCTAATAATGGTGTGCGTCATTCTTCTGGTGTTCAGGGGAGGCAACTTACACTCCTGAATCACCGGGGTGGCATCCATCTTAATATCTTAGCAATGTATTGAACCTATGGTGATGATTATGACAGCTGTGATTAGGACATGATGCCTATCACAGTATCACTACCTAGTCACAGATGAACTAAATGTATTTAATGATATGCTGCGTGTTGTCAGATATAACGGATGTCTGGTAAATGGTGACAGCGGGCGGAAGAGAAGTAAATTCGTATTATGCAGACGACATCAGGCTAATGGAGTGAAACCGAGCAATAAACAATTCATGGCTAATCCCAAAGAGAAGAAGGTTGGTGCCAAGTTTGTAGTCGGTCGTCACAATTTTGTTGGTATAATCCCCGTAAGGTCTATGACAAGTAATCTATGGGTCCATCGAATAAGGTAGAGTTGAAGTGGGTGACGGTGGCCGAGGCAGCCAGGAGCCATTATATGAATTACTGATAATCCTATTGTTGTTTTGAAATAATTATATGCCAGGCTGCCATGTCATGTTCCCTGGTCTACACGCTAATCGAGTAATCGCATGCCTATCCCGATACACTTGAATCCCAGGCCAACAAAGAGCAGCGCAAGGGTTAAAGCTTCAATGGTATATATCCGACCCTTGTTGGGATAAGTAATGGTAAGTCCCAGCCGGAAGGTCTATACTCGATGGCTGACTTAACAGCGGCACCAGTTTTGCAGCACTGAGCAGTATTTTAAGTGGAAATTGAGGAATACATAGCACCATAATGTCTGAGCTTAACGTAATCTCAGCATGCACATGTGGGAGCAAATAAATATTTGATATCAAGTGTCCCAAATCTGCATACCCTTGTCAGGTTTTCACATTTCCATAGATATGCCCTTTGACTGTTGGCACTGCGTATAGAAGTACTTGTTATGCCAATCTAATGATTATTGTCAGCCAATGTAAATAAATACTCTTGACCTCGCCAACTGTACTGGACACAAAGGTACTGCTACTGCCAGTACTTGTACTACTGTCTGCGGCGTATAAGAACTAAACAGGTCATGATATGACTTATCCAGCCAAAAACCGGGTTTCAAGGTAACCACAAGGTGCTTGTCACTATTTGGGTATTTTCCATTTTGAATTGTAACAACTCCAGCCACCTCAATTTGCCTGACAACCAGGTCTCACATTGTAATACATATGAAATCAAAATCAAATGGTCTCAAGCAGATAGTAATGGGGATGGTCAGAGTGCCATGTAAATTGTCTTTAGCATATGCCGATAGTTCAGTGTGTGTATTACAAGCCATGTGGAAGACAGTGCATGCCACCTCTCCATTCTACAGTGTGTGCATGGAGCCAGACTGATATGGAGATCAGGCGATCATTGTGAGAATGGTGCTGTTGGCCATGTCGCTTGAGGCTGTCAGACTCATTCGCTGCGTTGCTCTATGGCCAAGCTGCTGCAGTCTTGTGTCAGTGACAGTCTTCACTACCTTTTTTATTGTGTGCCACCGTGTTGACTAATCCTCCTCATGATAATGTCTTCCATATTCACTATCACTATCAGCTGTTGTTAGTATCCATCAGACTAAATTTACATGTTTGATTGGGTTTTGAGGCTTTTGATGAGTTGGTCCATCACATTAGGCCTATGTGTAAATGACGCTTGTCAATCACTATTACAGGCTGATAATGTTCCAGTGGTTATGATTTTCGATTTGGATGCCACCAATGACTGGTGATAATTGAGTGATGTTTTAAAAATAGCTTTGCATATTGTATATCAGCGTATCGTCATAATTCCTGATCTTGCATGTTGCGCTGATGCCATTCCTAAAGTTTATTGCTAGACCATGGTCAGTCGCGTTTTATGGAATAGCTACTCGTCATGGAATTGCTACTCAGCCAAACGAGGATGACCATGATAGACATGACCATTGAGGGGATAGAAATAGGATAGGCAATAGGATAGGCGTTGTTTGCACTATATGGTGCAAAAGATCTATTTTCCTGTTAGGTACCTTACCAACAAAGGGTTTGTCACATTTGTATTATGTACACTTTTATGTTTATTGAACCACACACCCAAGTTTTAGATATGGCCGCAAAATCTGGCGTCCTACCCACCTACGCTCAGCACACTTGGGCATTCAGAAAACAACAACATCCAGAATGTCGCGAGACTTCTACTAGCAGCTATCTAAGCACAATACAGTGACATTGTGAGGCTGTGAGCTCGCTTCAGGGTGAAAACTGTTATAATAATGAGTGGTAGTCCAGGGCCGCTGTGGTGATTTAGGATAGAAATCATATAAAAGTCTCCCTCGAGGGCATCACCACATTAATGGTTCTTTGTGTTGGGTTTAGCATTATTTATCACCTTCTTAATGATGTAATGAACAGATCTTTAATTATATAATGATACTCACCACTTATATAGAATAGGCAAACTTTCTGTCAAAATACCAGTATCATTTTGATATTTCTGCTGATAGTACGAGATGTGGCAAGCGGTTTGTCCCAGTTATCTTTTGCAGATTAGGTTAAGACTCCCTGTGCGAACTTAGGGCGCGGATATTTGGAATCGGGCAAACAATCTTCATTTTATTGTGAACTGTTTTTGTGAGTCTTTACTTTTGGACCATTTGATTTTGGAAAAAGTGCTAGGAAAACATTATTAGCTGGTTATCTTATAGGCCTACTTGTAGTGACTCTGAATGTACAGTTACAGTATTTTTAGTTTGGTAGGCTATTGGGTGCCGAGATGTAAATTACTTTTAACATACTGTCGTAGTTCCGCTGTTCAAATTACTACCCATCATATACCTGCAATTGTACAATAATGTGAGGTTGTGATTGCAGGCTATCAGTGAGGGCGTTACACACTCCGTCTCGTACACATTGAGTAGAACTCAGGCTGTAGTAGTAGAATATGAGAAGGATGAAGAGACTGACATGTTTCAGATTGGCAGATCTTCGGAGTCACCCATAGACTTTGTTGTCACTGATACTATACCAGGTATGAACCGCGGCTGATTGTCAAAAGTTTAACCCTAACAGGGCTCTGTCCCTGTCTACATCACTGGATGGGTGGTAAACATTCTCAGTGGTATGCTTCACTGTGGTTTCACTATTGTGTCCATGCAATGTGGTATCCATGCTAATTATTGTACATGCTAATCTTTATTCTACATGGTGGTCACATGTGATAAGAGATACCAGTCCCATCCAGTGATGTGCAAATAGACTTTTCCATCCTTTGATGGAGCGTTAGGGCGGGCTGCCTGAAGCAAAAAAAGCATCTGCAACAAGTTTTTCAGCAATTCATGTCATCATAATATTTGGGCAGCATCGTTGTTCATATGAAGACCAATGCCAATTTTGTCCCAAATATTTCAACCTTCCCCAGAAGATTACGTTTGGGAGTCCTTGCCCAGTGGTTAGCGGCCTCCAGGGTCGATATTTTTTGACTACCGATATCTCCTGGAACCAGTGGGAGACTGAGAGGATGTGCGTTGCTTTAACTGTTGTAAAGCTGAAAATGCTATCAGCAGTATCCTCTGGGTAACTGGGCTATTTGCGTTCCAGTGTAGGTGTTGATGTGAAGCGGTAACATTGCCACTCCTAGCCCAAACTAACATTGGGGAACTGTAACGATTTCAGTCATGAGGGTGCGTTGAGGGGCTGGCGAAAATCGGACTCTGTTTTCATTGAAGTGATTATCGCAATGCAATGCTTTCACCACCAAGCACAAGCTCTCCACGTCATGCCTTTTTTTGAGTACTAGTATAACCCACCAGTACCCTATCATACATTCTATGCTGGTACCGTTACACAGGTCTGTTTAATTCAGAATCCAATCAACAGTTCATATTCCGCTCTCCCACACAACATTCTACTAGGACTACTAGAAGTGGATTTAGAACAACGTTAACCGCTCAGCTACTGAATGGGGGTATGAGCAAACTCACAACATACACCACACCTCCCCACAACTCCCAAGTGCGCACTGCTGCTGTATAGAGTATCAACCCTCCCTTCCGTCTCCATCCCAGTTATGCTTATATGGATTGTATTATCCTTATACATGTAATTGGAGCGGGTAGCCAGCTATGACTTTTGGTTAGCCGTCACCACTTATGGAACTTCTCTGCTTGGATGCCTCAGCGTTGATAAGGTCATTGTATTTACTGGGAATATCAAATGCTCACTATTTTTATCAATTTTATCTAAATTACTGGCCTCTAGCACTGTAGTGGTGCGACATTTAATAAAAATAGATTGAGCATGTTGAGGTATTGAGTTGTGCCACCTGTCACTGGGTGATTGCAGCTTATTATACTACGGTTGCATGCCATGAGAGCAACATGGGTATTCTTTATTATTTCTCTTACTTCAGCCCAAGCCTAGCCATCAATCCATGACAACACCATGGCATTTTTTCAGTAATATCCCGGCTGGAATTCCCATTCCCAACATTAATTTGCAGCAGGCATTTCCATTCAGTGATGAAACATCATGACTGTCAATATTGAATACAAGCACTTGCACTTCCCTTTGATATATTGGCTCTTCCTGCAATCCACCGCAGGCACATTATAATCATGTCATCGTGGGCAAGTTCAATGCGATATAAATCTCTTTATGAGTAATCCACTAGTCTGACAAGGCAAATCATCTACTTGGAATAGTTATGACACGGGAGTGAGAGGGGGTATGGTAAGCGTATGCAATGCAGCCAGCTTGTCAAGACTTGCCCTTCAAACTCAACCTATTTGAATATGGTCTGCCACTATAAAGCCAAGAGGCACTTTGTAAACTGTGAATTTGTGGCATAGAACGTTGGTTTCAGTGTTAAAAAAGTAGGCTTTCTGTGAAACTAGTTATGCATTAGTTTACCTTGTCCTAGTATATATTTGATGTTATCCTCGTTGTTGTTATACAGGGCCGCAGAGGTTAGCTGGACAGTTACAGGTAGCTCAGTCTACTATATCCCGATTCTCATGTCGTATCTGCGTGGAGAGGCGACCTCCGTACACAGCTCGTATCTACGCTGCAGGATTCGATCAGCACAATCATATCTTCCTCGGGGTATGTACGACGCTACCTACCTTACCTCACTAACTTTCCTTACACTTATAATCCTCTCCTCCTCAGGGCATGTAAGACATATAGACAGGTATGCATGCTCATTCTGAGACAGTATTACAGCGCCTCTACCTATTCATAGGCTATAAGCATAGACTACTATCACAAGGCCTTCAAAAGTTGGTATTTCATCAGGAATTTGGTTCTTAGATTCGGGACTTAGGGCTGGATTGGAATCTGAACTCTGACTGGTTGTAGAGAGCTTTCCTACAGTATATCAAATGAATGATTTTGCATCGATAATTTTCAGCAACGCTTTTCGTTTATGTTGACACACAGTGATCTCTCACTAATAGCATAGTATGTGAAGAACAGTCAGGGCTGCAGAGAGATATGGTAGCTCATGGATGCTGATTATTCATAATAGCTCCTTAGAAGCAACTAAGTCTAGAGTAGTGTGCCAGTCTTTCAGATTTCTAATCCTGGTGGGATAACTTAGTTTTGGCGGTATAATTGAGTAGACTTCTGAGGGTATGCAGATTGCATTGAACCTAAAGCGATGAGGATGATGATCAGGAAAAACTATATGGAAATTCAGTTAACGAATTCATAGAATTTCGCCGCTGGAACGAAAAATGGGGAAAACACATAAGTTTTTATATTTGATGGTTCCATTGGAGGGATAATTAAGCTTTGAGGCCAGATTTGGACATAGGAACTCCCTGACTATTGTTTAGAAACACTAGGGTTGAACAGAAATATAGGGATCTGTGTGTCTCATTATGTTATGTGAGTGACTGTAAAATGATGGGAGGAGGTGCATTAATGTAAATATATAAGTTTTCACTCAAATATGCCACTAAAATATGCATGTGGTAACAGTCCTGCGCTACGTGACTCATGAATATCATGCACTGTAGGCTTTTTCATGGAAACCTATGGTTGCTAAAGGAAGGTTTTTTTTATTCCTCTTGCACCCCACAATTATGTCATGTCAGTTTGGTTATGCCCATAGTCAACCATGATGCTACCAACCTTTCATGTGAAGATCTTTGCACAGCGACCCCATAAGAGTACCACTTGTTCAAAGATCGCAGAGCCAACCAGGTATTTGAACCGATGGCACTCCGAAGGGGTCGCTGTGGATCTTTGTTGTGGCATATTACTTTTACCTCATATCGTTAATAATTAAACAGGAAAAGGCATCCAAATGGTACAATCAGCATAATGAGATAGATGGACTCACTACAAATGGTGTATTATTGTTACATCCGAGGGGACAATTCTCAGAGAGCAGCTGTAATCCAGGTATGGACAACAACTGTAGGCTAAACTTGAGAATATTACACTAAATATTCCTTCTAGGTGTCCATTGCGCCACATACACAAAGCAATTTTAACATGCATGTACATTATATTCATCTTTATTTACGTCTCCTATGTAACCTTTGATGTGCTGCCAAATTGCCCATAAGCTGTCGTCAAGGTGGATAGGGAAATGTAGGAGGAAGGGCAGAACCTGCCTGGAATTGTGGCAATCAGGCTATTAAGGCATTCAAGCGGACAGATTGAAGGTGATAGCCTCTCTGACACATAGGCATTGCTGGTCA
>ERZ1740070.2433-NODE-2433-length-10732-cov-30.860448_pt1 | contig 10732 bp, 14 predicted proteins | sample MGYA00581734_ERZ1740070 | MGnify/ENA primary metagenome ERZ1740070 (study PRJEB43018, sample SAMN04849744) | marine metagenome | isolation source: floating plastic debris | place: Pacific Ocean | collected 2008-09-01 | study: EMG produced TPA metagenomics... | reverse complement strand
TCTGAGATAGGAGAGCCCCTATGACATCCCTGATCACAAGACGCACTCTTTTGGCTACTGGCGCCGCCACCGCTGTGGCGGGCCTGACCGTGCCCGCGCGGGCAGCAGGCGTGGCGCCTACGCCGACCATGCGCGGCGGGTCCAACAATTACCTGCCCGGCGCGCCGATCGTTGATCGCATTGGCGGCGGCGGCTTTTGGATGACGGGCACTGTCCGGCGCGCAGGCGACGGGGCGCCACTAGAAGGCCAACGCATTCAGATCTGGGCGCACACGACGGAAGGCCATGAGCGCGAGCCCCACAGCCACGGCGCGACGCTGACGGATGCGAACGGCGCGTTCCGCCTTGAGATGCCGCAGATTGTGCCGGCCTTTGGGCAGCCCCATGGGCATCTGGCCTATGACAGCGGCGATTTCAAAACCGTGTTTCTACGCCCGATCATGCCCAGCGCGTCGGACAAAACGCTGGCGGTGCATTTCGTTCTGGAACCGGTGTAACGCGCATTGCCGAAGCTCCGCAGCCTGCTCATCTGGGGGGCGGTCATTGCGTGCGTCGCGGTGCCGCTTATCGCTGCGGCGCAAAGCCCGCTTTTGGAGTGGCGTGAACCCGTCTACATCACGGCCGGTTTTGCAGGTATCGTTGGGCTTGGCCTGATGCTGGTCCAACCGCTGCTCGCGGCGGGCCTGTTACCTGACCTATCACTGGCCAAGGCGCGCAGGCTTCATGTCTTTATGGGAGCGGCGCTTGTGCTGTCTGTCCTGCTTCATGTCGGTGGGCTTTGGATCACCAGCCCTCCGGATGTGATCGACGCCCTCACCTTCCGCTCTCCCACCCCGTTTTCGCTCTGGGGCGTGATTGCGATGTGGGCCATTTTCGCGGCTGCGCTTTTGGCCGGATTGCGCCGCGGTTTGAAGCTGCGCGTGACGACATGGCGCAAGGTGCACACGGGATTGGCCGCCATCACCGTTTCCGGTACTGCGGCGCATGCGTTGCTGATTGAAGGCACGATGGAGACTTTGAGCAAAGTGGCGCTTTGCATCATCGTTGTCGGGGTGACGGCGAAGGTGATTTACGACGCCAGGATCTGGCAGCGCCGCCCAACGCGGAAAACACAGACGCGCTGAGGAGAGTTATCCACAGGCCTCAGGGCGCGAGCCATTGCCGGGAAAAGACAAGACTTTCGATTAAAGAACGGAGTCCATTTCTGATTTCATCCTAAGATCAAGCTGCTTTTCTTTCAGGATCGCCATCTGCCGAAAAGTTATCCCATAGCATATAAAAAGGGGCCGCATAGCGCAGCCCCCCCAGTATTCTTTGATCAATCGCTATCAGAAGGTCGACGACACTTCCCACTTGGTGATGAGCTCGTTGAGGCTGCCATCATCCTTCATGGATTGAATAGCGGCATCGAGCTTGCCTTTCAGCTCACCGTCAGTTTCGCGCACGCCGAGGCCCACACCACCGCCGAGAGCCTCTTTACGCTCGAGAATGACAAGGCCGTCTTCTTCGGCAAAGGTCTTTAGAAAAGCTTCGTCGGCGAGAACAGCATCCGCCTCACCAGCGCGGACAGCGGCCACGGTTTCTTCGGGCGTCGGGAACTCGACCAGAGTCCATCCCTGTTCGGCGATGAAGGCGGCCTGGATCGTGCTGGATTGCGCTGCGATCACGCCACTGGTCACATCCAGACCCGCATCGGTTGCCAAGAATGCGGACGGATCCGGCGGCGTGTAGTTCTGGGTGAAATCGATGACTTCATCACGTTCGTCGGTGATGGACATGCCCGCGATGATCACATCGTAGTTGCCGCTCACCAGGTTGGGGATGATGCTGTCCCAATCATTGGTGACCCATTCGCAGGTCAGCTCGGCGCGGGTGCAGAGCTCATCGCCCACCTCGCGCTCAAAGCCGTCGATTTCGCCGGCATCGTTGATGAAGTTCCAGGGCTCATAGGCCCCTTCCGTGCCCAGACGCACGGTATCTGCCATGGCGAACGTGCTAGACAGCGCGAGTGCCATTGTGGATAGAAGAATTTTTTTCATGGTTCTCTCCCTATTGGTCTTCTTCTGTTGGAGTCTTAGACGGCCATTGTCGAGCTTAGGAACTGTCGCAGCCGTTCTGATTTGGGCGCCCCGAAAAGTGTATCGGGTGCGCCTTCTTCTTCGATGAGGCCCTCGTGCAGGAAGACGACGTGATCAGACACGTCATGGGCCATCTTCATATCATGGGTGACGATCATCATCGTCCGGCCTTCGCTAGCCAGATCTTTGATCACGCGCACCACCTCTTGTTCAAGTTCGGGGTCTAGGGCCGAGGTCGGCTCATCAAACAAAAGCGCCTCAGGCTCCATCGCAAGCCCACGCGCGATCGCGGCACGCTGCTGTTGGCCGCCCGACATCTGCGCGGGATAGACGTCGGCCTTGTCGCCGATGCCCACTTTGTTGAGGTAATGTCGCGCCTTTTCTTCCACCTCTGCTTTGTTGCGCCCCAACACCGTCACCGGCGCTTCCATCACGTTCTGTAAAACCGTGAGGTGCGCCCAGAGATTGAACTGTTGAAACACCATCGACAGGTTGGTGCGGATCCGCAGCACCTGTTTGGCATCGGAAGGATGGCGGCCGTGGCCGGTGCCCTTCCACTTCACCGGCTCACCCTTGAACAAGATCTCACCCTGCTGGCTGTCTTCCAAAAGGTTGGCACAGCGCAGAATAGTGGATTTGCCCGAACCTGAGGATCCGATGAGAGATATGACATCGCCCCGATGGGCGGAAATATCCACGCCCTTGATCACCTCAAGCGCGCCATAGGCTTTGTGCAAGCCTTTTATGTCAATCACCGGTGTGGGGTTGGACACTTAAGATTCCCTGCCATAGTCACTCGACCGCTGCGCAGTAGGGCGGAAAAATCTGGGCTTTGCAATGTCCAAGTGGCGGATTCGCGGCCGAGATCAACGAAATGCCGCTGCGTTCGCAAGAATTGCCTAAAGTGAAATCCCAGGCGGGGCGGGCGTGGGCACTGCCGTGTAGCGATCCGGCGCGATCCAAACCAACCCTTTGAGGCCAAGCGCATCGCGGTCAGCCTGAGACAAAGACGCAATCGCGTGCTCAACCGCGGCAAAGATCTGGGCGGGATCGTTTTTCAAAGAGGTAATGTAAGGAAGGCCCGGCGACGGAGGTGTAATGTCGATTGCTTTGAGTTTGCGGGAAAGTGTGCCCTCTGCCCCCATGAAGCGCCAACTGACCCCGTCAAGTGCTGCGATGTCAGCGCGGCCCTCCGCCACGGCCTCTGCGGAGGCAATATGCGCGCCTGTCTTGAGAAAGCCCCCAAATGCGACATTCTGCGAACGGGTGTACATGATTGGCGCCGCCCAGCCGCTTTGCGAGCCAAACTCGTTGACGGCAAATTTTGCGCCCTCAAAGTCTGTCAGGTCGTTTCTGGGGTCATCTTTGCGCGCGACAAACACGCTGTTGTATTCGCCCGGGCCGCAGCCTGGCAAACCGAAATCCGGTGTGCCAACCAGCGCGACCTTGCCCTTCAGACGCGACCGAAAAGGCAATCCACAGGTCTGAGACAGCAAAAGGTCAGGGTCTTGCCAGCCGCGCCAGACGTCTCCATCCCGGACAAGCTCTTGAGGCCCCTGCCCCAAGGCGGATCGGATCGCCTGCCAATATCTGTCTGTCGTCCCCCGTATGGCGGGAAAATCGTACATTGGCAGGCTTGCATGGGGCAGGCTGGCTTGCATCAGCCTTTGGCCACACGCCGGCGCGCTTGGGCGCTGTCCATATCGCTAACGCCCAGAAAGGAAGAGGCCATGCGAATAAGCGCATCTTCCTTTGCGTCCCTCTCTCCATCCGCCAAAGCCACTTGCCACAGTGCCTCGATGACGGAAATGCGATCTTCATAGGCCACCGCGTCCTTAATGGCGCGAGTAAAGCGGATCGTGTCAGGGGCTTCACTTTCCAGCACTTCGGCGTCGTTTAAAAGGGTCTGCGACTCCGCCGCTGAGAGCCCATATCGCGCCTCAGCGATCGCGCCGATCCGATCTTTTTCGGAGGCCTCATACGCCCCGTCGGATTTGGCGATCCGTACCAAAAGGGCCGTCAGCGCGAGGCGCGCATCGCTTTTGTCTAAGGGGTCGGGATCGGGCTTGGTGAGGCGGGAGAGAAAATCAGCAAACATGTCTGCGATATAGTCACCGCCAGAGCCGAGGCCAATGGTTAACTGGCCTCGGCCACCTGGCGGGCGCGTTCACTGTCCGCCTCAGAAAGACCGAGCGCATTTCGGGCCGCTTCAATCACGCGCAGTTCCTCTTCGGCCACATCGCCATCGGCCATGACAACCTCCCACAAGGCCTCGAGCGCGTCGACGCGGGCCTCAAAACTGACCGTCTCGCGGATGATAACGGCGAACCTGTCGGTTTCCGGGGCCTGTTTTTCGAGTTTCTCCGACGTCGCACGCATCTTAGCGGCCTCAATAGGCTTCAGCCCGTATATACGGCCAAAGAGCCTATCGATCTTGCTGATCTCGGAAAGCTCGTATTGATGATCGGACATCGCCACCCGCACCATCAATGCGCCAAGCGCCAGCTTTTCATCCGGTTCTGGCAGGGGCTCGGGCTTGGGCGCGTCGAAGGCGTGGATCAGGCGATGCAGAAGGACTTTGGCTTCCATGGGTGCTCTTGCGGTTTGCTGGTCGAGACACGGGGCACGCGTCTCGTTTGTCATTCAATCAGACACAATCTTACGACAGCAAGGGGTTTTGGCAATGACATACGCGAGCGTTAACCAAATGGCCCCAAGACGGTCACAATTGCTCCCACAAAATTGCGAACTCGGGCGGCACCCGTGAAGGTGGGTTAGGTGATGGGTGCAATCCGCGTCGTGCGGGAAAGGAAGAACATATGCCTATGCGCAATCGCTTCGCCTGGTCGAACCAGTCTTGTGAAGAGCAACTCCAGATGGCGTATAGCTCGTCCCGAGAGGATCTCCGCATGATGGCCCGTGCATTTGACTGGTCCACGGATCATGAAGCCGTGCTCAGCTGGATCATGGCTCACAAATCCATGGATCTGGCCTCTGCCCTGACCGTATTTTTCAACGGTGATCCGGCGAGGTTCAACTACATGCCCAGACGCCATATCCCAGAGGAGTTCTTGGCCCAAACCTCGCTGCTGGACAACATCTGCTTGAGGATCAACAGCGGATTTTACCGTAAGTCGAATACAGCACGTGTTGAAAACCGAGATCGTCTGGAAAGATGGCTGCATTTTCAAGCGGCGGATCGCAAAGAAGGGCGCCGCGGACGATGGATCCTGGACGAAGCCATTATAGAAAGAGCACTGGCCCCCGCCGAAGTTGCTTTCCATATGCAAGAGAGCCAAAGCCCGTCCCCGCAATACCCATTCGCGGCCGAGCAAGACCCTGCCAGCATCAAAACAGCGTTCCGTCGGTGTGTGGCGGGTCTAATTTCCGAAATATCCCAGAAACGGCGCGCGGGTTGAGGGCAAACGACGTGGGTGGCCATTCGCGCCTGCGCTGATCTTGCGATCCGTTGAAAGAGGCCGCCCCGGAAACACTTGCGGATTAGACCAAACGGGACGTTTCCAAAGCAGCGCGCACGAAATCTGCGAAAAGTGGATGAGGGTGGAAAGGTTTCGATTTCAGCTCGGGATGGAATTGCACGCCGATGAACCAGGGGTGATCTTGCCATTCCACGATCTCGGGCAGTCGACCATCCGGGGAGAGCCCGGAGAATTTCAGCCCGCATTCTTCCAGCTTTTTCTGATATTTGATGTCCACTTCGTAGCGGTGGCGATGGCGCTCATCTATCGCGGATGTGCCGTAGACCTCAGCCACGCGCGTGCCATCCTTCAAGACCGCGTCATACGCCCCAAGCCGCATGGTGCCGCCCTTGTCGTCTGAGACTTTGCGCTTCACTTTCTCGTTGCCCTGCACCCATTCCTTGAGGTGGTAGACCACGGGCGTGAAGCGTTTTTTGCCAGCCTCATGGTCAAATTCTTCTGAGCCCGCATCTTCCAGCCCGGCCACGTTGCGCGCCGCCTCAATCACGGCCATCTGCATGCCGAGGCAAATGCCCAGGTAGGGGATCTTGCGCTCTCTTGCGAACTGAGCCGCCTTGATCTTGCCCTCGGTGCCGCGTTCGCCAAAACCGCCGGGCACGAGAATGGCATGGAACCCAGCCAAATGTGAGGCGGGATCCTCATCGTCGAAAATCTCGGCATCGACCCATTCGACGTTCACTTTGACACGGTTGGCCATGCCGCCATGGGTCAGCGCCTCTTTGATGGATTTATAGGCATCTTCGAGCTGGGTATATTTGCCCACGATGGCCACTTTCACCTCGCCATCGGTGTTTTTGATGCGATCTGCCACATCCTTCCACACAGTCAGATCCGGGCGGGGCGCGGGTGAGATGCTGAAGGCGTCCAAAACCGCCTGATCCAGCCCTTCGCGGTGATAGGCCAATGGCGCCTCGTAGATCGAATTGAGGTCATAGGCCGCGACAACGGCCTCTTTGCGCACGTTACAAAAAAGCGCGATTTTCTCGCGTTCTTTCTCCGGGATCGGCTGTTCGGATCGGCAGACCAGAATGTCCGGCGCGATGCCGATGGATTGCAGCTCTTTCACCGAGTGCTGTGTGGGCTTGGTTTTCAGCTCACCGCTCGCTGCGAGCCAGGGCAGAAGCGTGAGATGCATAAAGATGCACTGCCCGCGGGGGCGATCATGGCTGAACTGACGAATGGCCTCAAAGAACGGCAGACCTTCGATGTCGCCCACCGTGCCGCCGATCTCACAAAGCATGAAATCCACCTCATCATCGCCGATCTGGATGAATTCCTTGATCTGGTTGGTGACATGGGGGACGACCTGGATGGTTTTGCCCAAATAATCGCCCCGGCGTTCTTTTTCCAAAACATCAGAGTAGATCCGGCCGGAGCTGACAGAATCTGTCATCCGTGCGGGCACCCCGGTGAAGCGTTCATAATGGCCCAGATCGAGATCGGTCTCTGCTCCGTCGTCGGTCACAAACACTTCGCCGTGCTCAAAGGGCGACATGGTGCCCGGATCGACATTTAAATACGGATCCAGCTTTCGCAGACGCACGGAAAAACCACGGGCCTGCAACAAAGCCCCCAACGCGGCGGAGGCCAGACCTTTGCCGAGGGACGACACAACACCACCGGTAATGAAAACATAGCGTGCCATGCACAATCCCCCCTCAATGCCGATAAGAGCGCGTGCCGCGCTTCAGCGTTCGATATCGTTTTTTTATGAGGTCCCGCGGCCCGATTCGGACATAGCACCACGGGATTCAACTGATAAACCGTTTGTGATGACTACGCAAGGTGACCGCAACATGATGTTGCAACCTGCGACGTCAACGCAACCGATTGTATCTAATCTAGTGTCGGCAGAAGCGGCGAACCATCGTCACCCGGGGCCGGCGGTAGCAGGCCGTCGCCAAAGCCCGGATCGGCTGGCGCGCTCTCTTCGGCCGACGGTGGCGGCAGATCGATCACACGGTCGAGAACCGACGTTCCTGCAGAATTCTGTGCGGCAATGATTGTCAGCGCAATCGAGGTCACGAAAAGACTTATGCCCAGAACCCAGGTCACTTTACCAAGGCCCGTTGCCGCAGCGCGTCCGGTGCCTGCAGGGCCACCGCTGCCCATGCCCAGTCCGCCGCCTTCCGAGCGCTGCAACAGCACCACCACGATCAAAGACAGCGTGAGCAGCAGGTGAACAAGAAGGATAACGTTTTGCATGAACGGACGCCCGAGCGTTTTTTATGTCGGGCTTATCTATGCAATTCGGATGACGCCCGCAACCCGTCACGGATGCCCATTACTCGTCAACGTCGTCCATATCCGATTGACCGGAGAGATATCGCCGCACATGGCTCCAGCTGAGACCGACGCCCAGCACCAAAGAGAGCGCAAAGAGCCCGAGCCAGACCATCTGAGATGTCTCGGACAGGCTGAGCCATCCAAAATCGTTAAGCACCCAGACCAGCGCGCCCACGATCGACAGCACAAGAAACATGCCAAAGCCCCCGATCGAACGCAGCGTGGCGCGCATGTAGATGATGTAACCCACCAGCAGTAGCAGCCCGGACAGCACCGCCAACGGCGTTTGCTCCGAATAGTTTCGTTCCAGCCAGCTGACGTAGTTGTACGGCGTCGGATTGAACGTGGCCGCCAACAAGACGAACGCGACCGCCCAACGCACCAAGAACCCAATCATACCTGTCCCCCAAGTCTCTTCGCCCGTTATTTCCCAAGCTGGCCAAACCTGTCCAGACCTGATCGACCAATTTGAGGTTTCAACCCGGCAGGACGGTCGTTAAAGAGGGCGTTGGTTCGCATGTACCGAGGGGATGAACATGGCCAACGTCGTGGTGGTAGGCGCCCAATGGGGTGACGAAGGCAAAGGCAAGATCGTGGACTGGCTGAGCGAGCGCGCTGACGTGATTGCGCGCTTTCAAGGCGGACACAACGCAGGCCACACTCTGGTCATTGGCGATGAGGTCTACAAGCTGCATGCCCTGCCCTCCGGCGTGGTGCGCGCGGGCAAGCTTTCTGTCATCGGCAATGGCGTTGTGCTCGATCCATGGCATCTGCTCAAAGAAATTGAGACAATCCGGTCCCAAGGCGTTGAGATCACGCCGGAGACGCTGATGATCGCCGAGAACACGCCCCTTATCCTACCCTTCCACGGGGAATTGGACCGCGCCCGGGAAAATCAGAATGCGGTGGCGAAGATCGGCACCACGGGCCGCGGCATTGGCCCTGCCTATGAGGACAAGGTTGGTCGCCGAGTGATCCGGGTGGCGGATCTGGCCGACGACAAGACTTTGGAGCAACGGGTGGATCGCGCGCTGACCCATCACAACGCGCTGCGCAAGGGCCTAGGTCTGGAGGAAATTGACCGGGCTGGACTGCTGGACAAGCTGCGCGCCGTTGCACCGGAGATTTTGCAATATGCCGGGCCCGTCTGGAAGGTGATGAACGAGAAACGCAAGGCGGGCAAACGGATCCTCTTCGAAGGGGCGCAGGGCGCTCTCCTTGACATTGATTTCGGCACCTACCCGTTCGTGACCTCGTCGAATGTGATCTCGGGCCAAGCAGCGACCGGCACCGGTATCGGCCCCGGCGCGATCGAGTTTGTCTTAGGGATTGTGAAGGCCTACACCACCCGCGTTGGCGAAGGGCCGTTTCCGACCGAGCTTTTGGATGAGGATGGCCAGCGTCTCGGAGAACGGGGCCATGAGTTTGGCACCACCACCGGGCGCAAGCGGCGCTGCGGATGGTTTGATGCGGTGCTGGTGCGCCAGACCTGCGCTACAAGCGGCGTGAACGGCATTGCACTCACCAAGCTTGACGTGCTCGACGGGTTCGAAACCCTCAAGATCTGTGTGGGCTATGATTTGGACGGCACACGTCTCGATTACCTTCCGACGGCGGCAGACGCGCAGGCCCGATGCGTTCCGATCTATGAGGAGATGCCGGGATGGTCAGAGTCCACCGAAGGGGCGCGCAGTTGGGCCGATCTGCCCGCGGGCGCGATCAAATATGTGCGTCGGGTCGAGGAATTGATTGACTGCCCTGTCGCCCTACTTTCCACCTCACCGGAACGCGACGACACAATCCTGGTGACCGACCCGTTCAACGACTGATCCAAACGCGTCCTGTTGCGCGATCCAAGAGGAAACCATGCCGCTTAGCTACAAAGCCCGTAGACGCTGGTCTCTGTTCATCTTGATCGTGGCTCTGCCCGCCTACATCGTCGTGACCATCACCGTAGTGAACATGCTGGAACGGATGTTCGGGCGCCCGCCGATCGCGATTGAATTTGTCATCTATGTCGTATTGGGCATTATCTGGGCGATGCCGCTCAAGAAGGTCTTTCTCGGCGTTGGTCAGGCGGACCCGGACGCGCCAGAGGATGACCTGCGGGGATAATCAGCCGTCAAATTGAGGCAACCCCCGTCGTTCAAAAATACGCGTGATCGTCGATGTAGCTCGCCACTTCGAGACCATCGACATAGAGAACGTGTGGGTCATCAAAGAGCAGGTCGTAAAGCGTGACCTGCGCCTCCGGTTCCATGGTAATGAACTCGCCATCCAGCAACCGCTCCGCCGGAACCAGAGCTCTGCCAGACCCAAAGACCGCCTGCGCGCGCCAGTCACGGATGAGAACGCGCTGACCGGCGGGAAGCACTGTGTCTTCCTCCGGGCGATTATGGCCGAGCGCACGCGCCGCGATTTTGACCAGGGATGTGGTGACACTGTGGGATCTGATGTCTTCGAGCACGGCCATGCCGCGATCCCGGGTGATGATGCGGTCGCCTGCTTGCAAGCTGCTGACTGGCCGCTCACCCAGCGCAGTCATGATTAGCGATGCACCTGTAAGCCCCCCCACAGAAAGCGTCTTTTCCAGTGTTAAATGGCTGTCCTGCCGATCGAATGCCGGATTCATGCGCCTGCCCTCAGTTTTTTGTCTGCTCTTTTTTTGCAAAGATAGGACAATTTTGTCTTAATGTCGCGGGGTTTGTGACATGGCAAACCGTCAGTGTTGTACGATTTCCTCTCGCCTGGATGCGTGCGCTTTGCTAAGAGGCGCGCTCAAGCGGGTGTGGCGGAATTGGTAGACGCACCAGATTTAGGTTCTGGCGCCGCAAGGCGTGGGGGTTCAAGTCCCTCCACCCGCACCAT
>ERZ1740070.2432-NODE-2432-length-10733-cov-6.616220_pt1 | contig 10733 bp, 6 predicted proteins | sample MGYA00581734_ERZ1740070 | MGnify/ENA primary metagenome ERZ1740070 (study PRJEB43018, sample SAMN04849744) | marine metagenome | isolation source: floating plastic debris | place: Pacific Ocean | collected 2008-09-01 | study: EMG produced TPA metagenomics... | reverse complement strand
ACTAACCAGCAAATTGCTAAATAATCCGGATTAAGTATCGCTTGATTATCAATACCTTTCTGAAAAATTACTCGTAGCTGCTGATAAACTTTTTTTTGAGCAAGTGCGGGAATTTGCTTACTGTACTGTTGCAATTTTTCATAAAGCAAATTGAACATTTTATCCGTACATGACGCATAAACCAGCTTGCTTTCCTCAAAATAAAAAGCCCAGGAATCTGATGTAGTAAAAACTTGTAAACACCCAGTTACGGGTTTATTTGTAACTTTTTTAAGAAGTGAAATCGGCTGTATTCTCTGAAAAAATCTGTATCTATTAATTGGAAGGATTTTCATTTTATGTGGCTTTTCATTTACTACAGAGATACCGCAATGCTAAAAACTTTGGTTATAGCGAATTTAGGAGCCGCATACCAATTTACAGGTAATGTTTTTCAAAATTGTTCTGATATAGAACATTGAAATGTATTAAATATTCGCTAACCCTGTAGATGCAACAGGTCTAAATTTACATAAACAAGCAGACAAAAGATAAATTTTGTAGCGATGTTATGTAACGATTAACAGTGACCAACTTACATAAAAACAATTTTTTCGTAAGCTTTTACAACCAGAAACAACGTTGTATTGCGATGAAACGTCACTCTGGTTATTCCAAGCAGATTGAAGAAGCACCAACTAACAGCATAACCAGTAAAGAGAGCGTCAGTTAAGTGGTAGATGACAAGTTATTAACTTACTAACTTTTAGATTACTCTAATTTAGCAGAAAATTTAAAAGATGTATGAAAGTTTTTGTTCACAATTAGAGCTTTATCTTAAAACCAAATTTTGATAATGGCAAATGTTTTTTATGACCTATTAATTATCTTAAATGGGTTCTTATACTTAAAAAATCTTTCTGTAGAAGCGATTACAGTTTCCTTGTATATTTATAATTAAATAATTTCAGTGAAGCTATTGTACTTTTTTTCCGGATATTTATATATTAATAAATTTGTTAGTTTTTGAGTTATAAATTATATGATTTTTATTTATTAGGCTATCAATTCAGCCATCAATATCTGGGACTGGCTCAGAAAGAAGTAAAATTAGGTTGTGCAGTTGATTTGAATTCCACTTGATTAGTAGTATTCCACCACATTCATTTTTAGAAGGTGTAAGATGTGGTGAAGGTGATAACAAATATTATACAAAGCAAAACCTTGCCTGCTTGAAACGTTCTCTTGTAATTGTTCCATCACTACAAAATATCTAGTTTATTTCAACGGTCAGAATTAACTACGCCTTCAGGATATATATTTATATCGGAATGCTCTATAGATTTTAACAATCTTTGCCAATTGAAAATAATTTCATTGGTATTACCCTCTGAATTTTGTTGAAACCCAAGTAACACTTCAACCTGGTTGCTATATTCTGCCTCGGTTTTGTATTGTTGTGTAAGTTGAGAAAAAATATTTTTGACAGTATTCCAAGCACTACTGACTCTAATAATTTCTATTAGGTGATTTTTTTCATGAACTACTATTATAAGTTCGTAATTATCTCTTTTATCCTTTGAACACATGGACTTCCATTGACTTCGCTTAAGCCTAATCATAGGTTGATTAGAGCTTATAGTTTTAACTTCAGAGTACAATTTGTTACCTTTATATCCAGTACAAATAAAGTCATATCCTACAGCTAAAAAATCATCTTTCTTCTGTACCTTATAGCCCAAAGTTTCATAAAATATCTTAGCTTTTTCTTCTCCCCATTCACCCCAATAGTTTATGTTATCACCTGTTCCATCAGGAGAAGAGACAATATTATAGATATCATTATGAATTGCTTCAGCTTCTATATTTAATGTGTTTACGTTATAGTCTTCATCTTCATTGAGTAATTTATTGTCATACTCATCAGGAATGTCCTCCAAATTACAACCATTGTCTAGTAAATAATCTTTGACATCTTCAATATCATCATCTAAGAATCTTAATAGTACTTGAGTCGAAATTTTGCTTTTATCTAAAACGAGCGCATCAATGAGGTAATCACCAAGATTAATATTTTTGATACTGTTCCATGTTCGCACGTAATAAATTGAGTTAGATTCTTCATCATAATAGTTAGGAATAGATTCTTTATAATTTATATAATCGCAAGTAATAATTATTTTACTTGGATTATAAAACTGAATTTTTCCTACTCGTGACTTGATTTTTTCTTCAAATTCAGGATGACACGAGCCATTAAGAAATATTCCAAGAAAAATAGACCTTTCCTTGATTAAATTTGGAAGAATTTCATCAGATGCATCTGTGGGTAAATCTCGTTGTATATCATCCCAACTAATTTTTTCAATTCCTAACCCTATAAGTACCTCTTCAAATTCAAAACCATTAAGACACGAATCAGGAAACTTGATTAAGTTTGAATTACGTTTGGCAGGTAATCCCATTGAAATATCTAAATAATATAATTGAGAAGCTTTATAAAATTGCTCATCACAAGCGAGTAATTTACCTGTCTTCATCCAGTCAGCAATTATTTTTCTATCATCATTATCAAAACCTTCTCGAATACATTTGAGAAGTTGCTCATAAATAAGATTCAATCGAATTTCTTCTTTACTGTTGTCATAATGGTATTTTTCAGCGACATTATCTAAAAGTTCTAAACAATCTTGTAAGTCAAGCTGGTGCTTTAAACCAATAAATTTTTCTATTTTTTATTTGAGGTTGCAACTAGCAACAAGAAAAGTATCACTTATAATTTTTTCCAATCTACTGGAATATATATCCTCAGAAGAAGAATGGCTCTTTCCATCATTACAAGGAATGCATTTGTCATAGTTGGTTGAAAATTTAAATATAGAATCAACTTGTTTAGATGTACCATTAATAAATACTATAGAATTACCTTCTAAGCTATATTCATCCCAATAATAGTTAATATGCTGCCAAAACCTTTGTGCAAACTTGAAATTGCTTAAATATTCCCTATGAGGAAAAAATATAATATTTTTGAATCTATATTTATCTATATTTAAATTCAAACCAAGCGCAATAAAATATTTTTTGACTCTTTCACTTCTATTTGGTAAATCACGTTCATCAAAATTGATAAACCTCAATCTATCTACAACACCAATATCTTTAAAAAACTCTTTCCATTTTTCTTTCTCTGAGGTATCACTATCGCAATATAAAGAACTTACAAATTTATCAAATTTTGTGCTGTCATAAAAAGATTCTAGATTTAGTTTCGGATTGTAGTGATTAGAAAAATAACATTCACCTGCTGCTGCTAAATTATCATTCACTAGTAACAGCTTCAATTTGTGTAATTTATTCAAGTCATCTCTAGTTAAAGAACCATAATACTTGAATATTTGTTGGCAGATTTGCACAGCATTATCAGCTGTTACTAAATCAGGTCTATCTGCTAATTGTTGTATTTTCTTCTGAATTAATTCAATCCCTTTTGAATCCGAAACTCCTAAAACGTTAGTGAAAAATCGTCTCCAGTCAGTTAGAGTATCTCCTAAACGGAAATACTGTTGGTTGACTACGTTAGGTAAATCAATATCTATTAGCGATACACTTTCTGGTTGTGTTTCGTCATTGGTGTAAAAATTAGATAAATTACAATTATTAGCTATCTGTAAACCGTTATTCGTTGTTAAAGGTAATTTTTTAAGTACTTTACTATCTTCACTACTTAAAGGAAAGGTTTTCCAAACGTCAAAAATAAACCTTGTGATATTAATGGTATTATCATCATCGATTTCATTGTCTTCAATCATCGGAATGATTTCGTTATGGACAATCTCTAAACCATTGGAGTCAGCTACACCTATAGCAATAAAAAATTCTTTCCATGCATCAATATCAGTCGAATTTTCACAGTAATCTGAAATCACTAGTTTGAAATAATCTGTTCCTATTAAACTAGCTATATCTTCTACTGGATTTTGAGGTTTATAAAAATTAGATAGATAACAAGACTCAGCATAAGTATAAGCAAAATCCTTCCTTTCTTGGTTTTGATAAATTAATTGTAAATATCTTAACTTTTGATGATATTCAAAACTTAATTCTTGATAATACTTAAAAATAAACTTTACGTAGTTCAAACAACTATCTAAACTCTCTTTGTTATCATCGGGATTATATTTACGTTTATTAATTCTTTCTCTGATAATTTTTACAGCAGAAAAGTTTTTGATTTTGAGATTATCTTTTACCCAATTTATTAACTTTTTATTTCGTTGAATAGACTGGTCTATATAAGGATGAATAAAATGAAAAGTTGAAAAATTTAATAATACTTTTTCTAAATCATCTATCTGGAAATATAAATTATCTGGGCTGATAAAATTATTTTCTTCATCTAATATAAAAGGTATAGACGCTAAATATTCAGTTGATATATTTTTTAATTGCAAATGCTCAATGACTTGAAAATTTAGCAAAGGATTATCTTGAATAAGATTCTTATATTCATGAGATTCTTCAAAAAAACTACAGAGTGCTGTAGTTTCAAAAGCTTTAATTTTAAATTTTTTGAGATTCCTTTTATTTGTTAAGGAGTTACTTATAAAGTGACGTTGTACGTCAAAAAATTGCCTTATCTCTTCAACAGGTAAAACCTTAGTAATCTCTATTTCATCAATTATGGCTTGATGAACCTTCAGTAGTTTGGAATCATTATCCTCACAAGGAAGAAATGCAATATCTCTAATAGCTAAGTCAAATCCTTGATTAAATGCATCTTCAGTTTCACTGACTGAACAAGTGTATTTAGATGGAACAAGACTTGTGATTTGATTTTTATAAATCTGATTTTGAGCTAATTGAGCAATCCATAAAAAAATATGATAACCAATTTTTTCAAAAATAAATATATTCCAAACATTATCATGGTGAATTTCTTGACGATTAGCTGTGGTAAGAAAATCAGCATTAACTAAAAATGGAAAACCGTATTCTTTAACGTTCGTTGGTAGATATGTAAATAAGACTGAATTATATTCATCTACTGCTTCTAATTTATTGTCTTTTATCTGAGCAGCAAAACTTAGTTTAGAGCGTTGAATTAATTTGAGTTTATCTGGAACTTTCTTGTCTCCTTCCATCTTATCCCGCACTTCTTGCGGAACATCAAATTCAAAGTCTTTAACTAGCCAGTAAGTAGTTTCATTATTCTTAATAATTTGATATTTGTCATCTTGTTTATTCTTAGTAATTTGAATGTCAACATTGAAATTATTGCTTAACCCAACAACATCAATATTTTTCACATGACGTAAAAATAAAATTAATCTTGGGTCTTGAAATAGTCTGTGTAATTTATTTTTATATTCTTCAATTTTTTCTCGTCCTACTTTAATGGCTGTAGCGACAGGAAATGTAAAAAATTCTTGGTACTTTTGAATCTCTAAAGGATAATCTTTTATATTTACCCAAATAGGTTTTATTTGCCAAGGAGTCTTATTAACATTTGTATGTGTTTTATCGTGTTTATCAAACTTAAAGGAGAAAGAACCAGAATTAATATACACGCACTCTGAATCAGCAAAAACAGATTTAAATCCAATTCCTTTATAGCCAGTTTGTTCAGGATTATTCGATTTTGTGCTTTTAGAGATACTTGAAATTGCATCTACGTTTTGGTAATTGAAAGGTTGTCCATTATGTAAAACAAGAAAATGCTCTTTAAGAATCACAAATTTTACATCTACGTTTTCTTCCTTGTTAGGTAAGTCATCAGCATTTTGCAATAGCTCAAAAATAAATCTTTCGGTTTCTGTATATAAATCACCCGTTAACCGAGTTAATGCATTAGCTAAATTTTCAGCATCTCTTTCTGATTTACCTGTTTCTTCAAAAATGTTTTGAATGAATTTTAATGGTTTTTGCTGTCTAAGTTCTTGCATCAGCTCCTCCTCCATTTAATTATTCAGCAAAACATAATAATATTAGCCCATGCAGATGGGCTTTGTAACTGTAGCCCCACCCTTCAAGGGTGAGGGCTAATTTTCAATCCAAAATCAATAATTCCGCTGTCTTTCTCTTTTCAAAGAATCCAAAGAATCATTGATAGATTTAACAGCTGTCTGGGGAATCTTATACTCCGACTTATCCATAGCTTCCAAGGTCTTCTCAAGGTTAGTAATTGCTTGATTCAATTCCTTATCAGTTAAACTACGTGCATTTGTTTGCATGTTAAGAGCAATATTAGTCAAAGCGAAAACAGCGTCTTTCCGAGTCCACTTTGATTCATTTTCTAAAGCTTCTTGTAATAGTGGTAAAGCAGCTTTGGTATCTCCACCAAGATTAGCTATAGCAGTCGCAGCGGTGTAGCGTACCTGTGCTTCTTTGTCGTATAAAGCTACTGTTAAGGCTGGTTCGGCAATTTTAGCCTGGGTACCCATTCCACCTAATGCACGTGCAGCGCTCATCCTGGCTTCTGGATTCTCGCTTCGCAATACTTGAATTAATGTAGATACTGCATTTCTGATACTTGCAGAAGCTGTTTGCTCTAGACTAGCTTTTTCGGGTATCTGTGCTGATACTCTGTTGCTGTAAAACAACTGTGAGGAGAAACATAGTAAAACCACAGAGACAGTAGATGCAAACCCTTTCACTGAGTAGCTTAAGTGAATTCTTTTCATAAAGCTTCTGTATAACATTATCAGTACTGTTATACAATTAACGATTAGACAATTGCATACCGTATATATACTGAGAATAAATCAAGTAGTGATTGCCTTTGTTTTTTCTAGCTTTATTGTTAATGCCACCCTGTAAAATTTATGTAAACGAATTACATAATATATTTAGACAATATACTTAAACATTACTTTCAATAAATCTTTTTTCTGAAATGGCTTCGTGATATAGTCTGATGCTTTTACCATTTTGGCTTTTACTCTATTGATAATTCCTTTTTTCCCTGTCACCATAATTATCGGTGTTTCTTTCAAAGAGGAATTTTTCCGCAGCAAAGAACATAACTCATATCCATCTAATGTTGGCATGGTTATATCTAATAGAATCATATCTGGCTTCAAGCGGATAACTTGCATCAAAGCTTTTAATGGGTCGTTGATACCAACTACAGAAAAAATATTGTCATCCAAATACATTTTTATGGCATTTACCACCGCTTTACTATCATCAATACAGACTATAGTGTAAGCCTTTGTATTTTCTTCTTGCTCGAAGTCGCTATAGCGATTACTTCTGTTTTCTAATAAATTCTTTTGAGAAACTGCTATTTCAGATTTTCTTATAAAATTTAAATAGTGGATTTCATTCTCTTCGTCCTGAGAATAATCATCATCTTCATCGTAACTTGCATAATTAATAGTTGTGTTTAAAAAGTTATTTACATTCTCAGGGGATTCATTATCGTAATTAGTGTTTGTGTAGGGTTGAGATTGATTTAAAATAGAATTATCTGAACCATTATTTTGAACATCTAGCTCTGCATAACTTTCACTAAAACAATCTTCATCATCGTCCAAATCTTCAAATGAATCTTTAGCTGCTGTTTTCTTATGGTCTTCTGATTTATATTGCTCATTCAAATCGTAGAAAAGATATTCTTGTAAAGATGGTTGATTATTTTGCATTTGGATAGACTCAGTGTCAAATTATTATCAATAATGCCTTGGCTAAATAAAGAAAAGTTAAAAATATATAATAAATAATCAACTCATTCCCTTAGATAGCTGCTGGCAAAAATTGTGCATTCCCTATGATAGTTATATTTTAAATCGTAGAATACTTTATCAGGGACTGCGAGCCGAATCATTTAGGGAAAATCAAAATTGCAGAATTATTTTTAATGCTAAAGCGAGAGTATTTTAAACTCATTGTAGGTTACACAATATTACCATGTAAGTTACTTTTAATACAATAATTGGGATAAATTTTTATTTGGAATATTTTAAGCCATTATTAATAGATATTTCATATTTTTATTTTTTAACATTAATGTGTTGTTTGATACTGTATATTATTGTTTGTAATTGAATCAGCTTGATAATAATTTTGCGAGATATTATTTTTATGCCTATAGAGCTATTCACTACGGTTGCAAGAAAATTAAATTATTACGATTACTTTTCAATTTAACTCAGTTTACAATCTGCTTTCTATTTAATCAATTACTATTAAGGTATTTTAAATGTATCTTTAATTACTTAGTTTATTGACTTTGACCCCCTGATTCTTACTCAGAGAGGGAATGAATAATCACTAATGTAATATATAGTACATAGTACGTATAATTAATTTAATTAAAGGTTATAAACCAACTTGGAAATTTGGATTTACGTTCCTATAGCTATTTGTATTCAACTTAGCTTATCGCTTATTTTTTCGATATTCTAGATTTTATCAAATTATCAATTTTCTCAAATGACATCAAATCAATCAATATTTTTAAAAGTTGAAGAAAACAGTTTGCGTTTAGATAGTTATCTTGCTCAAAATTTGTCAGATTTATCTCGTTCTAGAGTTCAGCAGTTGATTGAACAAGGTCGTGTCAAACTTAATGGTGACATTTGTAAATCAAAAAAAAATGCTGTTAAACAAGGGGATGCTATAACTTTAGAAATTCCCACAGCCGAACCTTTAGAATTACAACCAGAAAATATACCTTTAGATATTCTCTACGAAGACGAACAAATACTTATTTTAAATAAACCAGCAGGTTTGGTTGTTCACCCTGCTCCCGGTCATCCCAATGGAACTTTAGTTAATGCTGTTTTGGCTCATTGTCCTAATTTACCTGGAATTGGTGGAGTTCAACGTCCCGGAATCGTTCACAGACTTGATAAAGACACCACCGGAGCAATTGCGATCGCAAAAACTGAAGTGGCCCATCATAGCTTACAAGCACAGCTAAAAGCCAAAACTGCACGAAGGGAATATTTAGGTGTAGTATACGGTGCAACCAAGCAAGAATCCGGTACCATTAATTTACCCATAGGTCGTCATCCTAAAGAGCGCAAAAAAATGGCAGTTGTTCCTGTAGAAAAAGGTGGAAGAGAAGCTGTCACTCATTGGTTCATCGAAGAACGTCTTGGGAACTATACATTAATGCATTTTCAGCTAGAAACCGGACGTACCCATCAAATTCGGGTTCATAGCGCTCAAATCGGTCATCCTATCGTCGGAGATTCCGTTTATGGTTCCGGTCGTTCGGTAGGAGTGAACTTACCCGGACAAGCTTTACATGCTTGGAAACTTCAGTTAAAGCATCCCTTAACTAACAATTTAGTTGAAGTTGTTGCACCTCCTCCTCAAGTATTTTCGACTTTATTACAAGTTTTAAGACGAAGGTAAGCAGATTTATTTAAAATAGGAAATTCTAATTCTATTTATAAGCTGAATAATTGATGTTTACATAAATAAATGATTTTCAAAACATAGTATTGATTTTAATTCAAAGTAATAACTCCTGTGGTAGCAATATTTTCGCTGGATATTCTTATAACCAAGCCTTAAGCTTTAAATTTTTCTAAATAGCTATAAGTCTCATGTAATTTAATTTACATAATTTTTCAATAAAAAATCTATTTTCCAACCTATTTTTCAATAAATTTACTTATATTAAATTTTTGTGGTTTCTGTTTTTACTTATATATCCGCGCGATTTCAAAAATGTTTCTTTGTATTAATGAAAGTTTCTGAATGTAAAGCTATTTTTAGTAATATCCACTTGAAAAGCTTATACATGAACTCTTTTGCCTGATTAGACATATCTCTATTTTTGTTAATAAACTTAATAAAAAAAAAGTTCCACTAATATATACAATACGAACAAGGTTTTAAAAGTAATTACAAATCGAGCCAAAAATTAAGTCTTTCTGGACTACTTATTTGCATTAGGGAACGCCGATTCCTAGTGGTTGTAAGTGCAAAAGTTGCCAGACATGGGCTAATTTTATGCTGAAAAATTGAACTGCTTGAAACCAATTTGAAATGAATTAAAGACCTGAAATAGCTGCAATAAATTTAAGGAGATAATAAAAAATGCTTGACGCTTTTTCTAAAGTAGTTGAACAAGCTGATAAGAAAGGTGCTTATCTGGGAGAAAACGAAATCAATGGATTGTCAGCAATGGTTGCTGATAGTAACAAGCGTTTGGATATAGTTAATAGACTCAGCAGCAACGCTTCTTCAATTGTTGCTAATGCTTATCGTGGTTTAGTCGCAGAACGTCCGCAAATTTTCAACGCTGGTGGTGCTTGTTTCCATAATCGCAATCAAGCAGCTTGCATTCGCGACATGGGATTTATTCTGCGCTACGTTACTTATTCTGTACTTTCCGGAGACACAAGCGCAATGGATGACCGTTGTTTAAACGGTTTAAGAGAAACCTATCAAGCTTTAGGGACTCCTGGTGATGCTGTAGCTTCTGGAATTCAAAAAATGAAAGATGCAGCTATCCAAATTGCCAATGATTCTAACAATATTACTAAAGGTGATTGCAGCCAGTTAATGTCAGAAGTCGGAAGCTACTTTGACCGTGCTGCTTCTGCTGTAGTCTAATAGACCTTCTCTGAATTGCACTTTTTATCAGAGTCGTTTTTTGTACGAAAAAGTTTTAGTTCGGTTTTAACAACAGATACGCATTTTTCAATTTTGGATTGAACTACGAAGGATTTTAAATGACAAGAAACTTTTCGTGAATTTAGAATCCTTAAATCCCATAATTTATAAGGACAATC
>ERZ1740070.2431-NODE-2431-length-10734-cov-4.431688_pt1 | contig 10734 bp, 12 predicted proteins | sample MGYA00581734_ERZ1740070 | MGnify/ENA primary metagenome ERZ1740070 (study PRJEB43018, sample SAMN04849744) | marine metagenome | isolation source: floating plastic debris | place: Pacific Ocean | collected 2008-09-01 | study: EMG produced TPA metagenomics... | reverse complement strand
CGGTGCAGCGGCAGATTGGCATTAGCGCCCTGTTTCTCGAGCTGGAGGACGGACATGCGGGTTCCTCCTAAGTCTTTGAGAAGCTTTTTCTGCCCCCGCAGCCGCTGTCACCACTTGCGCCGGGGCAAGTCCTGTGCGGATGTCAGAGCCATGAATACGATTGCACATATGGTGGCCGCGTCTGCAGCACTGGCGCGCCCGGACAGCCCGAAACGCAATTGGGCGGTGCTGCTGGGGGCCTTTGTTCCAGACGCCTCCATGTTCGTCTTCTTTGCGTGGAGCCGGCTCCAGGGCTGGAGCGGAGATGAGACCTGGAACGTACAATACTGGAACGAGCCGTGGCAAACTTTGGGAGCGGCGTCCAATTCCTTCGTTCTGTTCGGCCTGTTGCTCGCTTTGGCGGGATGGCGCAAATGGCCCCTGGTGACGGTAATCGCAATCGCGGCCTTACTCCACTTGGCGCTCGACTTTCCGCTTCATGCCGATGATGCGCATCGCCACTTCTGGCCGGTGACGGATTGGCGGTTCGCATCGCCGGTCTCCTATTGGGATCCGCAGGCGTATGGCCTCATCGGCGCCGCGATCGAGACCGTGGTCGCACTCGGCGCGACTCTGGTGCTGTGGCGGCGGTTCTCAAAATGGCGCTGGCGAGCGCTTTTCGCCAGTTTGGCGCTGCTGCAATGTCTGGCCTTTAGCGCCCAAATCGCCTGGTCGCTTTAAGGCGCCTCGGCCCCTTCAGCCTCTTTCGCGGTATAGGTCCCGGTAAACCATGGCGCCCACTCTTCCGTTTCGGTATTGTATTGCTCGAAATGCTGCGTGACGGTGCCATCCGCTTCCAAAGTCCATTCGCCGGTAAAGTCTGCAGTTTGGGCGGATGTCACATAGGTGATCGTCCCTTCCAGTTTCATCGAACCAGACTCCGTCAAGCCACCCTCATAATCGATCATTGCCCCGGTACTGACCCAGACCTGGCGCCACTTCTCGGTTGCTGGATTATAGTAATTATAGCTCTGCCCCGTGCCGCCAGTCGCGGACGTCCATGTCTCGAGGATCAAGCAGCCACCCTCTTCGCGGGTAATCCTGTTGTCGCCGGCATACGTCCCGTCCGGCGTGGTGACGGTCCAGTTTCCAACCCAGAAATCAAACTGATGAAACGCATCGCCTGAACATGGCACCGGCGGACTTGGCTCATCTTGTGCCTGCGCCAACCCGGCCCCAATCAGGCCTGAAACCACTCCGATCACGAATACGCGCATTGTGTTCTCCATAGAAAAGCCCTGCCGCAGCATCCTGCGGCAGGGCCAAATGTCAAATCTTGAGTCGCAGTCTATTCGGCTGCGACTTTCACATCTTCTGCGCTCAGCGCGGTATAGCGGCGCATATGGTGATCGACATTGCCGAATTCGCTATCAATCATGGTTAGACGTTTGAAATAGTGACCCACGGCGAGCTCTTCCGTCATGCCCATGCCGCCATGGATCTGGATCGACTCTTGTCCGACAAAACGGCCCGACTGACCGATCCGGACCTTCGCGGCAGAGACCGCTTTCTTCCGTTCAACCGCATCTTCGCCCAATTTCAGGGTCGCCATATAGGTCATGGAAATGGATTGCTCATGCTCCATGAACATGTCGACCATACGGTGCTGCAGCACCTGGAATTTTCCAATCGGTGTGCCGAATTGTTTGCGCTGGCGAGAATACTCGACCGTCATCTGATGCGCGACGCCCATCGCGCCAACGGCCTCAGCACAGGCTGCCGCGGTGGCTTCGTCCACGACTTGTTCGATCAATGGCAAAGCTTCGCCTTCGCTGCCAATCAGCGCGTCGGCACCAATAGCGACATTCTCGAAATAGACTTCGGACGCGCGGCGACCATCAACGGTTGGATAGTCGCGGGTGGTCACGCCATCTGCGCCTTTGTCGACGATAAAGACCGAGATGCCGCCGGTGTCGCGACGATCGCCGCCCGTCCGCGCGGTGACAATCAGTTTATCAGCCCATGGCGCGCCGACCACAACCGCCTTGTGTCCATTCAGAACATAGCCTGCGCCATCTTTTTTCGCCGTGGTTTCGAGATCTGCGAGATTGTAACGTCCACGGGGCTCGGCATAAGCGAAGGCGAATGTGCTGGCGCCGCCCATGATCGCTTGCAGATGTTCTTCCTTCTGCGCAGCAGAGCCGGCATGCTTCAGGAAGCCACCACCGCAGACAACACTTGGAATGAACGGCTCGACCACCAGGCCTTTGCCGAATTCTTCCATCACCACCATGGCGTCGATCGGACCACCGCCCAGACCCCCATCCTCTTCGCTGAATGGCGCCATGAACAGGCCAAGCTCCGCCAGTTGGGCCCACATTTCCGGCCGCCAGCCGCTATCGCTTTTGACCACGCCCATGCGTGTATCGAAGTCATACTGTTCGCGGATCAACCGTGCGAGGCTGTCGCGGATCATTGTCTGTTCTTCGGTGAAGTTAAAGTCCACGGCGTGGCCCTCCCATCAATTCTTGTCTGTTTGGTTGTTCAATAAACTGGCGCAAGTTCCGATCAAGTCCGTATCGACCGGAGTTGACGCGACGGACTTTGGTCGCGTCACCAAAGTCGCGGAGTCTCGGCCGCCCCCTTCCCAATGGACCGCAACGGTCATGGGCGCATCATCGAGGACGAAAACAGTTTCTTCGCTCGCCTCTTCGCCCAGATAGGAAATCGAAATCTGGTGCGCCGCGTGTCGCTTCCCCATCAGGAAAAACTCGGATGCTTCTCCAATTTCGAGCGACGCACCCTGATCTGTCGCAATTTCAACCCTGTCGCCTTCAGTTAAGGGCCAAAGCGCCGCAAGCGCGGCGCGCTCTTCGGCATTTGGCATTTCTAGATCGCACGTATTGTAATATATGCCGGAAAATAGAGCGAAATAATCCGTTTCATCTCCCGCCGCCCAGTCGCTTTCAGTCTGATAGATCGCGAAGTCCTCGCCCTCGATCAAAAGCGTTTCGCGAAAGCGGTCAGCATTTCCGTCCTGAGCGCTGGTCCAGAACACGATAGACCCCGGGCCCAGAGAAACGGGTTGATCCGGCGTTGCCTGGGCGACGCCGGATCCAAAAAGAACCGCACTGATTGCGAGAGCAGCTCGCATCAGCTTACAGTCCTAGGATCATCTTAGTGATGATATTGCGCTGGATCTCGTTCGATCCGCCATAGATGGAGGTCTTGCGGAAGTTGAAATAGGTCGGCGCAGAATGATGCGCGTAGTCCGGTCCGATGGCGAATTCGTTTGAGCCATCTTCAGGGACGCCGCGGAAATCCGATACCCCATACGAGCCGACTGCTTCAAGCGTCAGCTCAGTCAGGCGCTGCTGGATTTCGGTGCCCTTGACCTTGAGGATGGAACTCTCGGGTCCTGGGCCCTTACCCGCTGATTCACGGGCCAGCGTGCGCAGCTCGGTAAACTCGAGAGCGGTCAGATCAATCTCTAGCTGGCTGATCTTGCGAGCAAAAGAGTCGTCCTCGATGAGAGGTTCGCCATCCAGCAATTCGGTGGAAGCAATATTGCGCAAACGCTCAATCCCACGCTTCGACCGTGCAACGCCGGCAATTCCAGACCGTTCATGCGCCAGAAGGAATTTGGCATAGGTCCAGCCCTGGTTTTCTTCGCCGACGCGGTTTTCGACCGGTACGCGAACATCTGTCAGCCAGACTTCATTCACCTCATGACCGCCATCAATGGTGATGATCGGCCGAACTTCGATGCCCGGCGTGTTCATATCGACCAGAATGAAGGAGCTGCCTTCCTGTGGTTTAGCGGCGTCCGGATCTGTGCGGCAGAGGAAGAACCCCCAATCCGCGTGCTGGGCCAGTGTGGTCCAGGTCTTCTGACCATTGATCACATAATGATCGCCATCGCGAACGGCCGTGGTTTTCAGGCTGGCCAGATCAGAGCCAGCACCTGGTTCGGAATATCCCTGGCACCACCATTCCTCACCACTGAGAATTTTTGGCAGATACCGCGCTTTTTGCTCTTCATTGCCAAATGTGTAGATCACCGGGCCGACCATGGAGACGCCAAATGGCAATGGCATCGTCGCATCGATGCGAGCATTCTCTTCCGACCAGATGTAACGTTGTGTCGACGTCCAACCCGTACCGCCATATTGTTCTGGCCAGGCTGGCGCTGCCCAACCCTTTTTGCCCAACACTTTGTGCCAAGCCAGGAATTGCTCTCGGGTCATGTCATCCCGAGTTGTGGTGCCGAGCATCTCTTCTGGGTAATTTTCTTCAATAAAAGCACGCACTTCGGCGCGAAAGGCGACTTCTTCAGGCGAAAATTCAAGGTTCATGACGGATCTTCCCGGGGGTTATGCTTGTCTTTGCTATTCTTCTATTTGCCGTGCGCAGACGCGAAAAGCAAGTTAACGCGAACGTAAACGTCACTTTGTCCCAGATTCCGTAGCGTAAACCTTACCCAGCGGAGGGTTCAGCCAGAAATGGCGCACAGGCCGTGCGCAACAGGCCGATCGCGGCCGCAGAACCCATACCGCCTCCGGTATTGAATTGAAATTCAGCCAGCGGCGTCATGCCAAGCCGTTCGATCGCCGCTTCATGCGCCGGTCTTCGGGTCACGTGCGCCGCGCGGACATGATCAATACCAAGTGGGTTGAGCGCATGCACAATGCCCGCCGCAATCGTGGTCGCAAACCCATCAACCAGAACCGGAACGCCCTGATGGCGGGCGGCAATAATTGCGCCAACGCAGGCCGCAAGTTCGCGCCCACCGAGGCAGCGCAATGCTTCGAGCGGATCAGACAGATGCCCGCGATGTACGCGCAAAGCTTCGCTGACAATCGCGACGCGCTGCTTGTTCATTTCAGCCGGCACTTGCGGACCCGGTCGCACCCAATATTCGGGCGCGCCACCATAAAGAGCGCAAGCCACGGCGGCTGCAGATGTCCCAATACCGGCGCCGACGACGCCTAAAGCCACGAGGTCGGGGTGCCCCTCCAGGGCCTCAAATCCGAACGCGATGGTTGCCGCGCACTCGCGCTCCGTCATCGCTGCTTCTTCGGCAAAATTCGGGGTCGGCTTGTCGATCGCGAGCTCGAAGACGCGAATATTCGCCTCGACTTGTGTGGCAATCGCCGAAAGCGGGGCCCGCCCCTCTTTCATCGCATCGACTTTCTCGCGGGTGCTTTCGTTCGAAGACAGAGTCACGCCATTCTGGGAAATCCCGTGCGAACCTGCGAAAATGGCCAGCGTCGGGCTCTCCAGACGCGGCGGATAGCGTTTTTGCCATTCCGCAAGCCAGGCCGCACCCTCGCCAAGCTTGCCAAAATCACCTTCGCGGCCCATTTCCAGGAGCGCGTCAAACACGCGCTGCGCCGCCGCCGGGTCTGTTTCCGCAGGCTGCATGGCAAGTTTTCGAACGTCATCTAGCGGACGTGTGGCTGGATCAATTTCCGGCACGTCTATTCCTTTTTACTTGAGAGCCCATAAAACGCCATTATTTCAAAGCGCAAGTCAATTCTCGATCTGGTAATTTGATAAAACTGTCGCAAGTATATTTTGAGACTATCTGTTTAGGATGACAAACATGGCCCGACCAGACATTGAAAGCCCCTGTATTAAAGTTTGCGCGGTCGACGGCGAAACGGGTCTCTGCTTGGGATGCGGGCGCAGTCTGAAAGAAATTGGCAGCTGGATGCGATATGACGACGAGGGTCGGCGCGCCGTGATGGAGTCCCTGCCCGAGCGCATGCAGCATTTGCGCGATATCGGGAAACTGAGCGCTGCATCATGAAGACCACACACATCCTCTCCACCTTCTTGCTCGCGGGCGGCGTCGCAGCCATAATTTCATTTTATCTCAACCCGAAACTCAATAACGCCGAGACGGAGATTGCCTCGACGCCTGCGGCAGATGCAGAGACGTCGCCCAGCGTCGCATCTTTGGCCGTCGAGCCTCAGCCCCAGTCATCCGCTCGCCGCATGGCCACCATCCGGTCTCGACCGGATGGCCATTATTGGACCCGTGCGCTGGTCAACAAGAAATCAAGCGTCGAATTTATGGTCGATACAGGCGCCAGCGTGGTCGCCCTGACCTACAAGGACGCGCAAAAAATGGGGCTTCGTCCGGATCAGCTCGATTATCGCTGGGAGATCGCACCGCTGGCGGAATCACCAAGGGCGCCAGCGTCAAGATCGACTCGATTCAGATCAATCAGGTCCACGTAAAAAATGTTGACGCCATGGTGCTGCGGTCGGACTTGCAACAATCACTGCTCGGAATGAGCTTCCTGCGCGAACTCTACTCTTACGAATTTCGCGGCGACCGAATGATCATCAAACAGTAAAGTCCGCGCGCTATTCGAACGGGATTCAGCCGAACTGCGCGATGACGTCGTCGATATCGGCGCCCGGTCGCGACAGGATCGCCGCCACTTGTGCGCGCTGTTCGATGGCCAGCCAGATGCCGGCAACTTCCAGATCGACGACAGACCATTTTCCGCCGCGTTCGATAACCCGCCAGCGCACCTTCAAGGCGTCGCTTTCATTCCGCACCTCCGTCGTCACGATCGCATCGCGCGCATTCCGCGCAGATGTGTTCACGACGCTCACTTCAACACCGGAAAATTGGTGTGCATTCGCTTCAATCTGGCGCCGCAGGAAGGTCTCAAAGGCGCGCGTGAACCGCGCTTTGTCATGGGCTGGCAAGGCGCGGCCATGTCGACCGAGCGTAAAGCTGGCAATGGCGCGTGTATCAATGTGCGACAGCACAGTATCCGCGACCTTGGTCTGTTCGGTACGTGAAATGTCAATTGCGGCCGAGTTGACGAGCGCTTCTGCGCGCTGAACATCATTCTGAGCCGCAACAGCGACCGGGGCTGAAGCGGCAAGAGCAATCGAGACGAGCAATGTCTTCAACATGGGAGGTTCCTTGCATAATTCACGCCACTATCGGGCGATTGAACGCAAAGATAGGAAGGCAATTGTGCAAGGATTAGGGCCAAACTTAGCATAGGGGGTATGCACGTGTCGTATGGTGGCTTTTCCGCCACACTTCACAGCGCCAGGTTGTATCCTCGCAGCGACTTTGGCTAATGCCGGAATGTGGTGTCCTTTGGGGACTCTCCCTGATGGCGAAACCCTCGACCCAACGCGAAGTAATTCTCGCCAGGTCGAGGGGGTAGGCGTTTCGCGGACGCGCCGCTTACCCTGAAATGGCGAGCGCGCTTTCGATTTGATGGCGAATGGACTCGAACGCATCGGTCAACTGACTGGCATTTGACGCCTCATAATAATTCGAACTGGATGAGGCGCATTCTTCGAGCATGACCTTGGTTGCGGGGTCCGATACCTCGAATGCGATTGTATAGATATCGATCTTACCGTTTTTGATTTTGGTACAGATCGCCTTGGTCAGTGTATCCGCATTGTGCTGACTATTGCCCTCATGCGTGCCATCAGACAAAGCTGAGATCGAGTTTTCGCCATCCGACATCAAAATCACAGCTTTGATGTTGCCACTGTTTACGAACGCCGCAGTGGGCTCGCCGTGCGTAAATGGGAGGGGATTTGTAAGCGTTCGCCAACCCCAGACGAGACCGGCCGGGATATAGGTCTCTCCCCTTGCTTCAAGATTATCAATGGCATTGTAAAGGACGGTGTCACTATTCGTCAGTGTTTGCATTTGCGGAGCACACGTCTCTTCACTCGGTGTGACAATGCCGGGTACTTTGTGAGTTCCATACAGTGTGTCTGTCTTATAGTGTGGATCCGGGCGCGATCGGACGCATCCATACCACTTCAACTCCAGTGTCGACGAATGGCTGGTGCAGCTCTCCATATCTGCCGGAACGTTACTCCCATTGCAATCAGGACGGGTACATGTCTGGGGGGCCCCATCCTGGCCGCACTCATATGACGTGGACGGGCAATTGGCGTTGGCCCAGGATTCATCGATGGTGCACGACTGACCCCCAGTGGTTTCTGTACGGTCCGGTTCGATGTCCAGCCATTGCGCTGCGTCACTATGGGTGGTTCCAACATTCACGAACCCGGAAAACGGGACAATTGACATTCTGATTTGCGTGCTGGACGGATCGATCAGCTGATAGACCATCTCATCCGCTGCTGATTCCAAAGCCGCGAGTTTCGTTCCGCCCATGGAATGCGATGTGTCGAGCACAAGCGCAAGCTCGACATTCTGAACATCACGAAACGTGATCTCAGACTTTGCGTAGAGCCCCAACGTGTCTGTTCCGAACAGTTGCATAATCGACGTGGGCATCTGGCCATTAACCTCCAGAGTCGCCGTGTCGCCGACGCGGACTAAATTTAATGGATCTAGCGACGCATATTCCAACCGAGTAACATGCTCGCTGAAGAAATCTCTGGCTGCTGTCTGTAAATCGTCATCTGATACGCTTGGGTCGGCGATATAATACTTCATCGCGGCAAGGCCCGATGCATCCAACGCCGTTTGAACGTGAGCCTGAGCAGATCGATGCATATTATGATCGATCGCAAACCCGACAACGGACATGATGAAAAAAATGCAGCCGGCAAAAATTATGGCCACGTTGGCGCTTTGATGACGGGCGAATCGCCCGACCCCTCTAATCGGTTTCATAGGCATGGACTCCAAATCTGCCTTTGGGTCCCCTACGCTCGCCGACCTTTTGCGCGTCGAAACACTGCATTAACGCTAAAAAGCGTCGGCAATGTTCAACAAACTTTCTGGTGAATTGGAGAGACTTCGCGAAAAGTGAAAGACAATCCGATCAAGACTTGTCCGAGTGACGCTTTTTCCCGGATGATTTTATCGCGTCGGCGAGGCTAAATTTGCCGCTTCCTGGCTTCAGAGCAACGGGTTGTCCGGGGCCCGGCGCCCAACCCGAAAGCCAGATGATTTCAAAAGTGGCCCGGACACGGCCGTCCGGATCGCTAAAACGGTCGATATATATTTCCGTCATACGTGCCAATATCCGCGGCGACAACGGTTGGCGAACCTGATCCGGGCGGGCTGCGAAGGCTGCCTGTTCGCCCATGCCCTTTAGGTCCCGAAGTAATTGCATCGGATGTTCATATCGCACGGTGACGCGATCTCGGTCCGCAACGGGCAATGCAAATCCTGCGGACTGCAACAAGCCGGCCATATCCTGAAGACCTGGCAGTGGCGACAGGCGCGGACATATCCCGCCAGTGATTTCATGTTCCGCCTCAATCAAAGCAGTGCGAAGCTCAGTCAGCGATCCGCCACCAAACAGGCAGGCCAGAAACAAGCCGTCCGGCTTCAAAACCGATTTGATATCGAGCAGCATTTGCGGCAGATCATTGATCCAATGCAGTGACAGGACACTGACCACCAGATCAATCGACTCAGGCTCAAATGGAATCGCGTCATTCTTAACCTGAATCGCACTCAACCCCTTGCTTTTCAGCACCTTGATCATGCCGGCAGAAGAGTCCAATGCGGTGACCTGCTGCGCGATTTCGCTCCGCAACAGAGCCTCGCTGGCCCGTCCATCATGCGCAAAAAGATCCAGTGCGTGATCGAATTTCCGCGGACTGTCCTTGAGCCTTTCCAATAATTGATTCGACTCCCTGCCCTTAAGGAAGGCATACTCCTCGTAATCAGACGACGCGCGGTCCCGGTTTCGGGCAACACGCGCGCGATCAAACAGCTTGGGGGGTGGAGACGACACCATGGGTTCCGATATGCATTGGACAGCGCGTTCCGCAAGGGCGGGATTACGGTCGTTGACCAATTTTGTCTGGCCGCATCGGTCCATTCTCACCGGACAAAGACATGGCGGAGATGGCCCACTCGCGGCGGAGGACATGGCAGGGCTGACTTTCCTCAACGGCTCGGGTTGCCGGACCTGCGCCATACCGCTCGACATCGACCTGGGCGAGGATAGCCAGTGTGGGGCTTGCGCTGCGAAAGCGCCCGAATGGGATCAGGCCCGTGCCGCGCTCGCTTATGATGAGGTATCTCGCCAAGCCATCCTTGAGCTCAAACATGCGGGCCGCCGCGACGGACTAAACGCGATGTGCAACTGGATGGCCCTTGCAGGCCGCGACATCCTACCAGAAACGGATTGGCTGGTGCCAGTTCCGCTGCACTATCAACGTTTGGCGTCACGCGGATTCAATCAAGCGGCCTGGCTGACCCAGGGCGTGGCGCGGCGGACTGGAACGCTGGCACTGATTGACGGTCTCTCTCGCAAGCGGCACACGCCTAGCCAGGGCGGCCTGACGGGGCGCCAGAGACGGCGGAACGTCGCCGGCGCCTTCGAAGTACGAAAGACACGGCAAAGCCGGATGAAGGGCAGCACCGTCACCCTGGTTGATGATGTCCTGACAACAGGGCCTACGCTTACCGCCTGCACAAAAGCGCTAAAACGCGCCGGCGCGACCCGCGTCAATGTGCTGGTGCTTGCCCGCGTTGTCAGAGAGGCGGACCTTACCATATAAGGGGCGAACCGGACGAAAAGGACCGCCCCGAACATGGCTCACGTGACGATTTATACGCGCGCATTCTGCCCCTATTGCTCGCGCGCATTGAACCTGCTGAAGCAGAAAGGCGTGGAAATGACGCATATCGATGCCGGTATGGATGCGCAGAAAAAAGCCGAGATGAGTCAGAGGTCGGACGGCGCGCGGACGTTCCCGCAGCTCGTTGTCGGTGGCCTGCGCATTGGCGGCTGCGGGGAGAGGGTGGGGGGTGGGGGGTCTGGG
>ERZ1740070.2430-NODE-2430-length-10735-cov-4.613015_pt1 | contig 10735 bp, 11 predicted proteins | sample MGYA00581734_ERZ1740070 | MGnify/ENA primary metagenome ERZ1740070 (study PRJEB43018, sample SAMN04849744) | marine metagenome | isolation source: floating plastic debris | place: Pacific Ocean | collected 2008-09-01 | study: EMG produced TPA metagenomics... | reverse complement strand
CCTTTGCGTGTGTGTACTTCCTGGTGCCGCGCCTCTGGCAGAAACAGCGCATGTACTCGCTGCGCATGATCAACTGGCACTTCTGGCTCGCGACGCTGGGCATCGTTTTCTACGCCGCCAGCATGTGGGTCGCCGGGATCACGCAAGGCCTGATGTGGCGCGAATACGGCTCGGACGGCTACCTAGTGAACAGCTTTGTCGACACCGTCGCGGCGCTGCACCCGATGTATCTGATGCGCCTGTTCGGCGGGGCTCTCTACCTCACCGGCGCGGTCATCATGACCTACAACATCTGGATGACCATCGCGGGCTACCAACGCGAAGAAGCCCCGATGGACGACACCGCCCACGACGAAGCGGCCGACCGGCCCATCCCGTCGCACGGCGGAACAGGCACAGGCGGCCGCGCGCCGCTTCCGGAACCGGCGGAATAAGGGGTCAGATCAATGAGTGATAAGAACATACCCGATCAGGGCGCCTTTGAAGGCCACAAGAAGCTTGAAAAGAACGTCACCCTGCTCGCCGCCGCCACTTTTGTGACGGTTGCCATTGGCGGGATTGTAGAGATTGCCCCGCTGTTCTGGATCGATAACACTATCGAGAAAGTAGAAGGCATGCGGCCTTACACTCCGCTGGAGCTGGCCGGACGCGACATCTACATTCGTGAAGGGTGCTACACCTGCCACAGCCAGATGATCCGCCCCTTCCGCGACGAGGTGGAGCGCTATGGCCACTATTCGCTGGCGGCGGAAAGCATGTTCGATCACCCCTTCCAATGGGGCTCGAAACGCACCGGACCGGACTTGGCGCGCGTTGGCGGGCGCTATTCGGATGAATGGCACGTCCAGCACCTGAAGGACCCGCAAAGCGTGGTCCCGCGCTCGATCATGCCCAGCTACAGCTTTCTGGCGGAAACCCCGCTCAAGATCGCGGATATCTCGGCCAACCTGACCGCGCTCAATCGCGTGGGCGTGCCCTATTCCGACATAGATATCGAAATGGCCGAGCACGACCTGTTCGCCCAAGCTGATCCCGATATGGACGAAGGCGACCTGGCCGAGCGTTACCCCAAGGCGCAAATCCGCGACTTTGACGGCAACCCTGCAGTGGTCACCGAGATGGACGCGATCATCGCCTACATGCAGATGCTGGGCACGCTGGTCGATGTGAACAGCGTGAAGGCGCAAGAGGAATTGGCGGAAGGCAACACGCCTGAGGCCACAGACCCCGAAGGAGCCGCTTCATGAGCTTCTACGAGATCTTTCGCCACTTTGCCGACAGCTGGTTCCTGGTTCTGATCTTCGGCCTCTATTTGCTGCTGTGCGGTTGGCATTTCCTGCCCCGCAGCAAGGAAGGCGTCGAGCAAGCCAAGACCATCATTTTCAGGGAGGACGACGATGTCTGACCAACGCAACAACATCGATGAAGCAACCGGCACCGAGTTTGTCGGGCACGAATGGGACGGTATTGAAGAGCTGAACACGCCCTTGCCGCGCTGGTGGCTGTGGACGTTCTACGCCACGATCTTGTGGGGTATCGTCTATGTTGTGCTCTACCCCGCCTGGCCGTTGGTCAACAGCGCCACTGAGGGTGTGCTCAAATGGTCAAGCCGCGGCGATCTGCAGACCGAACTCGCCAAGGCGGACGAGGTTCGCCAAGAGGTGTTTCAGCAGATCAACGCGGTTGAACTGACCGATCTGCCCAACAACCCTGACCTGATGCGTCAGGCGGTAGCGGGCGGCGCGGCAGCGTTCAAAGTGAACTGCGTGCAGTGCCACGGCGCGGGCGCGGCGGGCTTTGAACAATACGGCTACCCCAACCTCAATGACGATGACTGGATCTGGGGCGGCGACTTGAATGAGATCGAATACACGCTAAACCACGGCATCCGCTGGGACGGTTCGGACGCGTCGCGCCTGTCTTATATGCCCGCCTTTGCCGGGATTTTCGACAAGACGCAGGTCGACGCGCTGGCGAACCACGTCCTCTCGCTGAGCGGCGAAGGCGAAAGTTCGCCGACAGGGGCCCAACTCTACGAAGAGAATTGCTCGGTCTGCCATCAGTCCGATGGCTCGGGCGACCGTGTCCAGGGCGCGCCTGCGCTCAACGACGCGATCTGGCTCTATGGCAAGGATATCAAAGGCATCCGCACCCAAATCGAGGCTCCACGCCACGGCGTGATGCCGGGCTGGCGCGACCGGCTGGACCCGGTGACGATCAAGATGCTGGCGGCCTATGTCCACTCACGCGGTGGCGGCGAAGAAGCGGACGCTCAGCCAGCGCCGGTGGCCCCTGAGGAAGTGGCCGCTGTCACGGAAGACGGGGACGATGGTCAGTCCTGAAACACTTGGGAAATCGCCCAGCGACAGATCGGGCGATCACGATTGGGAAGCGGCTGTCTCCAAGTCGATGACCCAATCGCCAAATGCGGCGGCGCGTGACATGTCCCCAAAATCCGCGCCGCCGCCACTTAAACTGTATGAAGCGCGCAAAGCGGTTCACAACAAGCGGATAGATGGTCCCTTCCGCCGCTTCAAATGGGCGGTGATGGCGATCACGCTGCTGATTTATTACGTGACCCCGTGGCTGCGCTGGGATCGCGGGCCTTTTGCGCCTGATCAGGCGGTTCTGATCGATCTGGCCAATCGCCGCTTTTATATGTTCTCGATCGAGATTTGGCCCCACGAGTTCTATTTCGTCGCAGGCATGCTCATCATGGCGGGCATTGGCCTGTTCCTGGTTACCAGCGCCGTGGGACGCGCGTGGTGCGGCTACGCCTGCCCGCAAACGGTGTGGACCGATCTGTTCCAGCATGTCGACCGCCTGTTTGACGGCGATCGCAACGCGCGCATGCGGCTCGACAAAGCGCCGTGGGGCGCGGCAAAGATCGCGCGGCGCACCAGTAAGTGGACCGTCTATCTGCTGATCGCGATGGTCACGGGCGGCGCATGGATCCTCTATTTCGCAGATGCGCCGACTTTGTTCGTCGATTTCTTCACTGGCCAAGCCGATTTTGTCGCCTACGCCACGGTTGCCATCCTCACCGGCACCACCTTCTGGCTGGGCGGGTTCATGCGCGAACAGGTGTGCTTCTACATGTGCCCGTGGCCACGCATCCAGGGCGCGATGCTGGATGAAAACTCGCTGATCGTCACTTACAAGGACTGGCGCGGCGAAGAACGCGGCAGCTTGAAGAAGGCGCAAAAGAACCCGGAGAAATACGGCGACTGCGTCGATTGCAACCAGTGTGTGGCGGTGTGCCCCACCGGCATCGACATTCGCGAAGGCCAGCAGATCGGCTGCATCACCTGCGGTCTTTGCATCGACGCGTGCGACAAGGTGATGGCGGATGTCGGTCGCCCGCGCGGCCTCATCGATTACGCGACGCTCAACCAGTGCGAGGCCGAGAGCGCAGGCGCTCCGGCAGAGCCGGCTTGGAAAGCGCTGCTGCGCCCGCGCACCTTCATCTATTTTGGCGTGTGGGGCGCGATTGGTGCAGCGCTCCTGTTCGCCCTGGGAACGCGCACGCACACCGACCTCACCGTCTCACCCGATCGCAACCCGCCTTACATGCTGATGAAAGACGGTTCGGTGCGCAACGCCTACACTTTGCGCCTGCGCAATATGGAAGCGCGCCCGCGCGATATGGAAATCGCGCTCGCCGGCCTCCCCGCAGGCGCCGTTTTGTGGACCGACGCCATCGGACGCGGCGACGCGGCAGAGACGCAAACGATCAATGTGCCCGCCGACGAAACGAAAGTCGTGCGCGCTTATGTCGTCATCCCTGAAGGGGAAAGCGCCGACGACTTTACGTTTGAGTTGACATCACTTGATGAGCAGCGCGAATTCGACGCGGAAGAGACCACCTTTTCGATGCCCGGAGATTTTTGATGAGCACGTCGACCACCGGCAAATTCACCGGCAAGCATATGCTGATCACCATGGTGGTGGGCTTTGGCATTGTGGCGGCTGTGAACTTCTACATGGCCGCCCAAGCGGTGGGCGGTTTCCACGGTATCGTGGTCGATAATTCCTATGTCGCCAGCCAGAAGTTCAACGACTGGATGGACGAAGCCGACCGAATGGCCGCGCTGGGTTGGACCGCATCAGCCGCTCGCGATGATGGCCGCGTGATCATCACCACTAGCGGCGTACCTCAAGGCGCGGTCGTCAAAGCCACGCTGCGCCGCCCACTGGGGAGGCAAGAATTCGCTAATCTCACCTTTGTCGCTTTGGGCGATGGTCGCTTTCAATCGCTGGAGCCCGTCAGCGAAGGGCGCTGGACCGTCCGTCTCGAAATCCTCGCGGCAGGTGAGCGCTGGACGCAGGAAAGCGAAATCCGGTGAACGTCCCCACCCTGATCGCAGGCGAGGTTGAGCCTGAAGAGCGCGCCCTCATCGGCACGCGCTTTACGGTACCGGGCATGAAATGCGCTGGGTGCATCGGCAAAATCGAACGCGAACTGCCCAAGATTGCCGGGATCGAGTCCGCGCGCGTCAATTTCTCGGCGAAACGCGTGGCGATCCAGCACGATTCCACTCTGGACGAAGACGATTTGACGCAGGCCCTGCTTTCCATCGGTTTCGAGGCGCAGCGCGTCGACGACAACCCAATGGGCACCGAAGCGGGCGAGCGGCGCAAGCTGACCCGCGCACTGGGTGTCGCGGGCTTTGGCATGATGAACATCATGCTGCTCTCGGTCAGCGTCTGGGCTGGCGCGGAAGGGGCGACCAAGGGACTGTTCCATTGGCTCTCCGCGCTGATCGCGATGCCGGTGATCGCCTATTCGGGCCGCCCGTTCTTTGAAAGCGCGTGGATGGCGCTCAAATACCGGCGCACCAATATGGACGTGCCGATTTCAATTGGCGTGATCCTGGCGACCGCGCTCAGCCTGTATGAGACCATCACCGGCGGCGATCACGCCTACTTCGAAAGCGCGGTGATGCTGCTGTTCTTCTTGCTCGCCGGACGCGCGCTCGACGCGGTAATGCGCGACCGCACGCGCGACGGGATCGGCGCGCTTCTGGGCCGGATGGGCAAAAGCGCCAGCGTCATAGGTGCGGATGGCTCAACGCGCCGTGTCGATGCGCAGGATCTGGAGCCCGGCATGCTTGTGCTGGTCGCCGCTGGTGAAGCGCTGGCCGCGGACGGCGAAGTCGAAGAGGGCGAAAGCGCGATCGATAACTCAATGCTGACCGGCGAAAGCAAGCCTGAGGCTGTGAAAGCGGGCGACATTCTGCACGCGGGCGCGATCAACCTGGCCGCTCCGCTGCGTGTGCGGCTGACCCGCACCGCCGAAGACACCGCAATTGCCGAGATCGCGCGGCTGATGGACGAAGCGGGCCAATCGCGCAGCTCCTATGTCCGCATCGCCGACCGCGCCAGCCGCGCTTACGCTCCGGCAGTCCATTCGCTGGCCGCGCTCGCCTTTGCGGGCTGGATGATAGCCGGCGCAGGCGTGCACCAATCGCTGGTGATCGCCATCGCGGTTCTGATCATCACCTGTCCGTGCGCCATGGGTTTGGCTGTGCCAACCGCGCAAGTCGTGGCCAGCGGCGCGCTGCTCAAACGCGGGCTTCTGGTCAAGGATGGCAGCGCGTTGGAGCGCTTGGCCGAAGTGGACGTGGCGCTGTTCGACAAGACGGGCACGCTGACGATGGGCGAACCAAGGCCCGTGATCCGCCAACTCGACGACGAGGCGCGCCGCGTGGCTCTTGGCCTCGCGCAGCACAGCCGCCATCCGCTCAGCCGGGGTCTTGTTGCGGGACTTCGCGACGCGGGCGTTGAACCCGCAAATGTCGAGAGCGTGACCGAAGAGGTGGGACATGGCCTCAAAGGGCGCTGGAACGGTCTTGACGTCGGGCTAGAGCGCCCGGCCAGCGGCGCGCAGGAACTGGCCTCCCAGCTTCGCATTGGCGACCGCGCCAGAACCATCGTCTTTCACGATCAAATGCGCGGCGACGCCGCCGAAACACTGGACCGCTTGAGCCGCGAAGGCATCGCCGCCAGCATCCTTTCCGGCGACCGCGAAGAAGCGGTGAGCGAAGCCGCCGTGACGCTCAACCTGCCCTTCCTTGCCGAGGCAACGCCCAGCGAAAAGCTGGAGACGCTTGAAGCGTTCAAAGCCAAGGGCCAGCGCCCGCTGATGGTGGGCGATGGGTTGAACGATGGGCCCGCGCTCGCCGCCGCGCATGCCTCCATCGCACCCGGCAGCGCCAGCGACGCCAGCCAGCAGGCGGCCGATGCGGTGTTTATTGGAAAAGGCCTGGCGCCCGTCGCGCTCGCCATTGATGTGGCGCGCAAGACGATGGCGGTGGTGCGCCAGAACTTCGCCTTTGCCATCGGGTACAACGTCCTTGCCGTGCCGCTGGCGCTGTTTGGCTATGTCACCCCTTTGATCGCGGCGATTGCCATGTCGCTGAGCTCGTTGATCGTGGTGGCCAATTCGCTGCGGCTTTCGGGCGCGGCTGGAAGAGGAGACGCGCTATGACAGGCTTGGCTTTCCTTATCCCGATTGCGCTGGGCATGGGCCTTTTGGGTCTTCTTGCGTTTTTCTGGTCGATGAAATCGGGCCAGTACGAGGACATGGAAGGCGCGGCCAACCGCATCCTGATCGACGACGAAGAGGAAACCGAGTGGTGAACAGCTTCGCTGTGGCCTTGATTGCCTTGGTCCCGCTGATCGCCGGGACAACACCGCATGATCCATCAGAGAACGCGATCACGGTGGCGCTGTGCAATGGCGGCGCAATCACGATTGATCTGGGCGAGGACGATGGCGAGCCCGCGCGCGATTGCCACCAGAAAGGCTGTCACGCAGGCGCTTGCCGCGAAAAGCACAAGCCAAAGCCAAATCGCCTTACTTGATCTCGATCAAGGTTAGGCGCGCGCCAACCTGCTTTCAGAGCCACCATGTGGCCATACCATCCTGATCTGCTCGCCGTACCGGTCCCCCGCTATACGAGCTATCCCACCGCCGCCGATTTCGGCCCGCTCCAACCCTTCGCGCTGGAACAGGCGATTGAGCAGACATCGGGCGATATCTCGCTCTATCTGCACATACCGTTCTGCGAGGAGATTTGCTTTTACTGCGGCTGCAACACGTCGCGTTCGGGCAAGCGCGAGCGCGTGGAGGCCTATTTGGCGGCGCTTCACCACGAGATTGAAACCGTCGCGCACCTTTTGCCTGAAACCGCGCGTGTGCGCCGGATCGCGTTTGGCGGCGGCAGTCCCAACGCCATCCTGCCCCGCGAGTTTCTGTCGCTGATCGACGCGCTTACGCACAACTTTGAGCTAACAGACTGCCAATACTCCATCGAACTCGACCCGCGCACGATGTCCCGTGAATGGGGCCGCGCCATTGGACAAGCGGGCATCACGCGGGCCAGCATGGGCGTGCAAACCTTTGCTCCGCATTGCCAGAAGGCCATCGGGCGCGAGCAAGACGAGGCGTTGATCGCGCGCAGCGTCGATTGGCTGCGCGATGCCGGTGTCACCTCGCTCAACTTTGATCTGATGTATGGCCTGCCTTTCCAGACGATGCATGATCTGGAAGACAGTTTGGCGATGACCTACCGGATCGGCGCGGATCGCATCGCGCTGTTCGGCTACGCGCATGTGCCCCATTTCGTGCCGCGCCAAAAGGTGATCGACGCCAGCGCCCTGCCCGATCGCGACACGCGCTTTGCCATGGCGCGCATGGGCTTTGAGGAACTGACCGACGGCGGATACAAAGCCATCGGGTTCGATCATTTCGCCCTGCCCCACGACCCTATGGCTGAGGCCACGCGCACGGGAAAACTGCGGCGCAATTTCCAGGGCTTTACCGATGATCCGTCCCGCGTGCTGATCGGCATGGGCGCATCCGCTATCAGCGGGTTTCCCGGCTTGATCGCTCAGAACGAAAAGAACGCCGGGCGCTATCGCATGTTGACGTTGCAAGGCAAGCTGACCGCCGATCACGGCGTGGTGCGCACAGCGGATGATCAACTGCGCGGACGGCTGATCGAAGACTTGCTTTGCCATTCGCGCGCGACGCTGACGCCCTGCACGCTGGCCAAGATCAGCGACCGATTGGAGCCGTTTATCGAGCGCGGGCTGGCCGTGCGCAGCGGGATGGACCTGATCATCACCGAGGCAGGCCTGCCCTATGCGCGCGTCATCGCATCGTTCCTTGATCGCTTCCGCGATGAGACAACAAAGGTCTTCAGCGCCGCGATCTAACCGCGCCGACCCGCGCCACCCCTTGCAACACCGCGCCTTTGCGCGCATTCTCCCTTCCAGCTTCACAGCGAGGGGAGACGTTGGTGAGCGCCGTACAAAAAGCAAAACCCGGTGCCAAACCGGAACCCGCTGCGCCGCCGCCGAATGTCGCGGGCGGTTTGACCGTCCAAGACCTGCTGACCGCCCTGCGCGCGGGCTGGTCGGACTTTGTCAGCATGCCGCAATTCGGCCTGTTCTTCGGCGGCTTTTACGTCCTTGTTGGCCTTATCGCGGGTTACTTCGCGTTTGTTGGCGAGGAATTGACGTGGCTGATCCCGGCCACGGCGGGCTTTCCGTTGATAGCGCCCTTTGTCGCTGTGGGCTTGTACGAAGCGAGCCGCCGGCGTGAGGCGGGCGAACCGCTTTCCTGGGGCGGCGTGCTGTCGGCGTTGAAAGGGCACGGCGATGATCAAATCCTGTCGATGGGCGTGATCGTCTTCGTCGCCTTTGGTTTCTGGATGATCGTGGCGCACGCGATCTTCGCCATTTTCATGGCGGAAAGCGGCGTGTCCGCTCATGGTGGATGGGGCATGATCGAGGTGCTGATGACGCCTGCGGGGCTCGCGATGCTGGTGGTCGGATCGGTTGTTGGCGGAGTGATGGCTTACGCTTTCTACGCGATGACCGTGATCAGTCTGCCCATGCTGGTGGAGCGTAAGGTTGATTTCCTCACCGCAATCATATCCAGCCTGAAGACGGTAAATCGCAACGCGCTGGTCATGTTTGCTTGGGCCGCCATCATCGCTCTGGTGTTGGTCGTCGCTTTGATCCCGGCGTTTCTTGGCTTGTTTATCGCCTTGCCCGTACTGGGCCACGCAACCTGGCATCTCTATCGCCGGGTGACCCGCTGACAACAAATCTGGACCACCGGATCCCAATAGGAGAGACCCGCCGCATGACCGAAGAGATCCTTGAACCCGATCTGCCCATCATCGATCCGCACCACCATCTGTGGGATTTGCGACCGATGTTGCCGATGTTTCCTGAGCCGCATCACCGCTTTATCGAAACGCTGATCCCGGTTGCCTATTACGGGTTTGACCATCTCCACGCCGAAGTCACCAGAGGCCATAACGTGATCGCCACGGTCTTCATGGAATGCGGCGCGTTCTACAACGCGGACTATGGCGATGCGAAAAAGGTCGTGGGCGAGGTCGAATATGTGAACGGCGTCGCCGCGCAAAGCGCCAGCGGTCTTTACGGCGATCTGCGCCTGTGCGCCGGGATTGTGGGTCATGCGGACCTGACGCAAGGCGCGGCGGCTGGCGAGGTGCTCGACGCGCTCAAAGCCGCCTCTCCCAACCGTTTCAAGGGCATCCGCCACCAAGGCGCGTGGGACGCCGATCCTGACGTCCTTGGCCCTCCCTTCCACGCGCCGCCCGAACTCTACAAGGACGCGACCTTCCGCGAAGGCTTTGCGCAGCTGGGCAAGCGCGGCCTCAGCTTCGACGCCTGGATCTTGGAGCCGCAAATCCCAGATGTGATCGATCTGGCGCGCGCTTTCCCCGACACGCCGATCTGCCTTGACCATTGCGGGACCCCTTTGGGCAACGCGAGCTATTCGGGAAAGCTGGAAGAACGCTTTGATATCTGGCGCGCCAACATTCTTGAGCTTGGCCAATGCGAGAATGTGATGGTGAAGCTGGGCGGTCTTGCCATGCACAATTGCGACCTGCCACCCGAAGGCCCCGCAGCAGGCTGGTCGTCCGAACGTCTGGCCCCGCTGTGGAAGCCCTATATCGAGACCTGCATCGAAGCTTTCGGCGCAAAGCGGGCGATGTTTGAAAGCAATTATCCGGTGGATCGATGGGGGGCGAGTTATCCGGTCCTGTGGGACACCTTCAAGCGGATCACCGCCAGAGCCAGCGCGGATGAGAAAGCGGCGCTCTACGCCGGGAACGCAAAGGCGTTCTACACGCTTGATCAAGAGCTTGCTTGAGCCCTAATCGGTCTTTATCAGCAACCCAAATCACCGCTTTATTGAGAGAGAGCCTGTATGCCCCTTCCCGCCCCGTTTGATCGTCTGCGCCTTCCGCTGATCGGCTCGCCGCTCTTTATCGTGTCCGGCCCCGAGCTGGTGATCGCGCAGTGCAAAGCGGGTATCATTGGCAGCTTTCCTGCTCTGAATGCGCGTCCGCAATCGCTGCTGGATGAGTGGCTGCACCAGATCTCGGAAGAACTGGCCAAGCTCAATCGCGAACACCCGGATCGCCCGGCGGCGCCTTTTGCGGGCAACCAGATCGTGCACAAGTCGAACGACCGGGTGATGGCCGACATGGCGACCTGCGAGAAATGGCAGGTACCAATGGTGATCACCTCGCTTGGCGCGCGCACCGAAATCTTTGACGCGGTGCGCAATTGGGGCGGCGTGACAATGCATGACGTCATCAACAACCGCTTTGCGAACAAGGCGATCGAAAAGGGCGCGGATGGCCTGATTCCGGTCGCGGCTGGCGCTGGTGGCCATGCGGGCG
>ERZ1740070.2429-NODE-2429-length-10735-cov-5.971536_pt1 | contig 10735 bp, 6 predicted proteins | sample MGYA00581734_ERZ1740070 | MGnify/ENA primary metagenome ERZ1740070 (study PRJEB43018, sample SAMN04849744) | marine metagenome | isolation source: floating plastic debris | place: Pacific Ocean | collected 2008-09-01 | study: EMG produced TPA metagenomics... | reverse complement strand
CCAACGGCGCGATGATCGTCCTGTTCCGCGTTCACCCGTTCATCATCACGCTGGGCACGATGAGCGTGTACCGCGGGCTCGCGTTCGTCTTCACCGAAGGCCAGACCATCGGCGGGCTGCCCGACAGCCTGCAAACCGCGTTCTTCAAGCTCGCCCCCTTCGGCGGCGACGTGCCCGTTCATCCCATCAACACGCTCATCATGCTGCTGATCGCCCTTGGCGGCTCGCTGGTGCTCACGGCGACGGTCTTCGGACGCCGGGTCTACGCCATCGGGGGCAACGAGACCGCCGCCCGTTACGCGGGCATCCCCATCGGGCGGATCAAAGTTATCGTCTACACCCTGGTCGGGGCGCTCGCCGGGCTGAGCGCGTGCATGTCGATCGGGTACTTCGGAGCCGCGACCTCGAGCGCGGGCAATATGTACGAACTGCGCGTGATCGCGGCGGCGGTCGTCGGCGGGGCCGCGCTCACAGGCGGGCGCGGGACGGCGCTGGGGGCCGTTCTGGGCGCGATCATCATCGAGCTGATCAACAACGCCATCATCATTCTCGGCATCGACAACGCCTACTTGGGCGTTGTCACCGGGGCGGCGATCATCGTCGCCGTCGTCATCGATCGCGTCAAACAGGGCATCCTGCCCGGCGCCGGCCCGCCGGCGAACACGCCCGGGTAGCGCTTACAATCGATCGGCCGGCCGCAGGCAACGCTCGCCCGGCCGGGCATCATCACGCGGGAGGGAACCAATGCCGCGACGCTCCACCAGCATCAGCAACCTTGCCAGCCGTCTCGCGCCACGAGCGTTGCTCGTTGCCGCGACCGCCTTTGTCCTCACCGCCTGCGGGGGCGGCTCGAGCGAGCCAAGCCCGCGAGATACGGGCGAGGTCGTCGAGCGGAGCTACGTCTTCGCCGTGATCGCCAAGAACCAGTCGAACCCGGTCTTCCAGGCTGCTCGCAACGGCGCAATCCGCACTGCGGCGAAGCTTGAGCAGGCCAACCCGGGCGTCACGGTTGAGATCAACTGGCGCACGCCCACCGACGAGAGCGCCGAACGCCAGGCGCAGTACATCGACCAGCTGGTGAGCCAGGGCGTCGACGGCATCGCTGTGAGCTGCTCGGACGCGGAGATCCTCACCGGCGCGATCAACGCGGCGGTCGAGCGGGGCGTGCCCGTCGTCACCTTCGACTCCGACGCGCCGGACAGCCAGCGTTTCGCCTACGCCGGCATCGACGACGTCGAGGCGGGCCGCACGATCATGCGCACACTCGCTGACGCGCTCGGCGGCGAGGGCACCGTCGCGATCCTGGGCGGCAACCAGACGGCGCCCAACCTCCAGGCACGCATCCGCGGCGTGCGCGAAGAGGCGACAAACCACGACGGCATCACCATGCCCGACAACCTCGTCTTCTACCACGCCGAGAGCGCACCCGAAGCCGTTCAGGCACTCCAATCCGCCCAGCAGAACAACCCCGAAATCACCGGCTGGGCCATGGTCGGCGGCTGGCCCCTGTTCACCAAGAACGCCCTCGACGGCGTGCACGAGAACACCACCATCGTCTCGGTCGATCACCTGCGCGACCAGCTCGCCTATGTTCGCGAGGGTCAGGTGCACGCGCTGATCGGGCAAGACTGCTTCCGCTGGGGCGCCGAGAGCGTCCGCCTGCTCTTCGACAAGGTGCACAAGGGCGAGGAGCCCGAGAACGCACGCGTCACATTCGACGTCGAGATCGTGACACAGAACAACGTCGAAGAGTTCGAGGGCGTCTGGGAATCGTGGCTGTCGGAGGGCTGAAGCCCGACCGGGAGGCGCGAGCGCCCTCCGACCGAGCCGACCGGCCGACCGCCGGCGCGGCCGCTGTTGAAGTGCGCTCGCTCGACAAACACTTCGGCCCCACCGTCGCCCTCGACGACGTCTCGCTCGAGCTGCGGGCGGGCGAGGTGCACGCGCTGTTGGGCGAGAACGGCGCCGGGAAAAGCACACTGAGCCGCGTGCTGGCCGGTCTCGTCATGCCCGACCGAGGCGAGGTCACCGTCGACGCCAAGCGGATGCGGACCGGATCGATCGCGGCGTCACGCCGAGCGGGCATCCGGCTCGTGCATCAGGAGCTCGCGCTCTGCCCGAACCTGTCGGTCGCCGAGAACCTCTCGCTGCATGCCCCGCCCAAGCGCGCCGGGCGCATCGATCATCGGGCCATGATCGAACGCGCCGAAGCCCTGCTGCGCCCGCTCGAGCCCGGCATCGATCCGCGGACGCCCGTGGGCTCGCTCGGCCCGGGGTACCGCCAGATCTGCCAGATCGCGCTCGCGCTGGCCGGCGAATCGACAGACGCCGAGGGCGCGCACCCGGCTCGGGTGATCGTCTTCGACGAGCCGACGAGTTCGCTCTCGATCGCCGAGACGCATCGCCTGCTCCGCATCATCGCGGACCTGCGCCGTGATGGGCTGGCGATCGTGTATGTCTCGCACCACCTCGACGAGGTCTTCCGATGTTGCGACCGCGCGACGGTGCTGCGCGACGGGCGGGTCGTCGCGACCCAGGCGATCGCCGACACCGACGAGCGCACGCTGGTCAAGCAGATGGTCGGGCGTGACCTCGCCCCCGCCGCGCCGCGGTCTCTGGCGCTCGCGAGCCCGGGCGCGGTGCCGGCCCTCGAGGTGGGCGACCTTCGGTCGCCCCGCGGGCTGCACGGTGTTTCGCTGCGGGTCATGCCGGGCGAGATCGTGGGGGTCGCGGGGCTCGTCGGCGCCGGGAGGAGCGATCTGCTCGACGCGATCTTCGGGCTCGATCGCGCGGCCCGCGGCTCGGTGCGCGTGAACGGCGTCGATTGCTCTCGCCGAGGCGCTGCGCGCGTGCGCGCGATGCTGCGGGCCGGCGTGGGCCTGGTGCCCGAAGACCGGCGCGAGCAGGGGCTCTTCCCCAACCTCACGGTGCGCGACAACCTCCTCGCCCCGAGGCTGCACACGCTCGCCGGCCCGCTGGGGCTGCGGCGCCCGCTCACCGAGCGCCGAGAGAGCGACCGCATGATCGGGGCCTTCCGCATCAAGGCGAGCAACCCATCGATCGACACGCCGCGAGCGCTCAGCGGGGGCAACCAGCAGAAGCTCATCATCTCGCGTTGGCTCGCGATGACGCGGACGCTGCTGCTGCTCGACGAGCCGACGCGCGGGATCGACGTCGGCACCAAGGCCGAGATCCATGACCTCATCCGGCGCGCGGTCGACGACGGGCTGGGTGTGCTGCTGGTCTCGAGCGATATGCCGGAGTTGCTCGCGCTCTCTGACCGGCTGCTCGTGATGGCCGGGGGCGCGATCCGCGGCTCGTTCGATCGTGACGACGCGACGCCGGAGCGGATCCTGAATCTTGCGACCGGCTCATCGAAGAGCTAACGCACCGGGACCTCAAACATCACGGTATCTTCGCCCGTTGAGGCCCCCACCACCTCAGCGCCGTCGAGCAGCAGACGCACGCGCACCGTGCGCGCTCGCCAGGGGCGCTCGCCCTCGATGACGCTCCACGAGACGCGCACGAGTTCACCCGTGCGCTCGGCATCGAAACGCACGAAGCTGAAATCGCCGCGCGTGTAAGCGAGCGTGCGCCCGTCGTCTTCGTAGAGCGTGCCCGACGCGCGCCCGTCGGCATCGAGATTGACGACCAGCGTCAGCTCGTCGAGCGCCGAGGGGCGGTCGAACGCGTGCTGCATCACCGGGCCGGTCGCCACGATCGACCCGGGGCGCACGCGCAGCACGGGCAGGTCGGGGTCGCTGGTGTCGTGCGCGCCGCCCGAATCGGTAAAGCCGAACGCGCGCCAGGGCACGCCCCGCTCGGGCCCGGGGAGCGTCATGGCCCGGTTGCGCGCCGGTGCGAGCTGCGGCGCGACCAGCAGGCCCGCCCCCAGCAGGAAGGCGTCGTCCTCGCTGCGCAGGATCGGGTCGGTCGGATCGGCAAAGAAGACCGGGCGGGCCACGGGCATCCCGCTCAGGCTCGCCTCGCGGAACGCGGTGTACAGGTGCGGGAGCAGGCGCATGCGCCGCTCGATCGCGCGCCGGGCCGTCGCCTCGGCCTCCGGCCCGAACATCCAGGGCTCTTTGGGCTCGGTGCCCATCTCGCTGTGCCCGCGGGCGAAGGGGAGCATCGCGCCGACGCCGATCCAGCGGGCGAAGAGGTCGGGCGGTGTCTCACCGATGAAGCCGCCGATGTCGGGCCCGGCGAATGGCTGCCCGCTCAGACCCAGGTTCAGCACCATCGAGACGGATGAGTCGAGGTGGTACCAATCGGCGGTGTTGTCGCCGGTCCACGTCGCGGCGATGCGCTGGATGCCGATGTGACCGGCGCGGCTGAGCACGAACGGGCGCACGTCCGGGTGCGCTCCGGTGATGCCGTCGCGCGAGGCGAGCGCCATGAGGTTGCCGTAGATGTTGTGGAAAGCGGCGTGCGGGCCGGGGCCGCCGAGCGATGGATCGGCCCGATGGCGCGCATCGAGCGGCATGGTCTTGGTCGGCCGATCGAAGACCGACGGCTCGTTCATGTCGTTCCAGAGGCCGTCGGCGTTGATGTCTTCAACAAAGTCGGCGACGAGGTCGGCCCACCAGCCGCGGACACGCTCGCTCGTGAAATCGGGGAAAACGCAGTCGCCGGGCCAGACCTCGCCCACGAAGACCTCGCCCTCTGCGTTGCGTACCCAGACATCGCTCGCGGTGCCGCTCTGATACGCGGCATACTCCGGATCGACCTTGATGCCCGGGTCGAGCATCCAGACGCCGTGGAACCCGCGATCGTGCAGGAATCGGCTGAGCGATGCGGGGTCGGGGTAGCCGCCGGGGTCGAATGTGAACACGCGGTACCCGTCCATGTGCCCGATGTCCATCCAGATCACGTCGCAGGGGATGCGCCGCTCGCGGAACGTGCGGGCGATCTCGCGCACGCGTTCCTCGGTCGCGTAGCTGTGGCGGCATTGGTGGTAGCCGAGCGCCCAGAGCGGGGGCAGGTCCATCGTGCCGGTGAGCTGCGCGAGCGTGCGCACAACATCGCCCGGGTGACCGCCCTCGATGATCGCGATGGGGTAGGCGGGCCCGGCGGCGGCGAACTCGATGGCGTCACGCAGGTCGATCTCGCAGCGCTGCGACGTCGCGGCGAGCACGCCGAACGCGGTCCCGTCCGCGCGCACGGCAAGGACCCAAGGGTGCGACGTGTACAGGCTGGACGTGTCGTCGCGATACCCGTAGGCGTCCGTGTTCCAGGCTTCGACGACGCGTCCGTTGCGCCGGAGCGGCCCGGGCACCTGCCCGGTGGCGTAGAGCGAGGTCCCGGGCTCGATCGCGATGCGTGCGACGTGGCGGTCGCCTCGCGTGGTGAAGCGCACGTCATGAGCGATCGCCGGCGCAGCGGGCACGACGTCGCGCGGGCTCGCGAGGGCGTGCGCGCGCCAAGTGGTTTCGGGCAATGCGCCCGGCGGGGCGAGGAGCGTGACGTTGGGAACGTCGGGCAGGCTGGCCGCCTGACGGGTGGTCGCGGGAGCCGGCTGGAGCGCAGCCTGGTTTGCCGCAGCGCCGGAGACCTGTGCCGCCCAGACCAGGCCGATGCACACCACGAGGAACGCGGCTGATCGCGGACGAGATGCGGGCGAGGCGGGGGCAGCGCGTCGGCGAACGAGCTTCCGAGAGCACGCCTTGCCCTCGCCGCAGACTGAGTGGACCGCTGCCATCGGCAACAGCGTACCGCGGCAAGCGGGCCCGCCGCGGGCGCGCTGAGCGTCCCCAGATCAACGGACCCGGGCGTCTTGTTCGCGGGCGAGGTCCCAGAACGAGCCGGAACCGTCCGGGAATCACCCCGAACCTGCTGGGGTTGGAAAAGGTCGCGAGAGTACTTTCCTGCGCGATGTTTGCGCGAGATAATGCACCATCGAGGGGTTGGTCGACTCGGCCGACAAGTTCACTACGAGGGATACATCCATCATGAAGACGTTGCGATCCACAACGGCGTTGCGTGCGCCGCTCGCGGCTGCGGTCCTGCTCGCTTCGGCGGGCGCGGCGAACGCCCAGCGCTCGGACCTGACGATTTTGCAGTGGTTTGAGAACGAGTGGGACAACATGGAACGCCAGGGCCCGTCGCTCTTTGTGGCCGGCTACGACGCGCTCTGGATCCCGCCCGTGCACCGTGCGTCGTCGACGTTCTCGGTGGGCTATGACCCGTTCGACCGCTTCGACCTGGGGCGCCCGCCGCTGGGCGATCCGGGGCGCAACACGGCGTATGGCACCGAGGCGACCTTCCGCGCGTTCGTGCAGGAAATGCACCGCGCGGATGTGAAGGTGTACGTCGACTCCGTCGTGAACCACAACTCGCAGCGCACGACCTCTGACTTCTTCCTGTCGCAGGGCGGCTGGCCCGGGTTCTGGATCCCGCGCGAGGATCCGCCGCGCGACAAGCTGCCGACCGACGACTGGGGGGACTTCAACGGCGGTGTGCCCAGCGGGTACCTCCAGAGCGAGAACCCCGGCGGCCCGCGGTATGACCTCGTGAACGGCGACCTCGTCGCGCTGGTCGACATCGCGCACCAGGACAACAACATGTTCGTCCGCCACCCCGTTGTTGAGGGCGACCCCGACAACATCCCCGCGGGCACGATCTGGAACCGCCCCGACCCGGGCAACGCGGTCAAGTACCCCGACCTGGGCCTTTCGCCCGACCTGATCACCAACCCCGGCACGTCTCGCAACCCGGGCGTCCAGAACCTGACGCGCTTCCCCTTCAACACCGCCGACCCGATGGCGGGCGACGCCGTGATCGACAACGCGACCGGCCTGCTGATGCGCTGGTCGCAGTGGATGATGCAGGAGCTCGAGATCGACGGCTTCCGCCTGGACGCGCAGAAGCACGCGCCGACGTGGCTGTGGGACAACTTCATCGACTCGGCGATCCACATGACCCGCGAGAACCCGTGGGGCGAGATGGTCAACCCGTTCCAGTTCGGTGAGAACACCACGGGCAACCTCGACATCCTGTTCAACTACGTCCGCCAGGACAGCTTCGCCGATCGGGACAGCCTCGACCTGTCGGGCGCCGGCGACCTGCGCAACCTGCTCAACGCGGGCGGCTTTGGGAGCTGGGGCGATGTCACCAACCACCTCGACGCGGCGGACGACGGCTTCCGCAACGGCAGCGTCGGTGTGTATCACGTCTTCAGCCACGACAACGGCAGCGTCGGCGGGGGCAGCAGCCTGCCGAGCATCCCCAGCTATCGCCAGATGGGGCTGGCGCAGAACGCGTACATCCTGATGCTGCCCGGCGACGCGATCGTCTATCACAACGGGCGGGCGATCCCGCGGTCAAGCGGGTTCTTCCCGCGCGAGGGCGTGCCCGTCGCGCTCGGCATCGATCCCTTTACCGGCGGGCTCAACGACGCGATCGTGAGCCTGAACATGGCGCGCCGCCAGGTCGGTCGGGGCGAGTTCCAGCCGCTGGGCGGGAGCATCGCCGACGTGCTGTCCTTCGAGCGCCGCAGCCCCAACGGAACCCCCAACGCCCTTGTCGCGGTCAACGACCGCTGGGACCCCGGCTTCACCGAGGTCACGCTGACCACGAGCTACACGCCCGGTGTGCAGCTCGTCGAGGTGACGGGCAACGCGTCGAACCCCGATGTCGATCCGAACAACGAGATCCCCGAGCGGCTGCTCGTCGGGGCGGGCGGTGTCGTGACGGTCCGCGTCCCGACGGGCACGAGCTCGACGGGCTTCGAGCACGGGCGCGGGTACGTGGTCTACGCCGAAGCGCTCGCGGGCGGCACCTTCGAGGTGGTCGACGCCGACGGGGTGATCGCGGCGGACGCGGACGGCTTCCCGTCCTCGCGTCGGCGGACGGTCGACGTGCCGATCGTCAACGACGACTCGTTCACGCTGCGGCTCGACACGGTGCGCGACGGGCTGGCCGACTTCTTTGTCGACGACAACGCGTTGTTCCGTGTCGGGTCGGGCACGCAGGACTTCAACGGCAACGGCGTGATCGACAACAACACGCCGGGCAGCGAGCTGCGCGGGTACGAAGCGTTCGCCGATCTGGCCCAGCCGCTGTTCAGCACAGGCATCGGGCTGTACGAACAGACGATCGACGCGACGGTGCTCGCTGAGGGCTTCCAGTACGTGAGCGCGATCTCGTTCACGAACCGCCCGTCGGCAACGGACCCGATCTACAAGGAGTGGCGCCTGCCCGTGATGATCGATCGTTCGCCGATCGAGATTAGCATCGTGCAGGAAGGCCATACGCTTAACTCGGCGAACCCCGAGCTCGCGGTCGTCGCGGGCGACAACACGCTCAACCGCGTCTGGGTGCTGGGCGAGGTCGCCGACGGCATCGACCCGACCACGCTGATCAACTTCGGCACGCTGGGGCAGCCTTACGATCGGCGCGAGTGGCGAGGCATCGTGGGCGACTCGCTCGCCCACGGGTTCCGTGACGTGACGGTTGTGGCCGAAGAGACCTCCGGGCGCCTGGTGGCCCAGACCGCCGAGGTGTTCATCGATGTCTGCCGGGTCGACGTCGACAAGAACGGCGCCGCCGACTTCTTCGATGTGCTCGGGTACTTCTCGTTGTTTGACGCCGAGGATCCGGAGGCCGACTACTTCCAAGACGGCGCTTTCGACTTCTTCGACGTGTTGATCTTCTTGCAGGAGTTCGACGCCAGCTGCTGATCGCAACCCGGTCGAACAGTTTGAACGCGAAGGGCCCGCCGAAAGGTGGGCCCTTTTCTTCGATGCACAACTCGTTCGCGGTGCATGAGCGATCAGGCCGCGGCGTGCAGGACGATCATGCCGGCGATCAGGGTGCGCACACTCCAGAGCAGCGTGCGAACCCAGTTTGTCCACACGAGACGCTTTGCAGCTCGGCGCACGACATCGGGGGAAGAGGCGGGGTCGCCCAACCTGCCGTGGTCGGGCACCTGGACCGCCGCCGTCGACACCCAGGCCGCGGCCAGGCAGGTGATCCCCGCGAAGGTCAGCACCGGGTCGACCCCGGGCGGTGGGCGGAGGAGCAGCCAAATCGCAGTGATCGCCTCGGCGAGCATGAGCGGAGCGACAACAAACGTCGTTCGCGTCTGATGGAAGCGCGAGTAGGTGACGCGGTCGGCTTCGCCGACGCGCGCGAAGAGCGGGTAGTGCACGATCTGAACGAACCAGATCAGCCCGCCCATCGCGGCCGTTGCGAGCAGATGTGCGAGTTCGACGATCACGCCGCGGCCCCGCCCGTGCCGCTTGTCAAGATCGCATCGGCCGCCCGCGAGCCGCTGAGCATTGCGCCCTCGATCGAGGGCGTGTGCAGCGTGTCACCGGCGACGTACAGGCCTTCGGCGAGCCTCGCGCCCGGCGCGACGGTGCCGGCTTGGGCGAATCGCCTGGGCAGAGCGTGCGCGATACGGACCGTCTTGAGGTGCGTCCACGTCTCGACGCGGCGCCCGAACCAGCCGCGGAGTTGCTCTCGCACCGCCTCGATCGGCGGCACCCCCGCCCGTCCGCCCCGCCCGACGATGCTTGCGCTGATCAGGTGCCGCCCGTGCGGTGCGTACGAGGATTGCACGCCCGACAGCACCGCGAGATGATTGATCGGGCCGTCGCCGACGGCGTTCAAGACGAGCGTCGGCTCACGCACCGGGTCTTGCTCGGCATCGAAGTAGATGCAGACGGTCGAGTTCCAATCCGCATCCGCGAGCGGCGCGTCCGGGCGGCCCGCGATCGGCGCGGGCGTGGCGACAACGATGTGATCGGCATGCAGCGACTCGCCACCGACGACCTCGACCCGCCCCGGCTCGATCCGCTCGACCGGTGTGCCCAGGCGGATCGCGCCGGTCGGCAGGCGTGATGCGAGTTGCTCGGGGATCGCGCCCATCCCGCGCTCGGGCAGCGTGGCCGAACCCTCCGCGAAACGCTCGAAGACGAAGCGGAACATCGCGGCGGGCGTCGAGAGTTCGCGTTCCAGAAAGACACCGCTGAAGAACGGGCGGAAGAACCGATCGATGCCGCGATCGCTGATGCCGGCTTGGCGGAGCGCGTCGATCGTCGCGCACGCGGGATCGCCCTGGACGCCCTTGCGCAGACGCAGCACGCCGGGCACGTCGCCCATCGGCAAGACCGGGCGGGCGAGGCCGGCGAGAGCCTTGATCGGGCGGCGCCAAGGGTCCGCCAGACGAAGCATGCGCTGCCCGTCCCAGACGAGCGCCCCGGGTTCAAAGGCCCTGAGGCGCAGTGCGCTGAAGCTCATGACTTCGCGCGTGTGCTCGTAGCTGTCGAGCAGGACCTGGAAGCCCCGATCGAGCAGGTAGACGCCCCGCTCGGTCTCCAAACGATCGGTCGCGACGCGCCCGCCGACGCGATCGCTCGCCTCGAGCAGCAGCACCTCGTGTCCGGCGGCGTGACCCGCGGCGTGCACCGCGCCCGCGCAGCGCAGCCCCGCGATGCCGGCCCCGATGACAATGGTTCGGCCCATACCGAGAGGCTCCTCAGGCGACGCTCAGCCGCAGGCGAGCCCGGCGTAGTCGGGACGGTCGGCCGCGGTGCGGTGGCGGTAGGCCCGCACGATACCACCGTCGCGCACGACGATCGCGCCGGGCATCTGGAAGCCGTCGCCGACGAGCTTGCCGACCATGTGCCCGCGCAGCGTGGCCGCGGCGCCGCGGAGCCAGACCTTGAGCCCGAACAGCTCGGCGAAGCTGCCCCGCTCGAGATCGAACGCCCGGTACAGCCCCCGCCCG
>ERZ1740070.2427-NODE-2427-length-10738-cov-10.726201_pt1 | contig 10738 bp, 5 predicted proteins | sample MGYA00581734_ERZ1740070 | MGnify/ENA primary metagenome ERZ1740070 (study PRJEB43018, sample SAMN04849744) | marine metagenome | isolation source: floating plastic debris | place: Pacific Ocean | collected 2008-09-01 | study: EMG produced TPA metagenomics... | reverse complement strand
TTTGGTATATGGTGGGAACTGACTATGGACCCACTGGTGGTTTTCATGACATGTTTATCTTTTGCTATGTGTCACTTCCTGAACTAGTGCTAATCTACCTCGTAAAAGTCAGTGGGAGTAGCAGAACAAGGACAGCAGCACAAGCTAATAGCTCATTGGTCGCAGTGTAGTTATGAAAATTTGTATATCTTCTATTGCAGCAGCCGAGGATATATCACCTTTTCTCCAGCTTGTCACTCATCATAACCTAATCTTTATAGCTCGTCGGATTTACAAAGGATTAATAAATACGGATTATTTATCTCAAGAGACATCCCGTCGTCGCATAAGCGCTAGTTGGCTGCAGTATAAAGACAAGCTCAATTTATTCTACGGATTAATTCTGAATGGTGAGTAGAGAATGTTGATAATCGTTGGAATTCCATAAGGAGACTGGCTGAGTAAGAAGTCCGTGTCTGCCAGACTGACCTCGGGTTAGGTATCTATTCTCATTCATTCTCTGGCAGGTGACCTTTGTGACAATGAATGATTATCTAACCTTACGTTAATTGGCGCCTGCTCTGCAAAACATTGTCACTTTTCTGATCGAGTTTGTGGCTATTGCTAGTGGAATCCCCAAGCATTTCAGTATGCCTAGACACTACTAACCAACTTATAACCTTCCAGCACCAGTGCAGCAAGAGTTGGGTTTATAGATTTTACTCAGAAAATTACAATGGATGAAAATAAAATGCCTGTGGTGTAGGGTCAGCCTGGTGCAATGACAAAGTTCAGCTAACATCTGATGTTTCAGGCATTTGGGCTGCTGTCAGAGTAATATATTCAGTCACAACCTAAATGTAAAGTAGTAAACCAATGAACAGGCAGCTCATTCATTGGTAAAACAGTATGATTAGAATATTGGCATTCATGGTTTTGGGCAGCTGACACTGTTAATTCATGCCATGTATGTCTGCTTTTCTAATCATTTTCAGATTATGTTGATTGATAATGCAAAGCCATGCATGGTGTTTGTGTAACTTATGGGTGAAACAAGTTGGTTTGTTTGAGCGTGCAAGGCCAACAATCTTGGCTGACATGGTTGTTGTGAAAGGCGTTTAGTTCAGTTTCGCGGCGGGAACTGTAATGTTATAGTACCATGCCACAGCCCTTATCTGAGGTGATAAGGGATGATTAAGTTGCACACTTTATATTGGGGGCCATCTGCCTGACACAGCTGAAGGCATTACACTATCACGGATGGGCTTGCTTATACACTGCTGCAGTGCCCCCACTCTTCACGATTACGGTTACAATATTATTATGGTGGCAATGGTCTGTGCCAAACAGCGCGCAGCCTAGCTGCTGCACCAGTGTCCCCCTCTTAGCCTTATCATACATAAACAAACATAGTGTGCTCCTTTGTAATATGCCATCTCCAAGGGGGCCTGAGCGATGAATAAGAACAATTACTAATTTTGCAAATCCCTCTTTTGATGTGTATAGGCTTAATACAGTTCCATTATTTGTGATCTTATTGAATCATAAATAGATTGTAAATTGTATGCTTATATCAAGCATAATGGGACTGCATCTCATACTGGTATTGTGATTGCTAGGTGTGTTGAAGATGGCATATGAATGACAGCATTGTCAACCATTGACAAAATGCAACATCTCTATATTCACATCTAGTGACAGGCAGTTTCATCAATCAGCCTCTTCTATTCAAGATGGCTATCAAAACATATTAAAACCTTCTTCAAAAGCAAGAGGTGCACACAAAAGGATTTATGCACAACTTGATAACCATGTTGCACAGGCTTCATGGGCAGGAATTAGATCGGTCTGTCTGTTAGTAAGATCCTGTATGTATAATGATGCGAGTCGTATGCCTCTAGTATGGCAGTAGGATGTAGTTCTTACCCATCTTGAGCACAATGAACTAGTGAAGAATTGGATCGGGTGTATCCAGTTATTACAATCTGAAGATATAAAAAAAAACAAGTTCATCATCAAGAATAGTTGCTGCATTTGAAAAACTTTGTAAGACCACAATAATAGAACATTTTGTACCCTATCTACGCATGGATCTTCCCTCTAAGACAATAGTGTCTTAGTGGGTTGCCAAGAGCAAAGGCTTGAAAAAACTAATTTATGTTATGAGGACAGGGTATCAAGGCATTGTACTTCTTATAAAAACACATGCATAGTTTTCAATATTGAGAGAGTCATCATTTTTTATTGAGCACAGAGATACAATTCAGAGGAGAGTAAATTTACCCTAACCTCTTTCATTCTTTCATTCTTGGTGTGTGCAAAAATGCATCAAGTTCTGATTGCAAACACCTAACTTTGGAATCTCCAGTTATTCATATTTTCTACTCTATTTAGAGGTAGAGTTATAAAACATGAGAAATTAATCGGTATCTTTCTCAGAATGCTAGATTATGACAAAAACATCCCAGTCCTATTCAAATAGACCAAGGTTTTTGATTATGGTGTGTTTCATGAATTTGCAACGCTTTAATGTTGTTGGTACATGCCGAGTTTATTATTTTCATTGGGGTCAAATGTGGTCTATCTGTTTGTGGGGAGCTGTTTCATCTTGAAAAATACTGTATACGCTCAATCCACAGTTGAAAACCTCAGACAATGCACTGTCAGTCGCTTGAGTATGCCACTATTATTAGGATCAAAGAAGCTGCAAATCGTGTGTTAGGAGTAATTGACTGCAGGTCCTGATGTATCTTTTTCACTGGCTGCGCAGGTCAGCAAGTTTACTACAATACTGACATTTTTAACTAAGTAAATATGGCCCATTAGTTTCATATCCTCCCTCATCAGGCCTGACACGAGCATAATTGAAAACAGTGGAGATTGAAATAGCTGGCAAGCCAGTATAACGTTCTAAAATAGTGATGAGTTATAATTCGTGGAGGACTGAACATAACATTCATGAACGATTTTAGTTTTATAGAGGTACTTAAAGAACTGTGGTGATAAACCAAAGTTGGATCATGCTAATATTGATGGAGCAATATGACTTGTACAGTTTTATGCTGGTAGGCCTATATTATTGCGTTCATTGTGAAGATTGATGTCGTTGAGTCCACTAAAATGGATGCCCTAGCTATCCCTAGCTATTCAGTACCTTCATACCTTGCTATATACACTGGCCTTGATGGCATTATCTTACCAAGAAAGAGTAACAAGATCACAAGTAGTCTCACATGAATGAGCAGTCAAAATAGCCTGTCGTCGGAAACTTGAATAATGAATGGCCTGTCATGTCAGTTGGCTACGGGTTAGAATGTTGCCATTGATACCGGGCTTCTAGTTCAGTTGAATGGTATGCCATTAAGAGGATATGCCTTATATTTTTTATGCCATGATGCACATCATTTGATATTATGAGAACCTGCCATGGATCCGCTGTTTACATTGTCTGATATTATGTGCTGCTTTTCCGAAACTCCACATATTGATCGACTCATAGCACCTGTGCAAATCCCTCCGATAGAAGCTTCATTGCGAGCACTCAATCATTCGCCTATTATTGCAGGAGAAGGCAAAACTAAATGTATTTGCATTTTAAATTGCTGCTTTGTCAATGTTCTGGTAACCAGGGATGCACCAGTGATCAGCATGGCTTGTGGTTGAGGAATTGACTCAGGTGTTTATCAGGCAATATTCCCCATCCCTTCAACAAACCACTAAATTTGTACTCTATATTAAATGGGGCCTGTGCAAGCAGATTTGCCCTTTCTTTAGATCCAATATCTGATTTTTTTCTATATTATGCCTCAAGCCATTAAAATGGTCAAGGAGGCTATTAGTGATGGCTTGTGGCCTCAATGGTCAAAACTCTTAAATATCAGGGATAATATGACTTTAAAAGAACTCATTTACAGTTCGCAGCAAGAGATCTGAACTACTGATGCCAATGACACTAAGATCATGGCATCAGACTTTGTTTGCACAGCCCTACTCGCAAGTTAGTCCTATTATACAGAAAAAAATCAGACAATCAGTTGCAAATTCGTTAATGACTTTTAGTGCCGTCTCCTCAGCTACTAAACATGAATGTTGACAAGCTAGAAGCATTGTGAATTGGCTCCGGTATTAGATCTTAATCACTTAGCTGATTGGCTGTACAAAACTCCTGAAGCACATAGTCAAATCAGGCATCTTGATAACTAGTTATAGCCGACAAAAAGTCTGAATACATGAGAGCTATTTGCAACGTACTTGAATACAAAACTGGATCATCTGGCCAGCTATATCATTACAACACGTAGTTTTCCTGTCAATTAGCATAAATGTGATTGCAGTGTTACTATTCAATAGTGAGGGTGACTGGTCCGCTCCAATTGAAGGAACTTTGAGGCGGGCAGTATTTGGACACTGCTATGTCATTAAAAATGATCTGAATGGTATCGCACAAATTCACACGCTGTCACCAATTAAATACTAAGATCTGTTGTACATGTGACACAGCGTTTCTGTTCAAGCTAGCTGAAGGACTGTGTGACACGATTTAACTGATCTAGAATCGGTAGTGCAGACTGTGTTTGCTTGAATATCTTAGGAAAGTGAGGAGAACAATGCCCACCTGCACAAACCAAGAACAATGTTTGTTATCGAGGCTTTTTGTTTGTTTATTAAGATTTAGTTGGAGCGTATACTAAGCCTATGATGCCTTGAAAAAATTGCATGCTCCATACAAAAGATGTTGATATGGTAGTTTTGATATTAAGAATATGATTGAGCTCAATAAATAGGGCAGTAGTAATAGATTTAGAATAAGCCAAAACAGGTGCTCCAACTACGCTGTGAATTATTTTCGGAGCTCATTGAGTACAAAGCCTAGCTAAATGAAGCATCTTGTTATTGCATTGGAAATAGGCGGGATTTCGGTGGCAATATCGCTGTTGTAGGGTAAAGCAAATTTACTAACTGAAATGCACTCTCAGTTGATGATATAAATCTTTCGAAACCACAAAGCCACATTATAGTGATTAGTGGCACTAGGGATAGATTATTTCAGTGAATGGCGGTTAGCTGAATGGATGATGATAATGGTAGACATTTTTTTATTAATTAGAGCAGAACATTATTCTTCTGTCTCTGGTGCAGTCTATCAAAGAAAGGAACCATGTTCATCCGTCACAATTTTGCTTTAATACATCACGTACATGTCGCTATGCTACCTACAGAATCTATCCATGATGTGTTATCCATTTCTATTATTTTTTCCAGATTGATGGTAGATGGACGACGATACCAACCAGAACCCTCCTCCTCTTCCCAATCGTCCTGGTCGACCTGTGAGAATCCAGAGTATAGATGCACTCAAACCTGAAAATAAACACAATGACTACGTTGACACAAACACTATCGCAGCTACTATTAACCCCCCAAAGAGGCCTCCTAAGGTACACACTCTTAAAAAGCCCAGTCAGGCAGTTGAACAACAGGACAATGCAACAAACGAGCATCGAGAACAGTTGAAAGTGTGTAAACAGAAATCACAAGAGGAATACAAGTCACCACAGCTTCCTCCCCGCAATAACCGTGCTCCAGCTCTACCGCCTAGAGCTGTTACAAACTTTCCAACCACTAACGGATTATCAAGGCCGTCGTCAAATGTACCGTCTAAACCTTCAAGTTTGGTAGATAAGTCTTTACAGTGCAATTCAACGACTGAAAGGCATCAAGTTAATCCAGTAAGAACAAACACTGCATCTAATCGCTGCAACTCCAATCGTCTCCAGTCATCAGTATTAATCATAACTTCAGAGCCTCCAAGGCTTGCATCAAATTTCCCAACATTACGCCGGCAAGATAAACCACCAACTAAAGACCCTCCACTGGTGACCCAACCGCAAACAGCTAACAATATAACACTGACTCTAGATCAAACTGGAGCCTTGAATAACACTATAATATGTCCACGATGTGGTCGCTGCAGATGTTCCCACTGTACTGGTGAACGTCAGCTTCCAGAACGGTGGCTCTGTGAAGGCAACTGTCGCTGCAGTGCAGACAGTGTAGTGGACACTTTAAGTTGTATGTGCTTTGTTAAATGTTGTTTTAAGAGTTGTATTGACAATCCAGACGGCCAACGAGTAGATCCGTGTTCATGTACAGACACTCCCAAGTGCCTTGTTCGTTGGTCTGCTATGGCAGCACTAAGTCTATGTCTTCCATGTCTATGCTGTTACTGGCCAATGCAGCTAGGGGTGAAAGCGGCGACAGCATGTTATAATAGCCCATGCTGTCGAAATCGAGGGTGTAACTGCGAGGACTGAGAAATACCCCTGTGAAACAATTATTAACTGCTGATTTGATAAGAAATCTCCACTGCCATGTTTACATACTGTCAGGAACACGAACTATTCTACGATAGGTTCCCACGGATAGTATGCTAAAACAGAACTCTAATTGAACCGACGGACGGTTCACAACAACCTACTGCTTTCAACAATGACCTAACCTACATTTTGCACGGACAGGACATGCTCTTAAACTAATTGGAGGGCTAAAATAATGGTAATGGACTAACACAACAGATAAACAGGCAATCCTGCCTCAACTGCAGCTGCACCATAACTATAATCGATATTTTAGTTATTTAATGAGCACTTTACCTTTACCTCATCAACTAATAACATCTCCAACTATAAAATTTGCTCAGGTTTGCTAGTATAGCCTGATTTTTGTCAGTCTCTCGTATGGAAAAAGTCAAGAACACATGCACAGATATGATAGTTGGCTATAATGAAACGAATAGACGCATGTCTTGAATTTGATAAATTTTTGAAATGATTGAAACGATTATTTTTGTTTGATTTACAGACTCTGCTTTAAAAATATTGGAGAATCATTTATTGCGTACCACATTATTTTTTACCATGGTACCTCAATCTTTTGGCAGAATCATGATAAATTTATTGTATTTTTCTTACAATATTGAAGCTGTGTTCAAACCTACATTATGCCTCAATAAAGGCTCTCAGCACTATCTCTACCCAAATGAACGTGCCATACCGGTATTTTCTCTGCATTAAATTTTGAAATTTCTCCCTTGTGAGTAGGCCTATGTATAAATTATCCAGTCAAAAGTATTGGTAATCCTTAACTGAAATGTCCATATTCTTTGAGAGTATAGGGGTGTGTTTTGAAGCCATGTCTGCATTTTAAGTCAAATAGCAGTGTCTCACCATTCCTACAGGTGGACACACAATTTGTATATTTAGCCATAAATAATTGAGTTCAGAAATAGAGCACCGGCCTGAAATCTTGGCAATTATTTCTGATAGTTGATACTGTAGTAAATTTTGAACTGAGGAAGGGAATTATCTCAATCCATGAATGAATGAAAATTGTTGTTATTCCACTCACTCAAGTGGTTGTTGATCACCGTCTTGACATTTCCCCCAGTATTCATGTCAACCCGTATAATTTCATCTTTACCTCTGGCATTTTATTACAGTGCTCAGCATAGTGTAAAGTATGGACCTGCTCCTATCAAAAAACCAAAATCAGCTTCGTCATTTCACTGATGTGGTATTATAGTTAAGTTACTAAGTTCTGAGCCTTGAACACCCTTGTGGCACCAGAAATTAATCGCCAGATAGAGTTCACTATGCAATGTAATTGATCAGTGGTCCCTTCAATGAGTATCCAGTATGGTGCAACTCAATTTTAATTGTTTTTTCAATGGAATTATCATGATGATTGATTAGACAAACACAATAAAGGATTTGTCAGAGTAAAACATTGTCATCAATAACCTAGCCATGGAAATTGTAATCACTGCCCGTATGCCGTAGAGCGGATATGTGGTTATATGGTTACCAGGTTTGCAATGCCACAGTGTCAGGTATGCCAGCTTTGTGAGATGATTTAAAGCCAAGTTCGATGATAAGATGATATACCTAATCACATTCATTCATCCATAACTGCATAATTCTTAGGCGTCTCTCATATATTGGCAAAATATACATTTATTTCAAGAAAAATTCCTATTTCTCATTTATCCTGTTTGGTATGCCCACAACAATAATACTCAAGCTGTAATACAAAACACAGTAAACAGTGCATTGGTCCTGTGTTATGCCTTGTTGGACAAATAATATTTACATTCTGCGATTTAAGATGGGGTTGACATGAGATTAAGCCTGATAAATTTGACCATAATAATGTTCAAGATTACTATGCCCATAAGCTAGTATAACTGCACATGAGACTACATAAAAGACTGTGACATTCATGGCAACATACAGGAGGCTCAAGCCGTGTCGACTTTTAGATGATAAGTGACAGGCTGCAGCACTATGAAGTGATTATCATTGCTGTTACTAGGCTAGTGGAGAGAACTGCCACTATTGTGTGCTTGTTGATCTTGGGATTGAAATAGGTGGCACCTTTACTGCCATGACACTGGCTATGTTTTGTTTTGTACCATGGCATGTTTTATCAGATGTCAATGTCTATGATTGCCTTTCCATTATCATATTCAAAAAGTGTTGAGACAGAAACAATATTTGACAGCATCATTGTACAAAGATATGCTCCCTTCATTGCAAATTCGCTGTGGTCAGTCCAATGACTTATCAGTTCCATATTTGACTTTAATTTCAATACTGCGGCTATTTGGAACATTAATCAATTTCTGGATAAATATTTTGCCATAGTAATTGCTTCACAGTAAGCAGATGTCCATTCATAACAAGGCTAAAATCTATAGCAGTTCCGGTTCAGGGTGCTTGGCCATTAAATTGTACAAACCCATTCATTTCCACAATGAGTGAATAGGGGATATGGCATAACATTAGTTCATGTTCAGCAACAACAGTTTAGGTAAAGTGGAGATAAAGGTCTTACCACATGGATAGATTTATTCACCTATCAGTACCAGTGTAATGTAGTGTAATTCATTCACAAAGCATGGACACATAGTTTTATTATTATTCGTTATAGTAGAGGGAGAGTGAACACACAGTGGACTGTACTTAGCTGGTACAAACAACAATCAGCAAATGTACTCAATGACACTTTGGCATCGCAGGGCTTACAAATAAATCTAATCAGTGACTGAGATTTGAGTCGGGAATAGATGGAGGCGTCGCAGTCCTTGTCATTTGTGTTAATTCAATGTTAACATGCCTCATAAAATCAGGCTCGTCGTCGACACTGAGAAGCCTGGTGTAGGGTGATCCCAGTGTGAAGAGCTATGACAAAACAAATTTAAAATCTGGCCAATTCACTGGATTGCTTGGCATTGCCTTGATTTGAAAGCACTTGAAGCATGGCTGTCATGTTAGTTATTCAGCTTCACTCAAAAATAAACCTTTAAATTCATACACACACATGAAGGATGCGTGCTTTCACGCTGTTCACTTTCCTTACTCCTGTTTAAATGCATTCAATTCATTTTCGGATGTTATTTGAAGTTGGGGAGCTTCAAACAGTTCATGCCAGTGGTGCTATTCAAACAAGACTACAATTCTTAATTTTTGTAATTACTACATTGCTTAATAATAATGAGTGGTTATGCTAACCTATATGATGTCAGGTTACTAATCATCTGAAATTCTTGCGCCTCATCATAGCCTGAAATTATGCCAGCCCATTGAGAAACATGATGTAGAGAGGAGATATGTATTGGTCTTAGCTATGTAAAAACCTTTTTCATTGCTGCTGAGATAAATTAATTGCCTCCCCATACAGGACTGCATTCATAATGAGCTAAGAGCCGGTTCTTTTCTTGCATACTTACGCTCAGGTAATCATGTCTACATTGGGCTGAATTAGCGGCCAGAGGTGAAGGAAATGATGCCTTAATTTTGTTTTGGGTGCGGCTATTCATTAGGAATTACTAATCTCCGACAGCCATTACAATAATTAAGATGCCTGCTGCAGTTCTTCCTCATTATTACTTTCAACCATTCTGAACTGCACTGCTATACTTAGCTAGAATAGTTCACAGATCATCAATTAAAAAAGATTTTCATCGGAACTCCTATAGATGCATACTGAATCCATGTTCACAGTATCAATTCTGAAAACGAATCTGGTCAGCGCATAAGAGTATTGTCAGTTGCGTGGGCTGCGCACACGGCAGCAGCACTCAATAGCAATAACTAATTGTACTGCCCGGATGTTACGAACTTCTTGCAATTAACTGCTTGTAACAACATAGTTCATGATGTAAGCAGCTCCATCTCGTATCATCAACACGCCACTAGGCATACTATGTTTGAGATTCAAGTTACCTCAGTAGTAGTACGTTCTACATGCATTGCCATGTTTGATTCTAATACAAATCTTTCACTCGTCAGAATTATGAATAGGAGTTTTCATTATTTGTGGTTATGACATGGCAAATGTTTTTCATTATTGTGTTTTGTATGTTTTGCATAGTCAATACCCCATTCATTCATTACCAATCCATTGAATACACTGTTTTAGGCAGCATTGGCAAATACAAACCATTTACAGAGCAGTATTCTGTACAAATACAGGATTTCATTCATCAATGAAAAAACCTCAGACTACTGCCTCAAAGCCATAAAAACATCAAAATCTCAACCGGAACATGCAAAAGCAACAAAGAATCAATCTGTTTCAATGCCACCACACAAACTCGGAGCCTGGTGGGGGTTGTATTTAGCTAGGGCAAATTATGATGCCTGTCAAGATTTTCATTCACAAAACAAATGTGTGCACTACTTCTATGATCTTGTTCACA
>ERZ1740070.2426-NODE-2426-length-10741-cov-8.548007_pt1 | contig 10741 bp, 4 predicted proteins | sample MGYA00581734_ERZ1740070 | MGnify/ENA primary metagenome ERZ1740070 (study PRJEB43018, sample SAMN04849744) | marine metagenome | isolation source: floating plastic debris | place: Pacific Ocean | collected 2008-09-01 | study: EMG produced TPA metagenomics... | reverse complement strand
CTAAAAAAATCCCAATTCAAAGAGTTTTTTAGTAAGTATTGAATAAACAACAGTTTGGGAACACAGCGTCTATGAAAAATATCTCCCTCAAGGTCTCTACTAGCAGACTTGAGATGAATAAGCGGGAATAGGATTCAGTTTGTGAAGTTCATATAAACAGTCTTTAAATATTTGTTGAACTCCCTAAACCAAACACGCCATAACCACTGTTTTTTTGAATGGCAATCGCAGTTAGCCGAAAACCCCGAGTGTCCATTGATACGGCTAATACAATCTGATTGCCATTAAAGACAATCAGCTTTTTCATCCCTATGGGATTGGGCCAGCAGATAGCTGACTCAGCAGCAGCACCAAAATGGCTCGAATACTGTCATGGGAATAGACCGCCTCCGGATGCGCGTCTTCCCCTAATTTTTGAAAGGAGGGTCTTTCTCCATTGAGCTGTCCCCACTCCACGGCCACCTGTCGGGCAAACTCATACAAAACCTGGGGCTGCTCGACAATGTCTTTCACAATCAGCTGTAGGGCTACCCGCGGCTCGTCCAAATATTGACCAATCCGTCCGTCGGTTTTAACCCACTGTTTAAGACAGAGCTGTAGCGCTCCGTCCGTATCGTTTAAGTACCGATCAATTAGCCCGTTAATGGTAGTCAAGGCCCTCAGAGGGCGGGGCATCTGACTATCCTTTAGAAACGAGCCGCCCTCACGACCAATCGCTTCACCCAGGCTAAATTTGCGCTCCGCGCGAATGCGGCGTTGTAAATCGGGGGGTAGCGCGTCTTGGGGTGGAGACATCAGACAACAGTTGGCAAGATCCTAGCCCAGGATACCAGAGCCACGTTAGGCTAAACGATGTATCACGGCGAGCGAACCGGACTCGAGCCAGAAATGGTTCATAATGACAAAACCTCGTACGCACTTTGGACAGTCCATGGCTGTTGATGACAGCGAACTCAACCCTAGAACCTACATTCCTGATTTATCGCCTACGGCAGCGGTACATCAAGATTATTTTATTGTGTGCGGCCTGGGGAGCTTAGGTCAGCAAATAATTGTCAATCTTACCAAGTTTAGTTTTGATTCTTTTGAGGTGCAGATCGCAGGCATCGATCGATTGCCCGTTAAAGAATGGGAGGTGGAGCAGCTACCGGCCATGCTCAGCCAACCGCCAATTGTGGGAGACTGCCGCCGCGATCATGTTTTAGAGCAGGCGGGTATTGAGCGGTGCCGGGCGGTTTTGATCGTCACCAGTGATGAGAGCACCAATGTGCAGACGGCCATTGCGGTACGTCGGTTAAATCCTAAGGTTCACATTATTGTACGCTCCTCACGTCAGGGGCTAAATCGATTACTGAGTCGGCAGCTGGGTCAGTTTGTGGCCCTGGATGCCACGGAGCTACCGGCCATGACCTTTGCCCTGGCCGGGTTAGAGGATAATACCCTGAGTGTGTTTAATATTGGCAGCTTTCAGTTTCGGGTGGTAGAACGACAAATTGGTGCCAGGGATACCCAGTATTGCAATCTGCCGGTACATCAGCTACACCGACAAACGGTACGGCTGCTAAATCTCAAACCCTTTAATAACCCGCACCAGCCCATCGGCTGGGCAACAACAGCCTCGTCCATGTTCCACCGCTGGCAGCCCCACGTGCGCGTACAGACGGGCGACCAGGTTGCCTATGTAGAGGTCAAAACCCTCACCCACAGTCAGATTGAGCATCTGCCCAAACGCTCTGATCCCTGGATTAAGCTGCGTCAGGGGATTGGGGATGTGATTGACGGTGACTGGTGGCGGCGGCTGTCAAACTTTTGGCAACGTTCGGACCAGCAATCGTTACGACGGGTAGTTGCGATCGCACTCACCACCGGCTTTACCCTTTGGATCCTCGGCACGCTCCTACTCTATTTCAATATCCCAACCATCAGCTTTACCAAGGCCATTGTGCTGGGGGCCATTCTTATCCTGGGCGGTTACGGCGACGTATTTGGCGGCTTTGAAGACAGTGGTGCCGATGGCTGGGTGCTAGTGGCCTGTTTGCTGATTGCCATCACCAGCTTGCTGATGGTCATCGGCGTCCTGGGTCTATTGGCAGACCAGCTGATCAGCTCCCGATTTGAGTTTCTCCAGCGTCGTCCCAAAGTGCCCAAGGAAAACCACGTCATTGTTGTGGGGCTGGGCCGGGTAGGCAAGCGAGTTACCCGCATTTTACGAGACCTGCGGCAGCCCCTGGTGGCCATCACCGATCGCTTAGACCACCCCGCCCTGCGCAATCAGGTTCCCCTCTTAGAAGGGCCTATGCTGCAGCAGCTGCAAGAAGCCAATCTCTCCACAGCTCGCAGCGTAATTGCCGTCACCGACGATCCGGTCCTCAACCTGGAAGTGGCCCTGATCGCAGCAGAGGTCTTAGAAAACGACAAACGTCCCTTTACCCCCGTCATTCGCACCCTCAACCAGCTCTTTAGCGACAATATCAAATCATTTTTACCCCAGGCTCGCTCGTATTCCGTTTATGCCCTATCGGCAGAAGCATTTGCCGGAGCCGCTTTTGGAGAAAATATCTTAGGACTGTTTCGACTCAACCACCAAACTATTTTAATTACAGAGTACGCTATCGAGTACGGTGATACCCTCAACGGTAAACCCTTAGCAGAGATCGCCTACGGCTACGGAGTTGTTCCCATCTTGTTACAACAGTGTCAGCCCAACCGGCAATATCAAAACCATCCAATGCCCTCCGACGATCTGCGGGTTCACATCAAGGACAAGCTCTACGTTCTCTCTTCAATCAACGGGCTGCGCCGTATAGAGCGGGGAGAAATGACCTCACCCCGACAGTGGCTTTTAGAAATAGATCCGCCCCTCAACCCCCACATGACGTCAGAAGCGAGTAGTCTTTTAGCGAGACTATCCAACTTACCGCTAAAACAGTGTACCCGGCTTATGAAAACCCTTCCCAACACGCTACAGCTGGCCCTTTACGACTACCAGGCCCATCGTCTCATGCAGGAGCTAAAACGCTGTGTTCCTATTCGTCTCTCTCCCCTACGATCAGACAGCCCATCGTTTTGAGACAACATGCCCACGCGCTACCAGGGGCTGCCCACCAGGCTAAATGCAGCCCAATAATAGGGGTGACGAAGCTCCTGTTGCCCCTCAATCACCAGTTCATCCGGTAGCTTTCTAGACTCGACTAGCCCCTTGAGCTGATCATTATCAACGGTAATATTGCCTTGAATCATGGCCAGCTGGGCCTGACGCAGCGCCTCCGCTTTGATGATGGGCTGGGCTGTCCGCAGCTGCCGGTAAAATTCAATCATCAAACCCGCCGACGCTTCATCACTAACGTTCCACAGGCTGGCTACGGAGGTTTTTGCCCCCGCTAGGACGGCAAAACCCGCAAAACCCAGCTCGGCAGAGCGACTACCCAGGGCCGTTTGACAGGCACTCAAAGTCAGCAGCTCCACCGAAGGCTGATGCAGGTCAAGGTCTCGCAGCTGATCGAGTCCCAATTTCTCATTGTGCAGATGCAGGTACGACTGAGACAAATCGCCAACATTAAACTCACCATGGGTAGCCAGGTGGATAATTCCGTAAGGGTTTTGTTGGCGCTCATTCTGAAGCTTATCCAGATTAAACGTCTCCCCCCGCAGCAAAGTACTATTCCATTTGGACGAAATAGCCTCTAACTCAACCGGCACCCCAGGCAACGATGCCTGATCGGCAAAAGCAGAGGTCCCAGCCACAAGGGCACTGACATTATCTAGACCCTGGTAGGTCAGATCGGTGAGGCTCAAGCTGGGCATCAGCCCAACATTATAATTTTGAATGATAAAGTTTTCACCATCGTGGAGCGCAGCCATGGGAACAGAACGCAGTCCCGCATCGGTGATGAAACTGATGGTGTCGATGTTTTGTTCAACTAGCTGAGTTTGAACAGGGGCAACCAGCCATTGGTAGAGGGCTTGAGCCGCACTGAGATAAGTCGTATCCTGTCGGTCTGCACGGCTAGGGGTGGCCACCTGACGTCGAAAACGCTGGGCCATGGTGATCACTTCTCGACGGGTAACGTTTAGGGGAACAAAGACCGGGTCACCCTCGGCGGTAATGAGTAGCAGTTCGAGAGGATCCGTGGACTTGGATGTGGTCAATACGTTTCCTTGACTACCGGTGGCCCCATCAAGCCCAAAAACCGCATAGATCAGTGCCGGTTTTTTACCCGTTTTCTGCTGTACTGTCAGCAAATTTCTCTGGGCACTGGCCAGATCTACGGTGTCAGCCGACACCTCTGAATCCAGCTGGAGATAGTCCGCAAATTCAGCAGTTAGCTGATTTTCAAGGTTTGAGAAGTGACGCTCGACAGCTCGTCTATTTTCTCTAGAAACCGGAGTGGAAGAGCGGTCCGAGTCGGTATTAGTAGAAGCAGGGTCCGAATCGGTATCGGTAGAAGAGCGGTCAGAAGCTGTATTTGTAGAAGCAGGGTCCGATGCTGTATTTGTAGAAGCAGGGTCCGAAGCTGCATCAGTGAAAGCAGGAGCCGAACTTATATCGGTGGAAGCACGGGTCGAAGCTGTATCGGTAGAAGCACGGTCCGAACCTATACCAGTGGAAGAACGGATCGAAGCTATATCGGTGAAAGAAGGAACCAAACCTATATCGGTGAAAAAACGGGTCAAACCTATATCTACGATAGGATCAACTTCCGTTGAAGGTTCGATACGAATACATTCACACTCGGCATTATCTAGGATTTCTCTGGCCTCGGCGAGAATCTCTTCACCTTCGTCAACCTCTCCAGGCCCCTCCACAGTTTCCGGTGTCACAATTTCAATATTACCCACCCGGAAACTGCCCTTCAGTGGCTCACCCGGGGACCCATCAGTCAGGTTTGTCATACCCGCGAGAATATCGCCTACAGTCCCATTTAAGGCAGCATTACCAATATCAAACGGCGTGTTAGTGCTGCCCCCATCATGGAAAATGGTCACGCTGCCGTCACTGCCGCCGCCGTCGGTTAAGACTGTGGTCGATGAAGCTGCAATCGTACCGATCCCCCTCACCAGACCTAACAACGAGCCGATAGTAACCGCCCCTCCACTACCAACGGTGCTGCTAGCATCAATTGAGCTAAAGGTAATATCTCCCAGGGCAATCAGGTCAACATCCCCTGCCAGTTCGGCACCCACACTACCCACCGGGTTACTCGTATCGATTTCACCGACTTGGATAGACGCTTGCGATTCAATAAAGATATCTCCACTGGTATTGTCGGCGCTAGTAGAAATATTGTTGACGCTAATCAAGTCTTGGCCTGTGATAGTTACATCTCCACCAGCTGGAATCACGGTTGTAGGAGTTGGGCCAATCTGTCGAAGCAATGCTGTTAAAATCGGTTCAGAGATGGTAACAGCGCCCTCAGGAGCCCGAATAGCAATATCTCCAGAGGATGTAACCAGTTCACCACTAATGTCAACATTACCCTGGGCAGACTCGATCGTTAGCGCCCCGTCTCCAGTATTGATGTTACCACTGACAATAATCTGATCGGTTGCCTGCAGAGTTAGACTCAAATTATCGGGATCACCGAGTATCGTAAATACGCCTCCTGTCGGCTCAAACGTGGTCACCGTAGGTTGACTATCAAAAATATCTTCTCGAATTTCAATTGAGCCCTCAGCCAGAAAACTTAGGGTACCGCCGTCGGTTTGGTGATAGTCCAGCGGTGTCTCCAGAATAATATTGCCATCGCCTGGGGTAGTACCTGTAGTCATAACTTCAACGTTTGCTCCACCGGTCAAGGCCGCCGTAATCAAATCTACCCCCAACAGGGCATCGGTGGTCTTTCCTTCAACCTCAAACGGGTTTATTGCACTGATGTTATTCGTACCGCTACCGGCAACAATGCGAATATTGGCCGGAGCCAGTAGCCACAGCCCCCCCGCGCCACTAGGCGCTGTCACATTAGGGGTCGTGCTCACATCCAACAGTCCTAAACTGCTGGTTTCAATCAGGCCGCCGTCACCGCCGTTTGTTCCTCCGCGAGCAGACAGCTGACCGGATATTCTTAGCAGCTCAGTACCCCAGACAACAATCTTGCCGCCGTCACCCCGATCGGATGCATCGGCTTGGATAACAGAATTTGTATCAATTACAGTTGCGGTGGCATTGGGGACAGGGCCGTTACCCAGCTGGTCTCCACCCACCAACACGGTGCCCCCCGCCATTGCTCCAGAGGCATTCACCGCTGCACCGATAAGAGCAATTTGGTCACCTAGGATGCCAATATTACCCCCAAAATTGTCCACGGTGTCTATCTGTCCGCTGACAATAGCAGTGCCTGGCTCTAATGGAATTTGAAGTGAGGACCCCGACAAACTCACGGTACCGTCGGGGTTGACCGTAATATCGGTTGCCATACCCAGGTTATTGGCCCCGGTGAGCAGGGCGGACAGCGTTGAGGCGGCAAAAGCAGCGGTCGGCTGAGCAAGCGCGGCGGGTAAAGTCTCAAGCTCTAACCCTAAGAGTGAGCCAGTTTGGCTAAGTCGAATCAGGTTTTCGCCTGGGACAGCCATGACTAAAACATCGCCGCCTAAGAGCTGTCCTGTATTGATGGTGTTCCCCCCTATCAAGGTTAGGGACTGCTCCGAATTGACCGCAAGATTGCCGGTATTTACAATCGTTCCTGCCTGTCCACTGGCAAACACATAGCCCTCGGGAACGCCCCTAAAAAGACTAAAATCATTGGTGCCCAGGGTACTAAACAATTCATCATCAAAAATAAGCCCGGTGGCGGTTGACGCTGAGAACGACCCGCCTAGATTAAGCTGTGCGTTTTCCCCAAAGAGGATACCGGCTGGATTTAGCAAGTAAAGATCGGCTGTACCCTCAACGGCTAGCTGGCCATCAATCATCGAGGCATCGCCACCCAGCACCCGACCTACAACGGTCTCAACAGCTGCGGGATTACTAAACAGGGCTGATTCTCCTGTAAGCAGACCAAACTGGGTAAAGCTATGGAAAAGTGTTGTGCTATCGGCAGATAGGCCCCCTCCGTCAATTTGGTATCGATTGTCAGTCTGTTGAACGGTGGTGAGCGGATCGGCGGCTGTGACTGACTGGGCTTGGGCAACAGTAGTCACCAAGGCAGAACCCAGCAGCGACCATAAGACTGGAACGTAGTAACGATTAAACAGGATAGACATGTCGGGAACAGGTAGAGGAGAAACACGGTTGGGACATTACATCTGCTTGATGGCGCTATGGCCGGTGGGCAAAGCAGCGATCGCAAGGCACCCTGATTGAACAGTGACTTGCCCTAGGGGGCGGGCGAGTACTCACTGGGACTATCTAGACGACTGGAAATCACATTGATGCGACGGTTCAATCGGGCAACTTCCGTCTCTGCGCTGAGCTGCCCATAGGCGCTACGGGCCTGACGCAGCTGCCGGAGGGCATCGTCAAACAGTCCTAGGGTGGCATAGACATCAGCTAAATTGACACGGATTATAGCTTCACTCAGGAGGTCGTCACTGGCCCTAGCCAGGGTCAGTGCCTGGTCATAGGCATCGATGGATAGCTGGTTGAGCCCAATGTTGCTGTAGGTATCCCCCAGGGCGGTGTAGACCAAATTAGATGTCGTGGGGCTGTTGGCCAGGGGCTCCAGCACAGCTAGGGCGTCAGCATACATTTCTTCTAGAAAGAATACGCCAGCTCGAGCCAGGGCCTCATTTTCAGACGCCCTCTGACCAGTCGACAACGAATCTGCTGGGTTCACAGGAACAACCGTCGCCAGCTGCGATCGCAACACCCCATAGTCCTCTTCAAACAACAGTTGAAAACCGGACGCAAAATAGCCGGCATCCAAATCAGAAGAGACTCCAGTATCGGTCACAACCTCAATGGAATAATAGGTTCCCGGATCTAGAATCAGGGCCGGAAACGGAATGGGGTCGGCTGTTTCCACCGTTGTTTCCCAAAGGGCAAGATCAGGCAGGTCACGCTCGTAGGTCCACTGCCAGAGCCTGATGGTGTAGCTATTAACGCCGTCAACCGCGTTCCAGCGAATAGGATAGGGTTGCCCTGGACCTGGCTGTTGAATCCAGGCATTACGGGGGGAAATCACATAGGGCAAGGAGGCGTCATTTCCCCCCAGGATACGTCCGGTACGCTTGCCCCCAGCGCGGGTATTGGACGCCTGACCGCGCCGCCGAGCACAGGCCTGCCAAAAAAAACAGGCATCCGCCGCAGGCGGGTTGAGGACGGGTTCAACCACCCCTAGCCCCAACACAAATATCAGGGCCAAATAGCGTCTTGGCCACAGATTAAAGACGGTCGGGCGTAGCGACGATATTGTTCTGACTTGAACCATGGTAGTCACCTTTTACGTAATCGATAGGTCATATAGCCAACGGCACCGCCAGCCGTGCCCCAGCCAACGAGGGCTGGCACCCAGGGCACCCAAATCACCGGCCCCAGCAGAAAGCCATAGCAGGCTAGTGTTAATAGTCCAATGGACCCAACACTAGCCAACACCACCGGCAGCGGCCTTACAAATCGCCAAAAGATCAGACCGCCAACACCGGACCACAGCAGGATCCAGCCAGTTTCTCCTAAAAACGGCCACCAGCGGATCAGGGGGCGCTCTTCTAGGGCCGCATTGATCAGCTGAGAGATCATCTGTCCATGCAAATACACCCCAGGGATGGAGTCGCCATAGGGGGTATTAAAGTCATCGGAATTGCGATCGCTAAAATCGGTATAGCCAATCAGGACGATGCGATCGCGAATCATCTCAGGCGGCACCTGATTTTTGATCACGGCCTCCAGGGATACCTGGGGGGCAAAGTTTTTGAGCCGAGAGCCCTGACCCGGAGCCTCCGGATCACTGTAGGTGCGAAAATTGATCAGGGTTTGATAATCCGTCAAATCGCTCCAGCCGAGACCACCGGTGTTACCGCTGTAGGCAGTCCCATCGCCGTAGATATCAGGCAGGACCACATCCCCTAAACGAATGGTGCCAAGAAACTCGTCATCTCCCGTATTGTCATAGGCAATCCCTTCAGCCTCTAAATAGGTTTTAGCCACCAGCAGACCAAAGGACTCTTCAGAAACACAGCCGCCGTCACCGTCTGCTAGCTGGGTCAGGGGCTGACGACGGATAACTTTACCCCCATCCTGCAGCAGATTGGCAAACCCAACGCGGGGGCTGGGGATCTCATTGGCAATCTCACTCACCTGGTCGCTCGCGGTCTGACAGATGCCAAACAGGTTGTCCGTGGCCCTTAGCCCTGGCTGGAGGGCTCCCTGGGCTGGAAAATCACGGAAAAAATCTAGGCCGATCAGACGGGCACCGTGGGTATTAAGCACCCCGATCGTCTCCATCAGGGCGGCGTCAGGAACGGTGCCAATGCCCGGATCGTAGCGACCACCAATCATCTGCTCCCGCAGCCACTCACCGCTGGGGGCGTCCACCTTAACAATTAGCAGCCGCTCATCCTGTTCGGTTGCATCGGGACGCAGCCGCAAGAACTGATCGTAAGCGCGGGTCTCTAAGGTTTGTAGCCCCCCCAATAGCCGCATCGCAGAGACAGCTATTGTGGTCACAATCGTTGCCACAGCTACGGAGCGGGCCTTAATTTTCTTAAAGGGCAGGGCCTGGCTCGCCTTGATGTAGGTTTTCTGCAGCTTTGTAACCGGGGGCACCTTATGCTCCGCCTGCTGCAACCATTGGGTGGACTCGGCTAGATCGTTGCCCCGCAACAAAAAACTGTCGTCCCGCCGGGTTCCCTCCCATTCCGTCGCTTTGACCAACAGCCGCGTGTGCGATCGCACATGGTACGGATCGCTTTCTAAGGTCCGAAACAGCTCGCCAAAGTTTACTAAAAAGTCACCATCGTGACGTCGAAAATCGCTCCAGGGCAGTGACTCAATTCCCTCAGGCAGGCTCGATTTCACCACGTTTCGATAAACAACCGGCAGAATTCGCTTTTGTCGCGATTGGGCATAGGCAAGCTGATCCAAACAGGCCTGACATCGGACCGCGCTAGGCGATAGCACATACAAAATATTTTCAGCATTATCAATCGCCTGGTGGGTTTCATCCGGTCGCCCGGTTTCCCCTGCCGCCCCTTCAGGGGATAGCCAGGAGCTTTTTCCCTGCACCAGCAGGGTTTCATTTAGCCGTTGGGAAAAGTCGAAATCATCAATGTGGTGAATAAAAAATACACCCATGGTCTGATCCGGAGACTGCTTCTGGCTCGCATCTAAAAATGCTAGCTGTAGCGGCAAGGCCCCATTGAGCTTGCGATCCTTGGCATTTTGAGCCCAGGCCAGGTAGGTATCTTGAATCTGGCGCTGCAACAACAAACTGGGATTATGCTTCTGACGCTCCCACTTGAGGGCACGCACCAACAGCTGTTTGTGCTGGTTGTGGTAGGGAGCCTCTCGCCGCAGCGTTCGCAGTAGCTCTGCTAAATCCTTTTCTAAATCGACGGCAGCTTTATTATCCGTGAGTTTAATAAACTGAATTTTACGAATATTATCGGGCAGCTGGTGTAGATCGATATCCTCCACCAGCATGGGGATAATCCGCTTGTTGAGATCCAATGCCTGATTGATCTCAAACTGACAGTACTCTGAATCTAAAGCCGCCTGGGTAATTAAATAAACAACGTTATCAGCCTCCTCGATTCCTCGCTGGATAGCGACCTCAAAGTCTTCTCCCGTGCGAATATCTGTAGTATT
>ERZ1740070.2425-NODE-2425-length-10741-cov-30.820232_pt1 | contig 10741 bp, 12 predicted proteins | sample MGYA00581734_ERZ1740070 | MGnify/ENA primary metagenome ERZ1740070 (study PRJEB43018, sample SAMN04849744) | marine metagenome | isolation source: floating plastic debris | place: Pacific Ocean | collected 2008-09-01 | study: EMG produced TPA metagenomics... | reverse complement strand
TAGCTTCGCGAAACAAGTGTGAAAACAGTTCAAAGGCTTAGAGTCTTAAAATCGCTCCATAACAGCCTCTGAAGCGATGGCTCAAAGCGCCCTAAACCGGACTCACGCGGGCGTAGCCGTTGACCTCAGGATTTGCATTTACAACAGTTTGCTCCATGCTCAGACCCTAATGGCAACAAGGGGATCGGTATGCTGCTGCGTCGCATCACGAAACATATCAAAGATCAGAATTGGTTCGCAGTCGGGCTGGATTTTCTGATTGTCGTATTCGGCGTGTTCATAGGTATCCAAGTCTCCAATTGGAACGAGGAACAGGGTCGCAAATCTCAGGAACGCTCGCATCTCGTCTTGCTGAACGAAGAACTAACTCAGAATGCGGAGCGGTCCGCCCTTCTGCTTGAGTACTATACCAGTGTTACGGGTGCAGGAGAGCGCGCGCTCGACTTTTTGAAGAGCGATGAGGAGTGTAAGGGCAATTGTGAAGACCTCCTCATAGACTTCTTCCATGCTTCGCAGCTTTGGGCCGTCTCATTTGACCAGATAGCTTTCCGTGAAGCGATTGACCTCGGGTTTCCGTCTGACAATGATCTGCGGGAGGAGCTTTCTGCGACTTATAACCTCACTAGCAGCTTCGGGGTGATCAACCAGACATCCCCGCCCTTCCGTGAGAAGGTTCGCGAGTATTTCGAAACAGATGCAGCACGCATTCTATGGAGCGGATGCTGGGAGGTAGATGTGGCAGCGGTCACTGAACGACTTATGCGAGACTGTGCGGACCAATTGAAGACCGTCGATGCTTCCGGGATGCTTCAGTCAATCAAGGGTGACCCAGACCTTGAAGGAATGCTGCGATACTCGCTCAACCAGAACATTATCGCAATGCTCAACTACCCGGTAATGAGGGACCGCACCATCGCAATGGCCGACATGATCGCAACTGAAATCGAGACGGCCAGATAATCTTCCGGAACAATATTGACGAATGTAAACGCACTAGAATGAGGGTCCTAAACTCGCTCTACAACGGCCTCTGCAGCAACGTCGCAAAGCGCCCTAAACCGGTCGCTGACAGTAACATCGTTAGATGTAACGCTTTGCATTTTTTCGACTTTGTTCCATGGTCCCACAAGAAAGAGATTGGGGGCAAGAATGCTGCTGCGCCGCATCACCAAACACGTCAAAGACCAGAACTGGCTCGCCGTCGGAATCGATTTTTTTATCGTGGTCGTCGGCGTGTTCATCGGCATCCAGGTGGCGAATTGGAATGACGCTCGGGTGGAGCAAAGAGAGTTGGCTGGGCAATTGACCAGTCTGAATGCTGAGTTTTCTGATAATCTCGACAGGCTCATTGCCTATCGGTCACTCCTTCACCATCAAATCGATGACACTTTGGTCCTCCGTGAAGTGATAGCGGACAAGCGACCAAGCGCGGACATAAAAGAGATCAACAAATCACTGATGAACATCGTTTCGGTTCCTATTCTTACGATTGACAGAACCACGCTTGACGAACTCGCTCTGGGAGGCGGGCTGCGTCGCCTGGAAGCACTGGGCCTTCGTGAGCTCTTGGTCGAGTGGGATGAGACCCATGACGAACTTCGTCGCTTCGAGAGAGATGCGATCGAACAGCGAGACGCCAACGTTATCCCTTAGGTGCTGAAAGAGATTTCGTTTGGCGCTTTGGGTGAGCACTATAGTTTCGGAGAAGGCGTAATAGGGCCCTCACACTTTCACAACGAGCTCGAAATGTTTGAGGGCAATCGCGAGATCGATAATCTCATCGTTCTCCGGCTTGGCTTAATTTCAGCGTGCCGAACTTCTGTCGATGAATTGATTATAGAAACGCGGGCAGTGCTTCAGCGTCTCGAGGCGGAAGGTGCAAGCCCATGATCTTCCGCCCACGTTTCGTCTCCTCTCGGCGTCAAAGCGGACATCAGCGAGCGGCTTAGAACGCCCGATGGTGTTGAAGAACTCCGATTAGAAGCGCCAGGTTTTCCGCTCTCCCGTTATTGAGGTTCCTATTTCTATTGGGTGTTCGCTCCCGTTGACCGCTCTAAGCGGCGTTTCGGGCGGGGAACAACGGCTTCGGGGCGTATTTGGCGAGTTTCCTGAGGTTTTGGGTCGTGGCGGCGAGGAGAAATTCGTCATTGGCCCCTGTGGGGCCTCGCAACCGTAATCGTCGGAAGCCATGCTGGCATTTCAAGTGTGCGAAGCTCATCTCGACTTTCTTTCGATCTCGTCTGGATTGTTCGTACGCCTCAGTTCCTTGAAGCTTTCTCACTTCATCGCGGGCATGTTCATAGATCGAACGGCCAACGCGTCTGGATCGGGCATTGGGACAACATTTCTGTTTCAGCGGACAGACGGCGCAGTCAGAGCTGCTCGATCTGTACATCCGCTTCTTATCTTTGGTTACACCAGACCGAGGGACCTTATAGTTGCGACGCCGATGGCGAAGCTCTTTGCCGTTTGGACATATGAAGAGGTCTTCTTCTTTGTCATAGGCAAAGTCTTTAATGGTGAAGTTTGTCGTTGGTGGTCCAGGTATATCCATCAGTGCAACATGCGGTGCGATCTTTTTCTTATCGACCATCCAGCCCAGCATTTCCGCTGAGCCGTAAGCTGCATCTCCCATCAGGCGTTTCGGCTTTAGTCCAAACCGATCCTCGGTTCGATTGATCATGGTCTTGGCGGCTTCAACCTCGGCTTTGCGATAAGCTTGAGTTGGTTCGACATCGACGATGACAGATGTCTCGACATCCAAGAGATAGTTGGTAGCCCAGGTAAACCGGGCCTGTCCGCCGATTGCTGCCGTCCACCGTGCCGTCGGATCCGTGAGCGAGATCTTCTTGCGAGGAGCACCATCCTGATCGATCGCATCAAGATATTCGGTAACTGGTCTCGACGCGATCTTCGGATCAGACCAGTCAACTGCCTCACCACCTTCGACGGCATTATCCTCACCTGCATCCGCGCGGATCATGCTTGCATCAACCGCAAACCCTTCGCCTTTGACCAGGCCTTCCGACATGCAACTGAAAACCACTTGCTCGAACAGCTTACGGAAAAGATCGCTCTCACGGAACCGACCATGCCTCGCCTTGGAAAAGGTCGAGTGGTTTGGGATCAGATCCTCAATCCCGAGCTTGCAAAACCAACGATAGGCAAGGTTCAAATGCACCTCTTCGCAAAGGCGCCGCTCTGATCTGATGCCGTAGCAATATCCAACGATCAGCATCCGGCACATCAGTTCAGGATCAACGGAGGGACGGCCGGTGTGACTGTAGAAAGGATTCAGATGGGTGCGGATATCATCAAAGTCTAGGAATCGATCAACCTTCCGAAGCAAGTGATCCGTCGGAACCATCTTATCTAGTGAGAACTCATAGAAGAGCTTTGCAGCGTCTTCTTCCAATCGTCCCATCATCGCGCATCTCCTCGATCTGCACGAAAATCACTGAATCAGAATTCGACCACTTTGACTCGGTCTTTTTCAACACCATCGCCCTAAAATGGTCGCTAGTAGTATGGCCAAAATCTCCAACAGCGTGATGTAACACAACGGATAACCTGTCTCAGAGTGCCATGCTTATCCGAAATCGTAGTTCAAAGTCTTGTGCGGCTGAACTGACGCCGGTCAACGCGTTTAGGCGATATGATAGTCGGTCGGTCAACGCCCCCTTGATGACTCCCCCAGCAGAATGACGCTGCGTATCGAATGACCCAATTCTTTCGGTCGTGTTATAGCGGTTGAACACTTGCGCCCCGATGCGGATTGTTGACCTTATTTGCCACGTCGCTTCCGCGCGCGTTTCCAATGATATGCCCTCGCGCCGTTCACTACCAAGGTCTTTTGAGGCCAGGCCGGCAATGCGTAATTCCCCGCGTTCAATTGGCCGCCAGCGATTCAACCAGGACACTCTCAAACGGCCGGCGCCATCATTTCCGTCAGGAAGGCGTCCGCGGACTCGGACGGCGCTGTTCCAGCCCTTTTTGCTAGAGGCCAACTGATACATGCCTTCAACTTCAAACCGCCGATAGCGAAAATCATCTCCGCGGTTGTTTCCATAAATGAAAGCGCCAGCCCTAAATTTTTCAGAAATAGTGTGGCGAAAACCTACCCTATAAGCTGTTCCGTCACGTTCATCGCCAAATGCAAATCCACTCGAAAAACTTATCGAAGACCCGGGTTTTACAACGGGACTGGGCACGCTTCCAACGCCCTGCGCAAAAGCGCTACTTACAGAAACCGCAAGCACTAAAATCAGAAAGGCAATGTGTTTACTTGGCATGACTGTTTTTTCGACTCCTGATCGCAGCGCGTATGTGCAGATACAGCGTCAGCGGTAAGATCACCCCTCCGCCGAGATGAATCCAGACGACCACGTCACGCGTCGAGAGGTCGGAGAGGTAGAACAGCATGTACGCCGTGATAACTTGCAACGCGACGTTACCGATCAATCCCAATCCGAGAATCCGAAGACGCTTGGTGCGCCAGGAAAATGGGACGTGTGCGCCAAGAGCTGCACCGAACCAAATCATCATCAAAAATGCCGTCGCACCGTGCGCCGTGAGCGACGGATTTTGCCACGGGTGTTTTTGCAATCCGAATTCACCCTCAATGACAAAAAACGTGTCCAGGATGAAAAAGCCAAGCCCAGAAAACCAACTAAACGCGAGCGTCACGAACAGTATGATTTGATAGAGCTTCGGGATTTTCAGGCCAATGGGTTTCATGACATCACTTTCGCGCGCCCAGTCCAATTCGTGGCCAATGCTATGCCACCGAATTCACGAACTAGGTCCAGATAATCGTCCGCCAAGTAGGCAACCTTCGTGAGCGCATCCGCCATCATGCTTGAGGATGCGAAAACTGTGATGACATTTCGTCTGGGACGTTTGCGCTTGTCGGTACTTAGGAAAACTAGGTGATTATCTCCGCCGCGAGGATAAAGCCCGGAACTTGCCATAGCTGGCGCCAGCATGGGCGTGGGCGTGTAACGTGACCGGCTCATAATATCAAGATACTTGATTTGAGCTTGTTCACCCTCCCATCTTAAAACACGAAGATCGCCCCCCGCATTCACAGAGATCTGATGAGCGTCAGGAATCATCTCATGCATGCAATCGAAGGCTAAATCGACCGCATACCCTTTGGCGATCCCGCCCAAGTCTAACAATAGAGGTTTATTGAATCTAATCTCATTCGGAAAGAGTTCAATATCTCGCCAATCGCCTGGGTTTTCTGGCCGCGCTATTGTATTTGGGAGGTAACCTTTCTGAATGAGCTCTGGCGCGATCGATACATCGAATCGACCGTCTGACCGTTTACTCAGGTCCAATGCAAGCGTCATCACCCGTTGCATATGTGGTGAGATCTGCACCTTTGTCGATGCAGCGTTCTGATTGATTTTGGAGAGCTCGCTATCGCTCTCATGATAGCTCATCAACTTATGAATATGCGCAATCTTATCAAAGCCAGCTTGGCTAATCGATGCGATTTCATCCTGCGCTGTGTCCGCGTTTATGTATATCTCTACAAACGTCCCTAACCAGGGTTGCGCACGCGAAATCTCAGACATTGACGTCAGACTTCAATATGTTTGAGGACAAGATCCCATGTGTTTGTCAAACGATTGATGCCGTCGGTCACATGCCGGCAGGATAACGTTGCGCCCGAAATATTTTTGATTTCTTTGGTCAACCGAAGACGTTTGGAATTATCACGTCCGTAAAACTGGGCCAGCCATTTTGGATTGATAATCTCATGACCGTACGACTCACGATATTCTAAAACTTCGATACCCATGACCTTGCCAGTATTGTCGATACCTACGGCTAGATCGATAAACTCGTGCTTGCCAATAACTTGATCCAAGATGAACCAATTGCCTTGCGCTGACCTGTAGGCGTTTAGTTTGTCGCGGTAGATCCGGGTCTTCGACAATTTTCGGATCTTTGTCTTCTGATCCTTGGTCAAAGTGACAGCAATTTGGAGGAACTCTTCGTCCCCCCAAATCAGTCTTCGAGCTTCATCAGCGGTCGCGTAGACCGTAGCCCGAGCAAACCCGCTGGGAATTAATGCCCCTATTAAAGCAGAGACGACGCCGCCTTTGAGAAGGCGGCGTCGAGTTGTGACATTGTCAGACGTTCTGGTCATCGAATCCTAGAAGTTAAAGCCGACGGCTAAGCTAAAGTGCAAATCTTCATGCTCGTCATAGTTCTTATTTCCGACATTGAACGATCCATCACGTCCGCCGCCGTCAAACTGAAATAGAGCACCAGCCGTTACCCACCACTTTTCTTCACCATAGTGAAGGGTTGGCCCGATATAATTGCCGTTCTGGAACTGCTCACCCAGTTCTGGGAAAAACAGATCGATGTCGGAAGGGCGCAGCTCAGGCTCGTCATAAACCAATCCGCCATCTTCGCCGATTACTAGTGGCACAAGGTAATCAGACTGGTGTCTATACTCGAGACCAGCATACCATTTCGGCGCAAATCGGTAAGAAACACCAGCCGAAATATCGAGTGCGATTTCTTCTTCGAGGACAAAATCTGCGCCAAGGCCAGATGTTCGCTTTTCAAGTTCGACTTTCGGCGTAAGAGCGAATACGAGCGTGTCATCTAAAAAGTTCTTTTGAAGATAACCATATAGGACAATTGTGTCCTGATCGATATCGGCACCATCCAAACGATAGGATTCACGGTGTTCCCAACCCGCACCAAGAGACAGTCCGATACCATCTTCACGCGCGTACGGACTCAGGATATTATATTTAAATTCAAACTCGTAGCCACCAAAATTGGCTTCACTGATACTTCCACCAGCCCCGCCCTGCGTATCGAAATATGGCTGTAGGTCTGGATTTGTAACGGAGTAGTCGTGGTGGAACAGAATAACTTCAGCACCAACCGTCAGTTTGTCCGTTACACCATATTCGGCACCTGCGCGGATTTCGTGCGAAGTATAATCGCCACCTTCTTTTCCGGTTTTGATGATATCTTGAAGTTTAAGTTCCCAACTCCCCTGGGGGCGCGTGTCTACGCCGCGTGCATAGACCCACAAATTCTCATCTGCAGAAGCTGTTGCGAAAGAGCTTGCTGCCATTGCCGTGAGCGCGGCAACTTTAAGGCTATCTAATTTCATTGACATTCGTCTTCCCTCATTGAAACGCCAGCGATCACAATTTTCACGATTGAGCGAGCAGGCTGTACTCTGTTATTGCGTATCATTCGCAGGTGCAATAGCTCAAAACTGTCGATTCGATAGAAACAAACTTACCGAACGAATTCGTATCAATTATGTCACACGCGCCACTCAGGGCTTTCCCACATTTTAGATCGCTCGCGTCGCGGGTCGCGGTTGCGCTCTGTGCAGCGCCGCTAAGTGCTGCTCTGTTCAGCACCGCCTCCGCGCAGGATTCGGCGATTGTCGACACGCTCGATCGTCTGCAAATACTTGATCCCGTAATTGTAACGGCGGCTAGGCGTTCCCAAGCGCTCAAGGAAACGGATCAACAAGTTCAGGTCGTTACTGCTGAAGAGCTATATCGTGAACTGCCTCGGACACTACCGGAAAGCCTGGACCGACTGCCTTCTGTGCTTGTTCAAAAGACTGCAGCCGGACACGGATCGCCTTACATTCGCGGCTTTACCGGCAATCGCACGTTGGCGGTGATCGATGGAATTAGATACAATAACGCAACATATCGCGACGGCCCGAATGAGTATTTTTCACATATCGACAGCTTCACGCTCGATCAGATTGAAGTGCTGTATGGTCCGTCGTCTGCCTTGTATGGTAGCGAAGGCGTTGGCGGCACAATAAACGTCCAGACGCGCACAGCAGCCTTCCGAGACCGCGGCCCGGAACGGTTTCGATCTGCCGAACAAGTTATTCGTGTGTCATCCGGCGATGGCAGCGCGATTTCCAGGACGGCATTTGAAATTGGACAAGGTCAACGATGGGGCGCTCGATTTGGAATCTCCGCGAAGAACTTCGGAGATGTTCATGCGGCGAACCTCGGAACGCTTCCAGAAACTGGCTATTCAGAACTCGCCTATGACGGCCGCTTGGATATCGAATTGAGTGACGCCTGGACCCTGACCTTTTTGCATCAAACGCTCGCGCAAGACGATGTGCCAAGAACGCACTCTACGATCTTTTCAGTGCCATTCGCAGGAACCGAGATCGGCACTGATCGGCGGCGAACAAAAGATCAGGACCGAAGCCTGACCTATGTAAAAGCGCGTGGAACAGAATTGAATCTGTTCATGCTCGATCAAATCGAACTTACTGTCTCCAATCAGCCGCGGCGCGAATCCGAAATTCGCATTCGTGGCGATAATGTTCGCATCGATCAATTTTTCGAGTCAGAATTGTGGGCGATAAATTCAGTTTTTGCGAAAGAGCTGGCGACTGCTGATCTGATTTACGGAGTTGATTATAGCAATGAGTCGATTGTGAGTGGACGGACAGATTTCGACCCAAATAGTGCGAATTTGGAGCGTCAAATTCAGGGACCCGTTGGAGATGATTCAGGGTATGAACAGATTGGCGTGTTCTCAAATCTAATCCTCCCTATAGCCGCAGACTGGGAGATCGACCTTGGTGGCAGATATTCATTCGTGAAAGCCGATATAGGCCGATTTCAAGACCCCGTTTCTAACGAGGCGCGGGCTTTTAAAGATAAGTGGGATAATGTCTCTTTCTCGGCAAGGGTTTCTTTTGCACATAATGAAAATTCTCGCGTCTGGGGTAGCATTGGGCAAGCGTTTAGGGCCCCCAATATTGCGGACCTTAGTCGGTTTGGGAGAAGTCGCTCAGATGAGTTCGAAGTCGCTGCATTGAGCCTCGAACCAGAGACGTTCTTAAACTATGAAATCGGTTACCGTTGGTCCAAGGCTCCGTTCAGCATCACCGCGGTCGCTTACGAAACGCAGCTTGATAACTTTATTGATACGATTGCAACCGGGCGGATTGTTGGTGGCCTCACAGAAGTAAGCAAGGCGAATAGCGCAAGTGGCACCATTCACGGTGTCGAGCTTTCGGGGCGCTACCAGTTTAACGATCAGTTTTCGCTTGGAGGCAATGTATCCTGGACCGAAGGGCAGCTTTCGCGTCCGACTGGAATTGACTCGCGCTTTGTTGTCACCGAACCAATCAGTCGAATACAACCCTTCACCGCGCATCTTGATCTCGATTGGAGCAGTGGCCCATTTTGGGCAACTTTGTCCCTTACGCACGCCGCCCAACAAGATAGATTGAGCGAAGGCGACCGAAATGACACGCAACGTATCCCTCCTGGTGGAACTCCCGCCTATTCCACCTTGAATCTGAACACTGGGTGGAAAATCTCCCCGCATGCGGACATTGGGTTGTCGCTGAACAATCTACTCGACGAAGTCTATCGCAGCCATGGTTCTGGAAGTAACGAGCCTGGCCGCCATATCACTGCGAATGTTAGAATTTCTTTTTGAGGGCAAGGAAATGAATGCCAAACGCCTCTTTCGCAAAATACACTACTGGCTGTCCCTCGCCGTGTTCCTGCCGACGGGCGTGATCTTTATCACCGGTACGCTCCTTATGCTCAAAAAGGATATCAGCTGGATACAGCCAGAAACGCAGCCGGGTATAACGCGAGATGTCGTTCCTGCAGTATCAAACGTAGACTTTCTGGCTCTGGCAAAAGAGCAGCCGAAAATGAATATCAAAACCTGGGCCGACATCGACAGAGTTGATATTCGTCCCAGCAAAGGGATCGCGAAAATTCAATCCAAAACGAGTTGGGAGCTACAAGTCGACACTGAAACCGGCCAAGTACTGCAAACTGCCTATCGTCGATCGGGAATAATAGAAGCAATCCATGATGGTTCGTTTTTTTCCAAGGAGATGAAGTATTTCGTGTTTCTGCCAACGAGCATTCTTCTCGCGGTTATGTGGTTGACGGGGATTTATTTGTTCTTGCTGCCAAGGATCGCGAAGAAACGTAAATCACGTGCATTGATGAAACGCACGGCACAGTCTCCTGGGCACTAACTGTTGTCCACGTGGAATGCCCGTTTACTGTAAGATCCATCTTGTCAGAGCGTTTTGCGGCAAAGGGTTTTCCAGAGGCCTAAATTCGCCCCAAACAGATCGCTAATCATCTGTAGTCTTTTGCCAGAACGAGAACTGGTAATCTATCAATTCTAAGCCCGGCTCGTCGTTGAATTCGACAATGAATTCGCGCTCCGGAAAGTCGTGAGCAAGTTTAACACGGTGAATTTCGCTAAAGTTTCGTCCTAAATATCGAACTTGTTCTTCTGATGGCGTATCATGTCCATGAAGGTCCAATACATGGATATGGTTCATCACCCACTCGATCGATGCCTTTGATCGCGCGGGTGTTTGCTCAAAGCTCTCTAACGAGTCAGTCGAGAAGCCTTCGCTCAGTATATAACCCTTGTGCTCAACGAAACTGGGCCAGAACATCAGTGAGTATCCAACTGCGAGATCAAATCGCCCAGTATGGCTAACCCAGCTTTCTGGGTCGATGCCGGAACCGCCGTTCCACAATTTAAGCTCCGGGATAAGTTTGTCGAAATCATCCATGCGCCCTTCATAATAGATGATCTTCTCCGCAACCACTCAAATTGACCCTGCAATGCTACATTCTGTGGTCGCTGTTCAACGGCTTAAACTCGCCCCAAAACGGACTCTCACCGAAGTCTCGAGATCGTCGATCGGTGAACATTG
>ERZ1740070.2424-NODE-2424-length-10744-cov-5.125175_pt1 | contig 10744 bp, 17 predicted proteins | sample MGYA00581734_ERZ1740070 | MGnify/ENA primary metagenome ERZ1740070 (study PRJEB43018, sample SAMN04849744) | marine metagenome | isolation source: floating plastic debris | place: Pacific Ocean | collected 2008-09-01 | study: EMG produced TPA metagenomics... | reverse complement strand
GTGGATCGTTCTTGGGGTCTAGCAACCACATAGAGCAGGTCTCGGGCACCATGCGCAACGCTTGAGCCACTGCATAGCCTTTACCTGCCCTGGGGGCTCCCATGATGATTGAACTGTTGGAGCTAGCCAGTAGACGGGGAAGATCGACGGCTGCACCTGGTGCTTTGAGGTCCGCCGGTGGCGATGTTTGAAGATCTTCCGAGGCTTGAAGTGCTGGTGTATCAGTGCCTTTACGGCTAAGTGCTTTACAGTCATTTGCCCCCATATAGACAATGGCGATCGCAAGAGGAATGCCAAACGTCCCCCCCACTGGCAACGCTAAAACTGACAATATGACTGTCCCCAGTCCTACTAACCCGGCATCCTTGAGTAGAAAACCCAGCCCCATAGGGGAGAGGCCAAAGTCGTTATCAAACTGAATATCGCGGAGAATCTGCTTACCATCCATGGTGTGTCCTCCCACGATAGGAGCCAAGAATTTTGAGGATTTCGATACCGGTGGCAAAGACCAGCTCAAACAGAATGATTGATAGACAGGCCATCCCAATGTTTGGCCAGATAAATAGATCCAGGTCTAGGCCCCCGGCCCATAGGTCCTCCCAGAACATTTGATAGCCGCCTTCATACGGACTAAACCGGGCGAAGCAAACCAAAATTTCGAGTACATAGGCCCACACTCTGAAATCTTTCAAGCGTTGGCTACGGCCATGCAGCATAGGTGCGACCTGAATCCACTGCACGGCAGCCCACAGGCAAACACCAACAATTGAGCCCAGTGCCCCGACACCCAAGCGCACCCAGCCGCCTAGCAGCGGCACGCTGGCCAGTAATTCAATACCTGGAATGATGGTGATGGCATCGTTGGCCCACTCCCCAACGACCAGCCAGCCCTGCATATTGAGCACGGCAGTAAAGAAGATACAGCCGCCTAAGATCAGCCGAAAAATCCAAGCAAAGATAGACATTATTGCCCTCCATTCTGTAGTGATAGGTAGCCGAGATATTCGATTTTGTCTTCTGGTGAAATCATTACTAGGTCTACGATTACGCCATCATCAACAACGCCCGTGAGACCTAATCGATTGCAAACAAGTCCTTCTTGAAGCTGATAGCCAGTACTGGGATCGACAACAGTTGAACCGTTGCCAAAGTAATGCTCTTTGCCAGTGGCTTGGTCGTGAATTGGGATGCAGCCTGCTTTTGCTCTGTCGAGCGCAATAGCTGAGTTCTTCTGCGCTTCTCTCGCCTGTTGCTTCAGCTGTTTACGCTGGCTACTGGCCGTTGATTTTTCGACCTGTTGTTCTGCTGATTCATGGACGGTTCCAGCGATGCGATCGCCATTCCCTAAAACCGCCAAGCCGATAATGGCCCAGAGGATATGTGAGGTTTTAAATTGCATAATGTTTGTATCTCGCGATTCCGTGTCGAGAAAATGGGGCTGATGACCGTGAGAAGCTCAGCCCCATCATTTCTGGGGGGACGCTTTTGGAATTTTGGTCATGGTCGTCTAGAACGTCATTGGGCCAGGGCGCTCAGGGGTGATCGCTGTCGCCGGTGGCGCTCCTGCCGGCGTTGGTAGCTGGCTATCGGTATTGCGATATCGGTCGGCCATTACTGCGATCGCATCACTCAAACTAGACAACGACAGCTCGTCTTTAATCTTTTGAGCTTCTAGCAAAGCGACACCTCGCAGAACAATACGGCTGGTTTCTTTGGTTGATGGCATTAACCCTCCAACATGCCGTAAAGGCTGATGTGCTGAGGATTTGGCGTATTAGGTATTTTGAATCGACCATTGGTGGATTCGACAAAATCGCGGGCTAGCTCGGCGCTGCCGCCGATAACCAAAACTTCGCCTAGCTCATCCATATGGGTGGCCCAGGCTTCGCGCAGTGCGCCACGTACTTCCTCTAGCCACTGGCGGCGGCATTGTTGGTAAATGCCCTCAAAGTGCAACCGCTGACCGATGCGATAGGTGCCGGTTGCGATCGCATCCATGATCAAGCTGGTGTCTGGACTATATTCGGCTTTGGCCTGCAGAGCAGCGGCGATACGTTTGGCTAGGTCATAGGTGCCCGGCAACTTGACCTCGGCAGTGCGAATGGGAGAACCAGACCGGGTAAAGATGCGGGCTAGGGCAGTACCACCGCCCAGGTCTAGGACAGCATTCTTAGCATCGGGCCAGCGGTAGCCGCCGTGATTGGTGGCGTACTTCCAGGCAGCGCGGCATTCTTCAACCACTTCGACACGGTTGATTTTGGCGGTAATGGTTTCGCCATTGCGTTTGAACTGGTAGGTACCGGCGAGCTTTTCTAGATGGTGTACGGCGATAGTATCGCGGACGTCGGGAGTAGCGACCACCAGGGTGCCGATTAGGATGCGATTTCGGTGGTGGCCGGGTTCGAGGGCTACGGGCAGCAGCTGGGCAGCTAACTGAGCTTTATTACCTTGGTGGGTGCTGGTGCCGTGCATCTCAGCGGCAACGGAACCGACAACGTAACGCTGGCCTTGGTTTTCGATAACTACGCTGTGCTGGTCGGGTTCAATATCTTCCCAATCGGCCAGGGGTTTGATACAGCTTTGGACCGTTTGGACGGTGCCTGAGGCGTCGAAGTATTTGAGAAATCGATTGCCGCCGTCGAAGGCGAAACGGGAACAGATGCGTTCATTAGATGTATCTTCGGTGCCTTCTAGTGGCATGGTTGCGGCTAGTGCGGTGGTTAGGGGCATGGGTGGTCATGGGTGAAAGACTTGTGAGGCAGGGATGCGAACGGTATTAGTTGGTTTTGGGGCCTGTACTTTGGGACCATTTAAATAACTTGAAAAGATATTTCAAATCCGATTACTGTACGCTAACTAAAAGCTATCACAAATTATCTAATAGTTATCTTTTTTGATAACTATTAGATATCTATGAGATTATTAAAAGCCGAAAATACTGCTATGACTGCGTTTGCGCTTTTGATACCTATTCGATACAAGAGGGAGGTAGACCCGCCGTGCCTGAAATGAGTAGACGAATTCTGGTGACGCTAACTGATGGAATAGCTGAGGACTTAGATCGTTGGGCAGAGGTAGAGGGTGCTAAAGCAGTTTCTATAGCCGCTATGCTTGTTACTCAGGGCGTCAGGGAGGCTAAGATAAACGGCCTAATACCTCCTGATGAAACGTCCCAGACAAATAGAATCAAAGGGGTACCCGAAGGTGACTGAACGTTTAGATCGGATTGAGGCGACATTAGATCGTGTGATAAGCATCACTGAATCTAATGCTCGTGCTGTGGCAGCAAATGCGGATGCGATCGCAACAAATGCTGAGGCTTCCATTGCTATGGAGCGACGCATGGATGCCAGACTTGCTAGCCTGACGGATGCTGTTAATCAGGCATTAGAAGCACAAGACAAACGACAGCGAGAAACTGACGAGCGAATTCAGACCCTAATTGACGAAAACCGCGAGTTCCGCAAACAAACAGAACGCTGGATGCAGGCCCTGCAGGAAAACGTACAAACCTTGTTAGCTGAAATCAACCGCATCTGGCAACGCATTGCCTAGCAGTCATCTCCAAGCCCATGAGTGACGAAAACCAATCCCGTCTAGAACGTATCGAGCGCTTACTTGAAAGCACGGCTGTGGTCACTACGAGCCACAGCGACCGACTAAACACTCTGGAAAATTTTGGTATCCGGGCTGGCGAGGTAATCGAACAGAATGCGGCTGACATCAATCGACTGACTGACCGTCTCAACCAAGTCACTGATCGCATTGACCGTAATGCAGCCGCCATTGACCGATTAGTAGAAACCGTGGTTGATGACCGTGAGCGCTTTGCCGAACATCAGCGCACCACCGAAGCTGCCCTCGCCAAAATCGACCGCGTACTTGATTACCTCATCAAGCGGGACACCACTGACAATGACGACTGATTCCAATAAGGCCGCTACTATCCAGCTCGGCGACCTCACTATAGACGGCTTCATGCTGCCCGATGGCAGCTATCGTATGAGCCAAGCTGGAGCAGCCAAAGCGATCGACGAAGCTCCGGTTTACACATTACGCTTTTTGTCCTAAAAGGACCCTAAAGCCTTACTGGAAAGTACTTTCACGGATCACCAGTCAGAGAGCATAGGAATTAAGCCCTGGCTGCCTTCTGGATCTACCTGAATGCCTTGTTTCCAACTATTTCGACTTCAACTAATCGGTAAAGCATTTGAAGGCTTAAATAATATAGGTAGTACCTACGAATTTACGCTTGCTGCCCCTATCAAGGTCTTGCCGTATGACGATGAAGTGCAGCGTCGGCAGAAAACTCACACACTTGCTGATAACCCTTGCTCCGTCCGCTGCCACGTAGTGTTAGCTGGCGACACTACTCCAGACACCAAAATCCTTTCTCACCTTTTAGCTTGCCATCAAAGCTCGCGGTTTCTGTACAGCCCGCCTGACGCGATACCGCTCCAATCAGATAATCCGAGAAATCTGCTTTGCCCTGTTTGTATCGTTGAAGGGCTTGATCCACCGTTGAACGGTTTTCAAATTCAAACGCGTCACTATGAAACATAGCCTCCAAAACTTGAATGATTTCTTCCTTCTGGAAACGGTAGCTGGCCCCTCTGAGCACCCAAACCAGCTCACAAAGAACAGTATTGGTAATAAAGCAAGGTTGGTTTTGTTGAATCAGATCGGCGGCTTGTCGCCATTGCGGTTCATCGTCGCGGGTGAGGTAGCGCACCAGAATGTTGGTATCAAGCCCAATCATTGGCTCCCTCAGAAATGGTAGCATCCATGTCTTCGAGAGTCGGTGGGTGGAAATCGGGCCGATGCAGAATGCCGGATAGGGTTTCTACAGCAACATTGAGCGGAAAGATTTTGACCTGACCGTCTTCGTCAATTACGAACTCGACTCGGCTGCCGCTGGTCAGCTTCAAATGCTGCTGAATTTCTTCGGGTAGGGTAATTTGTCCGGTGTCGGTGACGGTGGTGCTGAGCATGGCTACAAAGACTGAAAGCAACTCACCTCTATTCTAGTCTCGCCAGTCGTTTGGGCTTTGCATCAATCTGCATTAGCCAGATAACATTCCTAGTCAGCGGTTGCAGCAGACTCTACAACACCACAAATACTTAGGTCAATCCGCTGCACTAGGGTTGTTAGAGGTCGCTGCCATAAGTCAGGAATCTAACTTGCACTCTTGAAAGATCTGAGCGGTCACGGTATCCGGCTAGCCGTCCCTCTGTTATACGATGATGCTTTTTACATAGCCAAATTCCATTCCAAGATCGATCGCTTCCACCACGTGCATAAGGAATGATATGAGCTGCTTCAACAGATAAACCGTCACAGCTCAACTTTGGAGCACCAACAATTTGATCGTATTCACAGTTGCATAATCCTGGATTGGATAGCATTGCACGTCGTAGGGATGCATCGCGTTTTTTGGGCGACTCCCACGGATAAAGACATGAAAAGAGATGCCAAGCAGCATCAATAACTTCAGTAGCACGTTGTGCTGCTATCTCGTCAGTTTTTGCAAACTCAATTCGGTGATAATCAGCCAAAAGGAGGCAAAAGTCACTTCCCCTGACGGATTCACCTGTGCCAGCTTTTCCCACACTCGGAAGTTCAGGAAATAAGTCGTAAACTATACCATTCAGCTCTGATTCAAGCTCTCTCTTAAAAACTTTCCAATTTGAAGACTCAATTTTTCTGACAGTATCAATCCATTTTTTTGCTCCAGTTTGGCAACTTATCTTACGGGAAGAATAATGCAGGTAATGATAGTCCCTCAAATGAAGGCATCCTTCTGCCGCATTTATGAGAGCTTCAGGACGCTGCTTTAGATTGGTTCGCAGTAGTTTTGCAGGAGTGCGAGAGTGAACGTTGAAGAAGGAAATATCTTCACTATTAATCTGAATTCCAGATCTGTATCCTTTACTATCGCTGCCCATCCCCCGTTGAATTACAGCAAAGCATGGGTCGAAAATGTACCACTCCGACGGATTGCTCTTAGCTACGCGAGTCGCAGCAGGTCGGCCTAGTCGTTCAGCGAGAGCATCTTTGATGAAGTTAACTCCTCTGGGCTCGTCAAACTCTGTCACATAATCTCCTCATAGCCAATCGATACAGTACCTCTAACTACTAGATATACGGAAATTTTCTGGATAATACCCTTCAGACCGAAGTTATCTAGAAACTTTCTGGATAATAACCCTGGAGCCCTGGCTGTCTTCTGGACCTACCTGAATGCTTTATTCCCAACTATTCCGATTCAACTAATCGGTAAAGACAATCCCTGCAGAATCTTGTCATAGAGGAAGCTCCAGACGGACAAATCACGGATGCCTATATTTTCATTACTACCAGCCCCATACTTCCACAGTACTAAGCGCTGAAACCCTTATCAGATAAAGTCTCATGGAGAGAAACACAAAAATAAGACTTCTGGCGATCGGCCTACCCCCCGTGGTCAGCATCAATTACTTATCCAAATACCAGGCATCTTGCACAATAAATTTATAGACCACCACTGTGATCGCCTACCAATCGAGCCGATAAGTGACTTGCCACGCAGCGGACCTCTATCATGGCGCGCTCGTTACTATCCATACGCCGTTCAAGCTCCGTCACCAAAGCATTCAAGTTGCTAGATAGTCCCATATAGTCACGCTTTAGATGCTTGATGTCCCGCTCCATACCGTAGATGCGGATGACCAGGTTGATCAGAGCGATAAACACACCGACGAGCGTTGTCAGCATTGTCAGAAGAAAACTTTTATTCTCAAGAAGAAAGTTCATTTGAAGAAAACGGCCACCTTTTTTTGATAAAGGCAGCCGCCTAGAGTTTTTAACAAAAGACACTCATAGGGTCTGTACTATCTTGTTGCTGGCGGCTCGTCGCTATCGTCACCGGGTTCCAAGCCCTGATCTAGCTCAATGATGCTAGCGGTAAAGGGAGTACCTGCTGCTGGCGTGGCAATACTCACAACATCACCACTCTGTAGGGCGATGACTCCCGCTGCATTGCCGTTACTATCTGCCACTAGACTGCCCGGTGTCTCACCTGCAGCTGATACCACATAGCTAGCAGCGACGACAGCGTTGGTCACCGCGACTCTATAAAGCCCCTGGTTGGGTACCGTGAAATTTACAAAGCCACCGCCGATAGCATCAGTCTGATTAGCGCTGTTTGCTGAGAATCCGCCCTCTAATGGGTTCAATGGAACGTCCTGGAGTCCATCAGGTGTACTACTGGGGGGTTCACCTTGACTGCTATTGATGTCATCACCTGGAGCCGGGGCATTACTAGCATTTTCCGATGTGGGACTATCACCCCAGTTGATCAAGTGTGATGTCCCGATCAAACGCATCACCTGCATATCAGAGTGGCGGGCAATAGACAGCCCCATCAATGGGCTATTGAGACGAGTAATGCCGACATGCCACTCAAACGCATCCGCAGCACCGCCCGCTTCTGGCAGCTGGCCAATGTAGATAGCCTTTTGGCCGTCCTCCGACTCGGTAAAGGTTAGGGTGATGGTTTCCTGAGTGCCATCGTCGTAACGGACTAAAACGCTAGATAGATAGCCCTCGGGTGTATAGGTCGCCTCTGAATAGTCGACCGGCTTTTTACCCTGCTGAGCGCTAACGATGTTTACAAAGTCAGCTAGGGAATAGTCAGCCCCCCGATAAGTAACCGTAGGCAGCGTGATGTTAGCAATTTCGGGTACGTTTTCGGCAATCAGCTCCAATACCCGCTGAGTCTCCACATCACCTAGCTGGGTCAATTCAATCAGCTGTTGCTGAATGTCAGCAATCGCCTGAGTGTGTTGGGTGATGGCATCGCCCTGTTGCTGGTCTACCTGCAGCATTTGCTGCAGCTGGCTACCAACCTTATTGACGATCTCCTGAATCTGAGCCTCGGGCGATTGGACGATTAGCTGTGCAATTGCCTGCAAATTATCAATAGCGGCTTGCTTCGTTGTGACTGCCATATCAGTATTTGTTTAGTGTTAGTTGAGCGTAAATTTCTGGCCCAAAGTTGGACCGATACCCGAACCCCCAAGCGGTACGGGTTTTTATGCAGCGGTGCTCCAGGCGCACCGCTGCCTGACTGGTCAGTGAAAACCTCCCAGCCAAGAACGAGCGAGATTCAACCCAGCTGTTGGCATAGGCACTATCGCCCCACAGCAAAACATCTGAGTTAGCCATGATCAATCTGGTTCGATGGCTTTTGACTGCCAGCGTTGTAGCCCAGCCAAACACCTCATAGTCTCCAGGAGCGAGCTGTAAAGAACCATCGTTGAGAATCTCGCAAAAACTTTTATTTCCCGTCAGCGTGTTAAGCGGTCGGGTTCTCCAGGCTCCTGCTGTAAATGTGCCGCCGTTTTGGCCCTGAGGATTTTGCTGGCGGACAAAACAGGCAGCGCCGCCGATATCTCGAATTCCCTCTGCGGGCCTGCCCACGTGCAACGTGTGATTGACATCACTGTAGGCAATTTCACCCTTATACAAATTTGTCGGTGGTCCATGCCCCAATGTCCGCCGATGCCTATAAACGATTGGGTCGGTCATAGCTGGTATTGGCCACCGTCAAATAATGGATCGTCTGCCAGGTCGAGAGCATTACCGTCCTGATAGTCCCCTGGGTCAAAGTTGGAGTCATCTAACGGAATGCCGATCCATTGCCAAATTCTGATCCGCCAGTTGGCATCACCGTAAATACGAGCCCTCGATATGCGTTTGATCGATAACCGATAAAAGTCGTCATTAGATGCCGTCATATCCGCTGGGGCATACAGCGAAATGATTTTGGGGTCTCGATGGGGCCACAGCTTTCTAAACCCGTATCGTGAACCATCGGGAAAAACCTGACAGATCCAGGCAGCACCGGATCCTGGATATGAATACGTTGGACTCCATGAGTGCGAAATCTTAAAGCTGCGATAGCCTTCTATGACATCGGGCAGTGTCTCCCAGTCGAACCCAGGGGACACCTCAGCCAACTGCTCCCAGCTCATCCCGGCAATAGTAGCCCGCTAGGAGCCTCAACGTAACGCCGACCGTTGATTACATGATTAACGTTGTCCTCAACCATATCTATATAGTGGTCTGCGCCAATCCCCGTATGCTCGGCCATTAGATCAAGCACATAATCCAATGGCGTATCGCCGAAGATATAGCCCCAGATAGCCGCCTCTCGGTGCTGCTGCCGCTGGGTCTCGGCCAGCGCATCTGCACGATTAAAGTCAGGGTGATCAACTTCCCAGGTTTCAAATGGGGCGAGGTAATCCATTGGCTTCCTACTGATATGAGAACTTCTCGCGAGACAGATTGCAGCGTTTCACCTCGGCGGTGGAGTTAGCCGCAAAGAACGCCGTTTTGATCGACTGAAATACATCATGCTGATCATCGGTTTCAGTCTTGCGGCCAAAAGGGCAGCTGTGACGAGTACCGTTGTACTTGAGGTATTCCAGACCGGTAACGTCAGAGGTTTTGACCTCAACCGACCGATTGGCCGAAATCAGAATTCGAATGCGGGCCGAGCTAAATCCTGTGGTCGGAGATACATCTTTAGTCGTTGTTTCGGCTACCTCGCCATCATTGCCGTTGATTAGCGTCTGTAGATAGGTGTAGGCGTCTGGATCTACTGTGCTTCGATAAATCTCATCTACTGGGATATCAAAACCAAAGGGCGTTACATAGACATTTTTGGTGTTTTTGCGCGGTCCCTGGGTTCCTACGCGGCTGGTGCGGTCTAGCTGACCTTGAAGGTAGGCAATATATCTGTCAGCTGCCGAGCGCAGCCTACTAGACTGGATAATTCGTGAATATCGACGGGCCATGGTGGTGAGCTGTCTGTAGTTGGTCGCTCACTGGTATGCCCGGTCTGGTTAGGGAAAAATCGCCACGGGAAAGGTTAAACCTTTCAGGGCAGGTTCTAACGACATCAAGCCTGATTCATATGACCAACGCACCGGATAGCAGCCCGGTTCTATCAACGAGCGCCACTGGCGAGGAACGGCCAGGGACGATCATGTGTGCGTATTGAAAACGGACATCGGCAACCGGTCGCCGCCGTGGGCCGCGCTTGGTTTCGCCATAAACCCGGTTAGTTTCGGGAATGGTGGGAAACGCTGTTGCTGGTTCGGCATTGGTGGAGTAGTTGAAAAACTCCCAGTTTGGGGTATCGTTTTGCACGTTTAGCGATGCTTCAATGATGCGGCTGGCCTCAGCTTCGGTTTTGACCAATAGCTGAAATTGATACCCTTTGGGCCAATCGGCATAGGATCCCATCTCACGGCCTTTTTTCCAGATAAAGCCGCCGCCGGTGGCGAAATTTGACTTGATGCGTTGGGCGTAGGTTTGTGCGATCGCAGGCGTCATTGTACTAGCAGTATGGTCCATCAGTCGAAAGCTGATTCGCCCTTGAACTGGCTCATATCCTGGCTCTACATCGCTCAAGTCTTCCAAGAAATAAAGCACGATTTGAGGGTGATCGCGCCTTAGTACAGAATGCCGCCGCCGAGTTTCCCCAACACCATTGGACAGTCCACCGGCTAGAACATTGACAGCCCTACCACGCACCGTTTCAAACAGCAGTACACGGGCAACAGTCATGATTAGGCTGTCCTCGTCCTGATGCTCACAGGCCGTTGCTAGGCTGGTTCTGGGGGTATTAATGTCAAGATCGTCGAGGTCCACTTCACGAAACCACTCGCGTACCTCGCGTTTGAATGTACGCCGAAG
>ERZ1740070.2423-NODE-2423-length-10751-cov-9.378272_pt1 | contig 10751 bp, 15 predicted proteins | sample MGYA00581734_ERZ1740070 | MGnify/ENA primary metagenome ERZ1740070 (study PRJEB43018, sample SAMN04849744) | marine metagenome | isolation source: floating plastic debris | place: Pacific Ocean | collected 2008-09-01 | study: EMG produced TPA metagenomics... | reverse complement strand
TTACAATACATTATCATATTCACAGCACTTACCTCATTTCTTACACTAAACAGTATATAGATGGTATGACAGAGAACGACAAATGCCAGGGCAGGCTCAACTGTCTGAGTGGACTTGAATCTCTCCACCAGATACATCCAGTCTATGAGTAACCATATAACGAGACCACATCTCATACCCAACTGCTTCACATCTACATTGAGTGTCTCACATCGAGGGTTCAGAACTCGACCCATCCAGAAATCATTCAAAAACGTTCCTGAGAGCAGAATAAATATACCAAATGTATTGTAAACCAGTACCATCAAAATAGCCGTAACATAACATTGAATAGTTTACAACTAACCTGGCAGTTCCAGATAGGATAAAGGTACTTGATAATTATACTTGACCACACTTGTAAGTTGTTGGACAATCGGAAAATTTGTAATGCTAGCTAGAAAGGTTAGTGATTTATTTACCATCAGATCCTGGACATCTGTCTTTAGCTGGACAATTCCTCTTCCAGATAAAAACCAAGACAGATGTCACCAGCGAGAGAATAACTCCACTAGTTACAAACTGTAAGTAGTGTACATCCACATAGTCCATGGGACAGCCCCTCTGTACAGCCCAACCAAACAAAGACGCAACCACAAACAATGTCAACCAACCTACAAATAAAACATTTCATCTAAATACTAACAACAGTTGTGATGAGAGGTATGCTCTGAAACTCCATGGTTTTGAGTAGGCGAGTTTGTGTATTCATTAGCTTGCCAGTTACAACCGCAAATGAGTCTACTAGCAACCAGAAATATTGCAACCAATGTTCTTCATGCATGTTTATAGAAGAAGGTTCTATTTCAATTCCAATTCCTCTTTTCCATGACCTCCATAGACATTTATGCAGGATAAACTGCACCCTGGGCTGATCCTGCAACTGAATTTTGTACGCATGAATGTAGAGTTCATTTTTTTATTTTGTGGATGTGCTTGTTCGATTGTACCAATCCTTATGACAAAAAAACATTTAAATATTTGCACATATATCATCAAACTGTATCCATGAATTTGCTTATGAAGTGTGTGTTGGTATAACCTGGACCTGCATACACTACTGCTACACATTATGCTTATTTCTGTTTGTTCAGTGCAGTGTAAATTCTTGCCAACTCACAAGTTAGTGATAAGACCTAGTAAACAAACAACTCTAACCACTAAACAAACAACAGACTTAGCTACCTACTTCACATGCTGCAGTGGTATTAAAGTGATCCCCATAGATTTTGTAAATACTCATTTCACAAAAGTGGAAGAAATTTTTATTCTTTAAGACAGATTAAGATACATACCGGAAATGCAACATTTATTTACCACACCGAACCAAGGTCAATTTCGCCAATCCTGAACAGCCCTATTTTATACATTTAATTTTTGATTTTTCTTGGCCAGATACAGCAGATTGAGTTTAAAAATTAACAAGTTCAAGAATCGATTTCATGAGCTTGGAGCAAGCTCAACCAAACATAAAATTTTCATAAAATGACAGCAAAGTGACTTTGGGAAACATTTCAGTTTCAATTCATTTATAGAAACTTTAGACTAGGCCCTATAAGATATTCATCGAAGTCAAGTCTCACCGTTGCAGAGGTACGAAAGCTTTCTGCCATCAGAGAGGGGTACCTGCACCACAGAGCCGAGGGGTATGGCCGCCAAAGCAAACATAGCAGCATAAAATCCAACCACCAGCTGCATCACCTCAATATTGAGAAAAGCTTTCAGGTTTGCAGGACAGCTGGGTATCTTAAACAGACTACAACTTTTCTACAATAGGAAAAACATGGAATGAACAATGTGGATGAGCAAAGCGTGAGTTAACCTAAAATCAGGCCCATTTCTGCTGTCGTACTAGTTGCATCTTCGTTTATGTGTACATTACCAAACATCAATAGGGCTGCAAAATGTTCCATTCTTTGTCTTAGGCTGATGGATAGCGAGTAGTAGTGAATAACGAATGCTGGTAATTTAAGTAATATTCACTGAGCATGGTGAAATTAAGCATGAAATCTCAAACTTTATAGTGGCCGTTAATGAAGCTGCCCTCAAAAGGTGAGTGTGGAAGATCAATATTTCATGACAAAAGCGTGAAAATTTCAATTTGAGCCACTGCAAACAGTTCGTTATTATTGATATGTTGGAACATTTGCTACTGACTTTGTAATACAACACACATACATAGTCAACTACAGGCACATTAATAAGTCAGCATCAGGGCATGGAGGTTAATTTTAGGCCACTTACAGTATGTCTATTAAAACAATCTGGCTTGCTGCAAGCTATTTTTGTATGGTATCAGGTAGGCTATTACGATACTTTAGGTATGAGCAAATAAATGCAGCAGGTTGTTGTATGAAAAACCAACTCAAGACAGTAGCTTGCTCATCAATACCGCTACCCTTATGCATGTAAATCATATGTGAATACCAAAGTCCCTGTTGATGAATATACAGGTGGAGGCCGCATTGTTTCAAGTAGAGGTACCTCAAACTCTACATAGCCCACTCTTTTGTATCCAATGGTGTAACATACCTTTGTACAAGCCAGTGAGAGATAAAATGTAAGTCCGATAACAGCAAGCACTAGAAATCCACCCATAACACCCGGACCGGTACCGGAAGGAGCAGTTGAAGACGATGAAGTGACTGTTCTAGAAGGCCTGACATCTCCTCGAGCGGACACAGATGTACCCTTTGTCACCTTGAAATGTATTAAGACAGCACAACATTACTTTTACTGCATGGACAATTGACCACAAGCAAAAAAAGGACAAAACTCTACCTGAGACCCTAGAAAAAACCAACGATATAACATTATCCCAGCACTAACCGGCATTGTTTTGCAGTTCCCATTGCCTTCTTCTCTCAATCCTTGTTATTCACTCTGGGGACACAGACAGACTGATTTTATTTTTAAAAATATTCTGTCGTCAAACCAGACTAATTACATAGTCTAAACCGGTTGAATGAACCACAACATAAGGAAATATCGACACAGTTATGTAATAATGCCTATACTATTAATCATGCAATGAATGGTCCCTCGTGCAGAGGGGTATTTCATTTCTCGGTGCAGTATAAAACCCTGGATGATTTTTCATGAATATGGATGGTTTCTGTATGATCATAACTAGAGAATATCTAAAAAATATTGAGAAGCCCTACAAATACAAAAAATAACCCAATATGGTAAGATCCCAGAGTATAAAGATGCTCTAGACCAAAAGAGGAGAAATTCTCTGTTTAAGGTAAAAGGTAATTGACAATTTTGATCTTTGAAGTTTCCTATTTCTGCAAGAATTGTGAGTACCTCGAATTAAGAAATATCTAGTCCTATGACAAACAGTACCTGAACTTTGCATATTTGCCAGTAGCAAATTTAACTGGCGGAATCAGGTTGGTACTTGGTACCCATTGAGTGCGACATCATCGACTGTGCACGACCATCATTTATAATATTTTTCAAACAACTTAACTTGTTGGCATATCCTGGTAAAAATCTTTTCTATGGTTAGGCTATAATAATAATAATCATTATGACAGAAAAAAACTTCAAGGGGTTGTTCACATTCCACAATATTATGAGGTGGATGGAGGTAAGATGTGGAGCTAGTTTTCTTTTTGACCAGAACAGATTAAAAGAAATAACTACAACAGGGTGAGAAGTAAGCAGAACAATGAACTGAGTAGCAGAGCAGAGCAGAGGGTGATAAACCTTGTCAGTGGCTGCAGAGGTCAGATGACTAGCCTGTCTATGTCTCAGAGGGAGGGCAGCGTTATTATTTCGATCAGCATGAGAAGCAGTAGTACCCGACGCAAACAGCACATGTATAGGTGGTGTTATAAACATATCACCATCACTTCCGTGTAGTAAGCCACTGCTGTTGCCACCCTTGCGCTTTTTCGGTGTAACATTGCAATTGATGAAGTTTGTAGGTGCAGAATTATTACACTCAATAGTTTGCTCATCAGAGATGGGGGTAGAATGACTTGGTAATCTTTCTATAAGATCCTAAAAATTTGGTCTTCTTCATAAATTTAGAAATATAAAAAATATTTGGGAAAGTACTACCAAGGATTCTAAATCCTTGGTCCTACATAGAATTGTGCAATCTATGACTGACACCCTAGCATGGGACAGGCTAACTGATGCCCCATACATCACAGCTCTTGATATTGCTTAGATCTATGAATTGACTGAAGCGCAACGCAACTACTACTGCTAATCCGTTAATGATACTGTTGGGTTCTTGTTACATTCAAAAATCCCGCTGTTATACTCCAGCTCAGTGTGAAATCAATAAAAGACAAAAGCCTAAATGAGTTCATCGATTCACATGCTGCTACCACATAATAACACAATAGACAAAGCTTCTGTTCATGACAGTTGGCAGGTGGCCAGCAACATCGAAGCCATTTCATTCAATACACTGATTCAGTACATACATACATATATATGGGATATAATGATGGTTAAAGTTGACAGGCAACAAGTCTTCAGTTGCATGCATGTATGTATTCCAATAAAAAATCAAAGATTTTGCATGAGCCATAATGTACCTCAAAAGAATTTTTCTCCTGTATGCGGCGTGATACACGAGTTGGTACAATCTCCGGTTCCAGTGCCTTCTTCTGCACAGTGCGTGGAGGAGTTATCGGTCGAGCTGGGCTACGGGTAACTCGAGTCTGGCTTTTAGACTGCTGTACAACCTCAACTACAGACTCCGTCACAGCTTTGCTCGCGGGTCGTCCTCGAGATCTGGACCTCGATCGAGCAGCAGGCTTTCTTGCTGCAGACCTTGAGCGTGATCGAGATCTTACAGGACTCTTCTTAGCCTTACTTGGGGACTTAGTACGACTTGGACTCTTCTTAGCTTTACTTGGAGACTTTGGGCGGCTTGGAGTCTTGACAGGAGAGTATGACTGTAAATAAGTAAATTTTCAATTATTAACATTAAAATGTATTTTAGGCCCACTCTTTGATTGTATGGGCAATGAAATAGCGGTATGCCATTCGGTATGGGGCTATGCTATAGTTTGTTCAAGTGCTGGTCAAGGTGGCCCCAGTATTTATTTCATAAAAGTGTACAGAAAACAAAAAGAACCTGCTATCGGTAAAAATTACCAAAGTGAAACACAGACGAAACTAGTAATAGTGAGTAGGCTGGAGGGCCACTGATGTAGCACAAATTGGATACAAACTGGCAGCAATGAAATACACCATTTTATTGCTGGCAAGACAGGTTAAGGCAGAGTTTATGCAATGAACTACATATATCAATCATATAGGCCTCATCGATACATTGGATTTCGCTGAAGCCTAAAGCCATGAGAAGCAAGGGGTAGGACCCTGGAAAGGAGAATAGAAGCGAATTTCTCACTGAACTGCGGACTAGAGGTTGGGGAGGCTGTCTACTAGTGTTATCTACACACCTCGTCCATTGCAACATTGTTGTAAGTAGAATGAACTATTCTGTTTATTCTATTTGATTTGTTTGTCTAGAAACTACCCCTACAGTTTACCCACTCCATTGACTAGTCCTGCAAACCCACTATCACCTTTGAACTGCTGTGATGTACACTACATTTGATTTGTCTTCTCTTCTGCCTCCTCTTGTAGAAATCCTCACTACTACTGCACTAATAAATGTAACTGCTACTCTTTGCTGGCTTTGATCTATAACCAAATTTCCAAGGTTTGTGCCATAGGACTACTGCACCATCATTGGTTTTTTATTGAGGAAGTGCAGTAGGTAGAGTAGTCCTTTGCTAGCTATGGTTTGTAGTTTGTGCAGTTGAGTTGAGTAGTAAAAAAAGTATAGTACTACTAGTAGTAGAAAGAATTGACAGGACATGCTAACTTACCCTTCTTCTTGTAGTTGGCATGGTTACTGCCTTGTTGTGCACAATCAACACAAAAGCAATCGGACACAAATTGCACCACTCCACTAGTATTTTGTGATTGTGAATCCTTGCTTATTATGTGTATTCTTTTTTTGCCTTTTAGAGACTTTGTAGTAAAACCGTAGTAGACGCTTGGCGGGTGGGACGTTGATTGGCTTGTTGTGTGGGAAATACTTAGGGAATGGCCAATAAGCGCAACGACTCCAAAATCAGATTTTCACATTGTATTTTATGAGATTGTTTTACTGGTTCTCTTTGCTGCTTGACTGTCCATTTCCGGTTTCAACTTTTTTTCTGAAGGTGCAGTGTTTTGAGAAAAAAGTTTGTAACACAAAATAAGAAATTATTGCTGCTGACACAGCTAGTTACTATTTCTTTTGATACATCAAGTACAGTGATCTATCTTTAGTCAACTGGGCAAGGAATCATGGATGCCTGGGATGAACTGCCTGAGGAAAAGAAGGGGAAAGGCCCCCCTAAAGTGGCCAAAGTAAGTGTATTTGATTTGTTAAATAATAATTTACTAATGATATCTTTTAATTGTTTAGTCAGTTATGTTTTGTTCAGACTCTTTTACTTTGGTCATTAAGGTTGAAGGCCTGACCATTGTGCAGTGTAGTCTGCAGATCAAAGGTTAGTTGAGCTAGAGAGTGGGAGATAAAGTGCCATGAAGAGAAAGAGAGGATTCTAGTTTAATATGCTCAGGCTGGTTAGTATTGACTAATTAATCAACAATCTAATTTCAATACACACCCTTTAATTGTATGTATTGGTAGCTTGTTTCTTAATGCTTGACTAATAATTATGCTCTTTACTTTAGGTAAAGAATAAGATGCCAGCTGGTATTCAGATCACAGCTGAGCAGCTGATACGTGAAGCTAAGGAGAGGGAGTTGGAGCTAGTCGCCCCGGTAAGTTTTGTCAAAGGGATAGTAGATGAATTCTGAAGATCTTGTATGTGTTAGCTCGTTAACCATGCATGTCTTGTGAAAGATGCATTTAAGTCCATTCGCAAACTCGCTCTACACAGCCTTTGCTTGATCTTGGTAAAACTGATAATTTAAAGTTAGGCCTAAAGCAATTGCGCAGATGCAATAATAGGTATATGTGTATGTTCTTTGGGTAAAATTACTGGCGGATCTGATTTGTACCCGTCTTGTCCTTCGCACATAACAGTTTACATCCCACATAGTATGTTATTCTCTATATGTTTTCAGCCTCCCAAACAGAAAATCAGTGATCCTGATGAAATGAAAGCTTATCAACTTCGCAAAAGGAAGGTAAGCATTCTACCACTCTTATAATATCATATGTCTACTGCCGTATCAAGTCGAACGAAACAATTTTTTTCTCACACAGTTTAGAGACATGGTATGCTTGGTGAGCCGTCTTGACTCTTGATAATGTTTTTATGAGGCAAGCAAATGGATAAAATAAAATATTGAAAAAGACGTTGTAGAAACTTGAAAATCAGTAAAAATTATACATCATCAAGGTTCTCCTGGCTTGGTGATTTTTGGCAAAATGTGTTGTCCAACTTAACCAATGAGTATTAGATCTAGCAACAATCCTGTTATGATATACATACTGAGCAAATGGTGTCTACTCAATGTTAGTTTGATGGAATAACAATATGCAATCGCAAAAGGATACGGTTTGTCGTAATGCCAAGCCAGCAATTAATATTTATTTCACAAAAATAAGAATAGGCTTTGCAACCTACTGGTGATCATGTACAGAACTGTGACGTTGTAGAGTTTTGAGGATAACATCAGGAAGAATCGTTCACTGATGGTGAACTGGATAAAGTATGCACAGTGGGAGGAATCACAGCAGGAAATGCAGAGAGCAAGGAGTGTGTACGAGAGAGCTCTAGATGTCGATCACAGAACTATCACTGTATGGCTCAAATACGCTGAGATGGAAATGAGGTAATCTAACTTAATGTCTGACTGGAAATGTTTCAAATATATCATAGTGGGTATTGCAGCTCCGTCGGTCTATGTATTCATTCAATTCAAACTGTGTAATATAGTTTTTTGGTGTGGAGTTGTGTATAGAGTTGATTGTTTATTTTTCTTTTTAAATTGTAGAGCAAGACAAGTCAACCATGCCCGAAACATATGGGACCGAGCTGTAACAATACTACCAAGAGCAAATCAGTTTTGGTACAAATACACATACATGGAGGAAATGCTTGGTAACGTTGCTGGTTGCAGACAGGTATATTCATTTGAAACAAATATTGTCAAATCGGCTCTATTCCTTTATGGCTGTTTTTTTTAACTCAGTTTCATCAGCTTATAACCATTTTAATACGCAAAATTTTTGCCCTCTAGTGTCGAGAAATTATGACACGCTCGCATCCTCAACGCTGAGTTATGAAGAGTTACCCTCTCCTTGAACAAAAACTTCAAAGAGAGGGCAACTACAATTTGCTAAGCAGAAATGTTGTATTGAAATGACATTGAAAAGATGCTTTTGTGGATAGTGTATTACAATGAAATTTAATTCTTACAGGTCTTTGAGCGCTGGATGGAATGGCAACCTGAAGAGCAGGCTTGGCAATCTTATATTAATTTTGAGCTGAGGTATAAAGAGCTTGATCGGGCACGTGGTATATATGAGCGATTCTGCCTCGTACATCCTGAGATAAAGAACTGGATCAAGTAAGCTATGAAAGCTCTCCATAATCGATACATGGCTGGTCATATAGGCAAATCGAACATGAGTGAAATATTTTTTGATGAGAATTTAGCCAGAATTTGGCAATTATGTAGATTCATCGACTTAATAATAATAGTTTTTATTGTTAAGTTTTTGTGTAGATCTATATACAGCCATTGCTCTACTGCAGGACACAAATTTTGGGTGCTGTCAAGGCCTAAAGCCGGGTGCAAGCATGGTTAAAAGTACATGTAGTCATATCTTAAAGCCCAGTTGAGATCTGTATATCGTCTGTAGGGTATGGTGGCCAAGCTTTGCAGTAAGTTTGGACATTTGACAACCCTCGGTGTTGTGATATGCAATTTACACTTACCATACACTTCATGAGATACCATACAGAACTGAGGTGGGACAGGTGATGTTTGAATGATAGGGTTTGGTATTTTTGATATAGGTATGCCAGGTTTGAGGAGAAGCACAACTACATACAGAGTGCTCGTAGGATATATGAGAGAGCTGTCGAGTTCTTCGGTGAAGAAAACATGGAGGAGACTCTAATCATTGCTTTTGCTAAGTTTGAGGAAAACCAGCGTGAGGTAAGACCTCACATCACAATATAGTTGTCTACATGTACTGTCATATCTTCAAGCAATGTCCTATAATGAATTGATTTTCCGCAACCTTGAGAAAGTAAAGGTCTTGTCGTCTCGTCATGTGGGTATAAATTGTCTTTGGTCATAATGCGTCACTTACTTACAAGCAGCATGCTATTATTGAGTCCAGAAATCACTACCAAGAATTCATCGGTGTACATGTGTATATGACCAATCTGTCCTGGGTTAGGTTGATATTTTTACAGCATGACCGAGTGAGAGCAATATACAAATATGCACTGGATAAACTTCCTAAAGAGTCCTGTCAGCTGATATATAAGAACTACACCATACATGAGAAGAAGTTTGGAGATAGAGCTGGAATTGAAGATGTCATTGTCAGTAAAAGAAAATTTCAGTACGAAGAGGTGAGAGGCATGTTCTCCCTATCATTCATATTCTGTGCTTAATTTTATTATCACTAAATAAAATATCTCTCATCTCTTTCAACAGTAGGTTGATTTTTTTTTCAAATCTCCCAAGGTTTTGAGTGATGGTTATTTGGCAATTAAATCCAGGCAACACACTGATAATCTTAGATTTTAGTATTAAATAACCCGATCGACTCGAATGTACATGCTCAGACATTACGATATTTATCACTCCTGTCCACATCAATTGTCAGTTGCTTAACTGTGTGGACTGCTTTCTTCCATAGTCAGTTTGCTATGTTTTATTTTTTATTCTATTTCTTATTGAAGGAGGTGAAGACTAATTCATTTAACTATGATGCCTGGTTTGACTATATTCGTCTAATGGAGAATGATGGCACAATAGAACAAGTAAGAGAAGTGTATGAGAGGGCAATCGCTAATGTGCCTCCTACGCAGGAGAAGCGATTTTGGAGGAGATATATCTATATATGGATAAATTACGCTTTGTATGAAGAATTAGAGACCCAGGTATGTTGTAAAAAAATTTTACATGGACGATGGCGATTTTTCTTTTATTCAATATTGATCCCGAGAGCAAGCTTTTTTGGTCTTAGTATTGATAATGCTTAGATATGTAAAAGATCTTGACATAATAGATCATTTGGTACACATGAACAAGACTTTGTGTTCAGAACATGTCTCCCACTTCAAGGCAAGAGTGCAATATATTTTGACGGAGCCCACTGATTGGCCAATCTAGTGCTTATCTACTATACAGTGTATATTTCAGAAATAATGACGATGTACATTCTGCATATTTCGTTGTTGTGGATAAAGACGCGTGTTATGATTTGTCAGGACATGGAGAGGACGCGTCAGGTTTATACAGCATGTCTTGACATATTACCACATAAAAAGTTCACATTTGCTAAGATATGGATAATGTTAGCTCATTTTGAAGTAAGGCAGAAGAATCTACAAGCTGCAAGGAAAACCATGGTATGAAATCATTAACTTAACATCGATGATATATTCGCAACAATGTGTTTGTTTTGATGCCATCAAATAAAACATGCAAATGTACGGTATCAAAATTATGCCAAGAGCTCAATGAAA
>ERZ1740070.2420-NODE-2420-length-10762-cov-4.454376_pt1 | contig 10762 bp, 4 predicted proteins | sample MGYA00581734_ERZ1740070 | MGnify/ENA primary metagenome ERZ1740070 (study PRJEB43018, sample SAMN04849744) | marine metagenome | isolation source: floating plastic debris | place: Pacific Ocean | collected 2008-09-01 | study: EMG produced TPA metagenomics... | reverse complement strand
GTTGACTCGGTGCTCCAGCCGGACCAGAACCAGAAATACGACGGCATCGAGGCGTACCAGGCCGTGACGCTCGAGCCGGGTCAGTCGCGCGTGTTCTACGTCTCGGCCCACACCAACCTCGAAGAGCTCGACAATCACTGGACGGACCTGATCTCGGCATATGGGCCTTACGGCGCGTTGGGGCAGCCCAACCGCGACGGCATCACCGAGATCGGCCCGGCCCAGGAGTGGCTGCGTGATCAGCTTGCCGTGCTCCAGACGACCGACACGGGCACGGGCAACCGTTTGCTGCCCTCGCGCGTGCTGCCGTTCAGCCCGATCACGGGCGAACTCGACCCGGCGTACGACCCCAAGGGGCCGATGAGCTTCTTCCCGCTCTTCAGCACCCCGACGAGCCCGGGGACGGACAGCGCCTCGCCGCGCGATCCGGATTGGAACGAGGTCCGACTCTGGCGGGTGATGACGGTGAGCGGCGAGCGCGACTTCGGCGCGGGCTCTGGCGTGTCGGGCGCGATCAACGGGAACCGCATCGAGAACGCCATGCTGGCCGATCGCCTCGTCGAGCCGCTCGAGACCGCGGGCGCGCCCAACGCCGCGACCGATGTCAACGCCTTCGGCGGTCGCTGGCAGCCAACGATCCTCGACGCCCGCCTGCCCGACGGCCTGATCAGCGTCGACGGCACGGTCAGCTTCCAGCAGGATCTGACCGGCAGCAACCTGATCGGTCATCAGCGCGTCGGTGCGCTCAGGTCGATGCGGAACGACAACACCGGCTGGACGGTCACGCGCTGGGGTAGCTTCCGCCGCGCGGACTCTGACGACGCGCTCTCGCGTGCCGGCAGCGGACGCGTCGCCGGCTGGATGCTCCAGGCCAGGCGTGACGGGCGTGAGGCCGATGTCGCGGACGCGCACGGGCGTCTGGCGAACATCGCCTATCCGCAGGATTGGGGCAGCTTCGCGTCGCCCTGGTACAGCGGCACAACGGTCGACGCCGAGGACACGATTGTCATTCGTGCGTCCGCCCCGGGCGAGCCCGACTTCGACGACGACGGCGACGGCACGCCCGACGCACGCGACCTTGAAGATCCGAGTTTCTGGGTCCAGGTCAGCGAAGACCGCAGCCTTTGGGAGTACCGCCGATCGATGCGCGACACGCATCAGCGTCGGGCCGACGCGGTCGTCCGCACACTCGTGCAGCACCCCGACCTCAAGGACGGGGAAGACCCCGGCGGCGGGACAATACCCGCGGGCGACGGGGCCGCCGCCGACCCGCTCCAGGGGCCGGTCGATCGCAAGGAAGATCAGTTCATCGATCGATCGCTTGCCGACCGCACGCAGACCCGCTGCACGCGGCGCGCGCGCGACGCGCTCGCCGACGGCTCGGCGAGCGAGGATGAGTTCCTGCGCAGCGACTACCCGACCGGCGGCGAGGTCTACGACCCCGCAACCGCCCTCGCCCCGCACGCGCGCACGCCGCAGCGGTTCGACGACAGCAACAACCGGATCCCGCTTTTCGAGGCACCAGATCCGACCGGCGCCAGCACCGACCGGCGCGTCGTTGCTCGCCCGGCGGATCTCCTGCTCGCGCTTGGCATCGGCCCGGCCCACATGCCCGACCCCAGCCGCCCGATCACCGACTTGAACTACGAAGACGATGAGTGGCTCACGTGGTCGGAGGCGCTCGCCGTGGCGCTCGGCTACGACGACTACGACCTGCCATCGGAAGCCGGCTACGACCCCGCCGATGTTTACGCGCTCATGGGCTACCGCGACCCGAGCGACACGGAGGGCAGCGAGCGCGTGCTCGAGCATGTGCTCGAGGATGCTCGCCTCGCGCTCGATCGGTACACGCCCTTTGTCGATCTCCAGATCGAGACGCTGGCGAACGCCGTGACGCTGACCAACTCGTCGGCGCCGGTCTTCACGCGTCCGAACTCAATCGCCGACACCACCCGCGACGTGCGCCGCGGCGGGGGCGTGCCGCCGGCGATGCGAATCCTCTCCAGCGTGCAGGGCGCCGCCGGCGTCCGGGCGCCGCAGGGCTCGCGCTTCGCCCGCATGGGTCTGCCCGACGACGATCTGCTGCCCGTCATGGGACGCGTCAACATCAACACGGCCCCGCTCCAGGTCCTGCGTCTGCTGCCGGGCCTTGCGCCGAGCTACGAGCTGTTCGACATCAACGGCGACGACAACGTCACCGCCGACGAGGCAGAGTGGTGGCCCAACCGGTTTACCTCGGCCGACCTCAACATGCCGGACCTCTCGGTGATCGACCCGTCGGAGAACCCCGACGCGGCTTCCCCGCTGCTCAGCTACCGCGACCGGACGCACGTGCCGCCCCGTTTCCGGTCCAACGCGCCTGCGCCGACGGCGGTCGGCGTCGGGTCGGCGCCGTACGTCGGGCTCTCGTTCCCCGCGGGCCCGGTGCTGGCCGACGCGGTCTCGTCGACCGACCCGTTCTATGGCGCGTTCGACCTCGGGCTGTTCTCGGCCCTGGGCGCGGGCACCGGCCCCGATGTCATCGCCGAGATGAATGGTGCGAACTTCCTGCACGACGACGGGCGACAGATGGTCACCGGCGTGCAGGGCCTCCGCTCGACGCCCGGCTTCGCCAGCGTCGGCGAGGTGCTCGCGGTCACCGCCGCTGAGTCTTCGATCGGTGTCACCGGCCCCGATCGCGACCAGCTCTTCGCCCAGGCGATCGACTATCTCGGGCGCGACGGCGAAGACCTGCTCAGCGAAGGCATCGACGGCGACGACGCATTCCTCACCGCCCTCAGCCTGCCCGGCGAGACGCCCGACGAGCTGCCCGACGACCCCGACGAGCGGCTCGCGGTGGTCAACAGCGTGCTCAACAGCATCACCGTCCGCTCGGATGTCTACGCGGTCTGGATGGTCATCCAGGGCTATCGCGAGGCCGATGTCGAGGCCCTCCGCCCCGCGTCGGGCGATCGCCCGGCCGACCCGCTCGTGCCCAGCTACCGCGTGCGGTTCCTCATGATCGTCGATCGCTCCAACGTCATCGAGCCGGGCGACCGCCCGCAGGTGCTCTACTTCGGCGAAGTGCCCTACTAAGCGGGGCGTCACGCAGAGCCCCCGGCGCGTCGCCGGCGGGGATGTGTACGATGCATGCGTTCAGGGCGTAGCTCAGCTTGGTAGAGCGTCGGCTTTGGGAGCCGAAAGTCGCTGGTTCGAATCCAGTCGCCCTGATTGTCCGCCGAGGCCGGTTGCCGATCCGTCGGCGGTCTCGGCGTGAGCCGCGAGCGCCCGCAGGAGTCCCGCAAGCGTGACCGACGACTCGTCTACGCCGCCCGCCTCTGTTGCAGTTCCTGGCTCCGCATCGGTCCCTGGTTCGGTTCCTAACTCGGTTCCGGCGTCCGTTCCGGCGATCATGGCGACGGCGACCAAGCCTCGCAACGCGTTCTTCCAGAGCACCGCCGGGCTGCTGGGACTGGGCTTCCTGATCTTCATGTTCGTCCTCTGCCTCGGCTCGTTGCCCTGGACGCTCGGTTCGGTCGGTGAGGGCGAAACGGCGGGCCTGCCCCGGTACAACGCGGGCAATCCTCGGGCTGCGCGTTTGCCGCCGGTGTGGTGGCCCTACCGCGAGGACGACATCGATCGCTCCGCCGCCGCGGTCGCCGCGATCCCCGAGCGGCGCGACGCCGCCGAGGTCGCGGCTTCGGAGCTGGGCCTCACCCTCGATGCGTTCCTCGGCGCGCGCGAGGGCGAGGCGTACGCCCGGGCTCGCGAGATCTGGCCCACAACGTTCCTCGGCACCGACCAACTCGGGCGTTCGCTCTTCGTGCGTGTGCTGACCGGCGGGGGCATCTCGCTGGGCATCGGAATCGCCGCCGCGCTGATCAGCGTCGGCATCGGCACGCTCTACGGCGCCGCCGCGGCGTACGCGGGGGGCAAGGTCGATGCTGTCATGATGCGCATCGTCGATGTCCTGTACGGCCTGCCTTACATCCTGCTGGTCGTCCTGATCGCTGTTGCGGTCGATGGAGCGCTCGAGGATTATGTCGCCCGCAGCGGGATCGACCTCGACGCCGGCGTGCGCACGTTTATCGACGTCGTCACGCTGCTGCTCGCGATCAGCGCCGTGAGCTGGCTCACGATGGCCCGCGTGATCCGCGGGCAGGTGCTCAGCCTCCGGGGCCAGCCCTTCGTCGAGGCGGCCCGTGCCCTCGGCGCGAGCCGTCGACGCATCTTTTTCCGCCACCTGCTGCCCAACCTCGTCGGCCCGATCGCCGTCTACGCGACCCTGGCGGTGCCCCAGGCGATCTTGCAGGAGAGCTTCCTGAGCTTCCTGGGCATCGGGGTCAAGCCGCCGCTGCCGAGTTGGGGCAATCTCGCGGCCGACGGGCTCAGCGAGCTCAACACACACCGCTCCAACTGGTGGTTGCTCTTCTTCCCCAGCCTGCTGCTCGGAGTCACCCTCCTCGCCCTCAACTTTGTCGGCGAAGGATTGCGCGAGGCCTTCGACCCCCGGCGCGCGAGACGGTGATACCCTTCCCCCCGATGCGGGCCGCTCTCATCGGCCCGCCCAGCGGAGTGAGGCGGACACCATGCCCAATAAATTCGGTCTGAAAGACTTCATCACGATCCTGCTGCTTCTGGCCGTTGCGGTCAGCGTCTGGCTGGGCATGGTCCAGTCCGACCGGCGTTGGAGCAAGCTCCAGGACACCGAGCTGCGCCAGGACGAGCTCGGCGCCCAGCTCGGGCAGATCAACCAACGCCTCGACGCGATCGCCAACGACCTCGAGTCCGGCATCGTCGTCACGGGCAACGCCAACGGCATGAGCAGCACGCCCGCCGCGACAGCCAGTTGGGCCCGCCCGGGGGTCGAGATCGTCGGAACCGGGGCCTGGGACTTCACCACCGACCCGACGACCCAGGCCGGCTACACCGAGGGCGGCGTCTTCACCGAGATCTTCGAGGGCCAGCCCTCCAAGATCACGCCGTACCTCTACGCCGACGTCTACGGGCGACGCGTCGTCGACTTCGTCAGCGAGAGCCTGGGCTGGTACGACCCGATCGAGTTGACCATGCGCGGGCGTCTGGCCGAGGCCTGGCAGTACGACCCCGACGGGTACTGGCTCCGCGTCAAGATCCGCGACCGCGCCCGTTTCAGCAACGGCGACCCGGTGACCGCCGAGGACGTCCGCTGGACGTACGACGATTTCCTGTTCAACGAGCAGATCGAGGCCGAGCGTTTCCGCAGCGTCTACAACGCGATTGACCGCATCGACGTGATCAGCGACAAGGTCGTGGAGTTTCATTTCCTCGAGCCGCGGTTCGACAACCTCCAGCAGGCCTTCGGCTTCAAGATCCTGCCCAAGAACGTCTATGAGCCCTGGCTCGAGAGCCCCGCGACCTTCAACCAGTCGACCGGCCTGATCGTGGGCTCTGGGCCCTTCCGCCTTGACCGCGTGGATGCGGACAACCAGTGGACGCCGCCCAACGACATCATGCTCGTCCGCAACGAGCAGTACTGGGGCCCCAAGACACCGCTCGCGGGCTACCGCTACACGACCATCGCCGACAGTCTGACGCGTCTGACCGCCTACGAGAACAACACGGGCGACATGATGCGCCCCACGGGCGAGCAGTTTATCGCCAAGCGTGACGACCCCGACTTCCGCGAGAACAGCCTCGCGCGTCAGTGGTACAACATGCGGGGTGGTTACTCGTTTATCGCCTGGCAGTGCGGCCCGCGCAACGGCGAGCGCCTCACGCCCTTTGCCGACAAGCGCGTGCGCCAAGCCATGACCATGCTCATCGACCGCGACCGCCTCCGCCGCGAGATATCCAAGAACCTCGCCCGCCCGGCGACCGGGCCCTTCCTCAGCTCAACGCCGCAGGCCAACCCCGAGATCGATCCCTGGCCCTACGACGTCGACCGAGGCCTCGCGTTGCTCAACGAGGCCGGCTGGTCCGACACCGACGCCGACGGCATCCTGGAAAACGAGCGGGGCGATGAGTTCCGGTTTGAGATCACCTTCGGCGCGGGCTCGGCCTCGACGCTCCAGTTCTGCGAGTTCCTCCGCGCAGAGCTCGCGAAGGTCGGCGTCGTCATGGAGCTCCGCCCGATCGACTGGTCGGTCCTCCAAGACAAGCTCAACCGGCGCGACTTTGACGCGATCACCTTCGCCTGGTCCGCCTCGGCCCCGGAGAACGATCCCAACCAGATCTGGCACTCCAATTCCATCGAGAACCAGGGCGACAACTTCATCCAGTGGGCGAGTGAAGACGCCGACCGCCTGATCGAGCTCGGGCGGGCCACACTTGACGTTGACGAGCGGATGAAGGTCTGGCACGAGCTGCACGCGGTGTTCCACGAGGAGCAGCCCTACACGTTCCTCAGCGAGCTGCCCTGGATGCGCTTCACGCGTCAACGCGTCCAGAACATGCAGGAGTACCCGTCTGGCCTCGAGCCCTACGAGTACTGGATCAGCGCCGAGACGCTTCCGGTCAGGCCGTAAGCAAGCGTTGCGCAGGCCAATCGGTTCCCTGAACCGAAGCCGCGCCGGAGACTCGACGTGCTGACCTACATCGTTCGACGATTGCTGCTCATGATCCCCACCGTGATCGGGATGACCTTTCTGGTCTTCGCGATCATCGCCGCCAGCCCCGGCGGCATCGGCGCGGCGCAGAACTTCTCGGGCGGCGGCGAGGTCGAGTCCGGCTCGGTCGCCCTCCAGCGGGCGTACCTCGAAGACCGCTACGGGCTCGACGACCCCGTTCCCGTGCAGTACCTCCGCTGGCTCGGGCGGGTTAGTCCGATCAAGTTTGGTGCCCGAGATCAGATCACCCCAAGCGGCGAGCGCGTCCGCACGCCCCGTGAGATCAAGGCACTCCCGCTCCAAGACTGGTTTATCGATGCCCCGCCGGTTGTGCCCGATCAGGCCGCCTGGCTCGCCGAGCGCGGCGTGACCGACGGGGCGTTCGAGGGCAGCGCGACGCCCGATGACAAAGCGGGGATCTATCGCCGGGTCTCGGCCGACTACGCCCGCGAGCGTTCGCAGTACGTCGGCGCATCGGCCAGGGTCGAAACAGCCCTGGGCGAAGCCCTCCGCGGCGCCGGGCGAGACGACCTCGTCGAACGCGACGGGCGCGCGATCCTCGACCGCATCGACCGGCTCTCGGGCGACGAGGCCCGAGAGCTGATCGGCGAGGGCTGGGCGGGGGTCCAGGCCGCCGCCGACGAAGCGCTCGCCGAGCGGGCAGAAGCCGCGATCGCGCGAGATCGTCTGGCGACGGTCTTCGCCGCGGTCCCCTTCGACCGGGCCGGCCTCCCGTTGATCCCGGGCGCAGTCACGCTCGATGCGCCCGACCTGGGTGTTTCGTTCAGCCGCTCTCGCCCCGTCTTGCGTCTCATCGCCGATGCGCTGCCCGCGACGCTGCTGCTCAACATCCTCGCGATCCCGATCATCTACCTCGTTGCCGTACCCACGGGCATGCTCGCCGCCGTCCGCCAGGGGCGGCTCTCCGACGTCGGCACGGGTGCGCTGTTCATCGCGCTGCTCAGCATCCCGACCGTTCTCGCCGGCGTGCTCGCGATGGGCTTCCTCGCCAGTGAGACCACGGGCCTGGGCTGGTTCCCGATCGAGGGTCTCAGCGCCGACGGCGCCGACAACATGCCCTTCCTGCCCAGCGCGGACTCGCGGGGCTGGCTGCTCGACCGCGGCTGGCACATCGCGTTGCCCGTGCTCTGCCTGGTCTACGGCGGCTTCGCGATCCTCAGCAAGCAGACCCGCGCCGCGATGCTCGACAACTTCAGCGCCGACTACGTCCGCACCGCCAAGGCCAAGGGCGTGCCAGCCAGCGACATCGTCTGGGCGCACGTCTTCCGCAACTCGTTGCTCCCGCTGATCACGCTGTTTGTCAGCGTCTTCCCCGCGATGCTCGCCGGCTCGGTCGTCATCGAACGGATCTTCAACATCCCGGGCATGGGGCTCCTGCTGATCGAGGCGATCAACCTGCGTGACCGCGAGGTCATCCTCGCCAACGCGCTCATCATCGGCGTGGTCAACATGCTCGCCCTCCTCCTCGCCGACGTGCTCTACGCCGTCGCCGACCCGCGGATCTCCTACGACTGATGAGCACCACGCCCAACCCAACCGACACCGCGGCAAACGCCGACGCACGCCCGACCGGCGCAGAATTACAGGCCGTCACCGGTGTGCAGCTCGCCCAGGGGATCGGGCACCGCCCGTCCGAGGGCTTCTGGACCGAGGCCTGGCGGTACGTCCTCCGGCGCCCGGGCGCGGTCTTTGGTCTCTGCTGGATGGGCGTGGTCGCGTTCTTTGCGGTCTGTGCCCCGGTGTTTGCGAGCGGGCACCCGTTGCTCATCCGCGATGTCGCCGCCGACGGCTCGACCCCCTCGTGGTTCGGTGTGATCTTGAGCCTGCTCAACCCCGCCGCCGCTCGCGTCGCGAGCCCGCTGATCAACCAGTTGACAACGGGCGACGTCATCCTCCTGCTGGGGACGCTGTTTGCCATTGTCTTCATGCTCTTGCCCATCGGCATGGACCGGCGCAAACGCCTCCAGGTCGTCCTGATCGTCGCCGTCCAGGCCGGCATCGCCGCGATCGCCAAGGCCGGCTTGGTGAGCTTCGTCACCCGTCGTGACGCGTCGCAGTGGGTCCGTGATCTCGAGCAGGCGAGCTGGTTCGAGCCCGCCGGGGCCGCCGCCCTCGCCCTGGTCGCCGCGTTGCCTTTCTTCTTCATCCACCCGCTCCGCAAAGGCATGGGCAGGCTCTCGACCGTCGCGGTCGTCGGCGTCGCGACCGCCGTGCTGCTGAGCTGGACGTGGACCACACCCGTGCAGCGGTTCGACGCCCGCGAGCGTGTCGCCTCGGGCGAGTCGCAAGCGTTGTTCACCGTTGTCCCCTGGTCACCCACGCAGAGCGCCCCGTCGCTCAGTGTCATGCAGCCCGGGCGGAGCGTCTTCGCCGGCGCGGTCAACGACACGGTCGCCGCGATCGCCGAGGACGCCGGGCGGCGCACGTTCACCGACGATCCGCGCCCGGGTGAGGCGGAGCCCGCGGGGGGTGCGCGCGCGGATGTCCCGCTCACGCCGTCGTCTCGAGCCGACGCGAGGCGTGTCGTGGGCGTCGTCGCGGGAACGGTGGGCTCGCGTTCGCGTGCGCAGGAACTCGCCGCTTCGTACGACCGCCTCGTCAGCGCCGGTGAGATTGCGACCGCCGCCGATGTCATCGCGCACGTGCGCACGGTTCTTGTCGATGCCGGCGGCAGCGCCGCGCGGGCCGAGCGCGAGATCAGCCGCTTCGTCTCCGGGATCGCCGCGGGCGAGTCCGTTGCCTTCCGTGACGATCCGCGCCTCGGCCGCGCATCGCCCAACGGCATCGAGCTCGCCGACCTGCCCCTGACCGACCGCCGCATCGCGATCATCGAAGACCAGATCGTCTTCGCGGCCCCGGTCCTCTTCGACAGCCCGAGCCGCCTGCAATCCGACTTGCGCGACGCGATCGACGCGGGCGAGGTCTCGAGCGTGGGCGATGCGATCGACTGGCTCCGCGACCGCCCCGCCCCGAGGTTCCTCCTCGGCACGGACGCCCTCGGTCAAGACGTCCTGAGCCAGATCCTGCACGCCTGCCGCCTGAGCATCTCGATCGGCCTCGTCTCGACATCGATCGCCGTGCTCATCGGCGTCACGATCGGCGCGCTGATGGGCTACTTCGGCGGGGTCGTCGATCTGCTGCTCTACCGCGTTGTCGAAGTCTTCATGGCGATCCCGGTGCTCTTCCTGCTGATCGTCGCCGCCGCGGTGCTCCCGCGCAACACCTACATGATGATGGCGATCATCGGCTGCTTCACCTGGACGACCGCCGCGCGGTTCATCCGCGCCGAGTTCTTCAAGCTCCGCGGGCAGGATTTCGTGCAGTCGGCCCGAGCCGTCGGCCTGCCCCTGCGCAGCGTCCTCTTCAAGCACATGCTGCCCAACGGCGTCACGCCCGTGCTCGTCGATGCCTCGTTCGCGGTCGCCCTCGCGATCTCGTTCGAGGTTGTCCTCAGCTTCCTGGGCCTGGGCCCGGCCAACCAGCCGAGCTGGGGCCGCCTCCTCTCCGACGCGACCAACCAGATCGGGCAGTTCGTCTGGTGGCTCGCGATCTTCCCGGGCCTCGTCATTTTTATGACGCTCCTCTCGAGCAACCTCATCGGCGAGGCGCTCCGCGACGCCCTCGACCCCTAGCTCAAGAAGGCCCGCGTCTGAGCGCACCCGGAGCGAATATGAGCGACACCAACCCCAACACGGACGACGCCACCGAGAAGCCCATCCTCGAGGTGCGTGACCTCGCCGTCAGCTTCGACAACGGCACCGGCCCGCGCATCCAGGCCGTCGACGGCGTGCGCATGACCATCTACCCCCGCCAGACGCTCGCCGTCGTCGGTGAGTCCGGCTGCGGCAAGTCCGTCACCGCCATGAGCTCGCTCCAACTCGTCCCGCGCCCGCCGGGGCGTTTCGATCGCGGCGAGCTCCTCTTCCGCGCACGACTCGGGGGCAACGAGGGCACCGTCAACCTCGTCGGGCTCGAAGAAGACCAGATCCGAGAGATCCGCGGCAACGAGATCGCGATGATCTTTCAGGAGCCCATGACCAGCCTCAACCCGGTCTACACCGTGGGCGATCAGATCCTCGAGGCGATCCTGCTCCACCAGCCGGTCTCGCACCGCGAGGCGACCGAGATCGCGGTCGAGGCGATGGAGGCGGTCGGCATCCCCGCCCCGCGCGGGC
>ERZ1740070.2419-NODE-2419-length-10771-cov-4.084826_pt1 | contig 10771 bp, 8 predicted proteins | sample MGYA00581734_ERZ1740070 | MGnify/ENA primary metagenome ERZ1740070 (study PRJEB43018, sample SAMN04849744) | marine metagenome | isolation source: floating plastic debris | place: Pacific Ocean | collected 2008-09-01 | study: EMG produced TPA metagenomics... | reverse complement strand
CTCTCAGCTGAGAGGTTGCTGCGTCTTGTCGGACTCGTGGGCGCGGGCGACAAGCGACCCCATGAACTCTCTGGCGGGATGCGACAACGGGCAGCTCTCGCCCGTGCGCTGGCAATGGAGCCCAAGGTTCTGTTGATGGATGAGCCCTTTGCCGCCCTTGATATCCAAACGCGTGCCCGCATGCAGAGCCATCTTTTGAATATCTGGGAAAATTCCAACGCTTCGGTTCTGCTGGTGACCCACTCTATTGAGGAGGCGCTGGCACTGGCGGACCGCGTGGTCGTCTTTACGGCTCGCCCGGGCCAGATCAAGGCAGAAATCCCGATCACTGCGCCCCGCCCGCGCGATATGCGCAGCCCCGAGATGATTGACCTTGCCATACAGTGCGAAGCGCTGCTGGCCGAAGAGGTCGAAAAGTCTTTCAAAGAACAAGAGCAGGAATTGGCATGACGGTAGAAATCGTAACCGCCCGGTGGATCGTCAAAGGCGTCACAAAAGACGGCGTGCTGGAGATGCTGGACGACGCGGCACTGGCCCATCAGGATGGCGTTGTGTTGGCCGTTGGCCCGAAGGCTGAGGTGACAGACGCCTATCCAGACGCCAGCGTGACCGCACATTCCAACCACATGATCATTCCAGGGCTGGTGAACAGCCACCACCATATTGGTCTGACACCGCTACAACTGGGCGCGCCAGATTACCCGCTGGAACTTTGGTTTGCCGCCCGTTTGGCGATGCGCAAAATCGACCCCTATCTGGACACGATGTTTTCGGCGTTTGAGATGATCGCCTCGGGTGTCACCACGGTGCAGCATATTCAGGGCTGGGCCATGGGCGATTTTGATCAGGTCGTGGCCTCGGCCAGTGGCGTGCTGAGGGCCTATGATGATATCGGCATGCGGGTATCTTACTGCTATGCGGTGCGCGAGCAGAACCGCTTTGTCTATGAAGCTGACGAGGAATTCTGCAAACGACTGCCCCCTGATGTGGCCAAGGTCATGGCGGCGCATTTCGCGAGGCAAACCCTGCAGTTTGACGATTTCATGCAGCTTTTCGACGTGCTGGTGGCCAACAATGACAACCCGCGCACGCGCATCCAATTGGCCCCGGCCAACTTGCACTGGATGAGCGACGACGGGCTGCTGGCGATTCAGGAGAAATCGAGTTCCGCTGGCGCGCCCATGCACATGCATCTGCTTGAGACGGCATTTCAGAAGGAATATGCCTTCAAACGCACTGGAACAACGGCCGTCAAACATCTGGAAAAGCTTGGCCTTTTAGGCCCACATATGACCCTTGGTCACGGCGTCTGGATGACCAAAGAAGATATCGAGATATGTGCCGGAACCGGCACCTGTGTCTGTCACAACTGCTCATCGAACTTCCGCCTGCGCTCTGGCGTGCTGCCTCTTATGGAGCTGCAAAAGCGCGGGATGACCGTGGGCATGGGCATGGATGAGGCAGGCATCAACGATGATCGGGATATGTTGCAGGAAATGCGCATGGCGCTGACGGTCCACCGGGTTCCGGGCATGACAATCACGGACGTGCCCTCTCCGGCGCAGGTTTTGCGTATGGCGACCGAACATGGCGCTCTGACCACAGCCTTTGGCGCCGAGATCGGGCGGCTTGAGCCGGGCCGGCAGATGGATGTCGTCGTGCTGGACTATGACAGCGCCACCTACCCTTTCCAGGATCCGGATATCGCCCCGCTTGATGCCTTGATCCATCGCGCAAAAACCAAGGATGTGCAATCGGTCATGATCGCCGGACGTGTGGTCTACGAGGACGGAGAATTTACCCTAATCGATCGCGCGGCGATCCTCGCCCAAATCGCGGAGGCCTTGGCAAAACCCCGAGACGAGGAAGAGCAGGAACGCCATTGGTTACGCGAGCAGGTCTTCCCGTTGGTCGAAGACTTTTACGATGGGTATCTTCAGAACACGTCACAGCGCACGCCATTCTATCAAGGGTCGTCCTCCACATGACACAAACGCTGTTTCGGGGCGTGCGGCTGCTTGACCTTGACCTTGACCTGAAAGACGGCATGACCGCGGCCTGCGATCTACGGGTCAGTAACGGGCGCATTGCCGAAATTGCCAAGGATCTGTCCGCACAGCCGGGCGAAAAGGTGATCGAGGGCGCAGGCAACCTGCTGATGCCCGGCTTGATCAATGGGCATTTTCATTCTGCCGTGAACCATATGAAGGGCCGTCTGCCCTCACTCCCGCTTGAGATTTTCATGCTGTATGAATGCCCCGAGCTGGAGGTGCTGCGCCCGACCCCGCGTGAGGCCTATTTGCGCACGATGCTGGGCTGCATCGAAATGCTGCGTGGTGGCACCACTTCGGTGCAGGATGACTGCTTTTTCGTGCCGTCGCCCGATCCGGACATCATTGATGCCGTGGCGCAGGCTTATGTCGACAGCGGAATGCGCGCGCGGCTGGCGCTTGATCAGCCGGAACTGAGCGAGTTGGAAAAACTGCCCTACCTGCGCGAGATTCTACCGCCGGACATGCGCGCCCAGTTGTCAGCGCCTCAGGGGGTCGCCGCCCCTGCCTTGCTTGAAAGCTACGCACATCTTATCGCCGCTTGGCACGGCGCAGCGGATGGCCGCATCAAGGCCGCAGTGTCCTGTTCTGCCCCACAACGGGTCTCGCCTGACTATTTTCTGCAACTAGACGATATCAGCCTGCGCCATGATCTGCCCTTTTATGCGCACATGCTGGAGACGCGCCTGCAACGCGTCTATGGCGAGGAATGCCTGCAAGGACGGTCGCTTGTTCAATACACCCATGATCTGGGGCTGCTCAGCGACAGGATGAACGTGATCCACGCGATCTGGGTGGATGATGCGGATATCGATCTTCTGGCCGCATCCGGTGCAACCGTTGCGCATAACCCCAACTCCAACCTGCGCCTTGGCAGCGGCATCATGCGTTGGCGGGACATGCAGGACCGGGGCATTCCGCTGTGCATTGGTGTGGATGAGGCCATCGCTGATGATGCCATCAACATGTGGTCGGTGATGAAAACCGCCAGCGTCATCCACAACCTGAGCGATTGGGACTACACGCGCTGGCCGCAAGCGACCGAGGTGATCCACGCCGCCACAGCCGGCGGTGGACAGGCCATGCGCGAGCCGGGACTTGGCACGCTGGACATCGGCGCGCATGCGGATCTTATTATGGTCGATCTTACGGCGCTGCCCTTTGTGCCGCTGAACAATCTGCCCCGCCAATTGGTGCATTGCGAATTTGGTCAATCGGTGTTGATGACCATGGTTGCCGGCAATATCGTAGCCGAGCGCGGGCATCTTTCCATGATCGACGAAGCGGCAATTCTGGCGGAAGCTTCGGCCTTCTTCGCGGGCAAGAAACAAGCGATGGATATGGCCGACAAGCAGGTCGAAAAGTACCTCCCCCACTACCGGGAAATGTACCGTCGCGCCGGGGCTCGCAGCCTACCGCTGGAAAGACGCCTGCCGAACCCAGCGTAACGCGTTCGCGTTTTCGGCTCAGGCAGGCACAAGCACGGGCACCTTTAAGCTGGCCTGGCCATCCAAGCTGACGACCACGCCCTGTTTGACCACCATAAAGGGCTCATGTCCCAGCCAGCCATGCTGGGTGCCTTTCCGCACCACCCGCACCCGATCGCCCATCCCAAAGGACATCTCTTCGTAAAGGTCGTTGGCCCGAGGATGCGTCATACCGGTGGCTTGACCGTCTTCATTAATATGGACCTCTGGCGCGTCGCCGCGTTTCAGGCGCAGCCCCGCCCCCAAGATAATGTCATACTGCACAGTCTGGCGCAGCTGGATAGCATCCAAAGCCGCCTCGACTGCCAGAAGCCCAATCGCATTCTGAGGTTGGATCGCATTGTGAAGCGCGGCCACGCTGGCTGAAGTCGTCTCGCACATGCGCATGGCAACGCCTTGGTCTGCACGGCACAGGACCGACGGCATGTTTCCGATACCAATCTCTCCACCAACACAGAGCGCTATGAACCCAGCGTCAAACCCGGGCGCGTCCGCGATCAATTCGTCGACAGCCTGCTGAGCTGTGCGGCCCTCCTGCATCGCGCTTAGAATGGTCCCGTTCAACGGTTGTCCGTCGCGCATCAAAGCCTGCGGAAAGCGGTGCCCTGTAACCAGACCAACCCCGGGTTTGGCGGCGATGAATTGCGACAGGGGCTCGGGTCGGTCCGGTCCGCTTGAGATGAGCGCCGCCCGGGGCGCTTGCAAAATTTCGTCTGGTGGATCGCCCGGAAAAAGCCCCTTTGTGCCACTGTTTTGTGTTTCGGCCCGCAGCAAACGCCCATCCAAGGTGAGAACCGCTAAGCTGACAAAGCCTCCGATTGCGCCGCGTCCCACTGCTTCAGCCGCGTGCAAACCCGCTAAAACTCCAGCACCGGCCCAAGGGCCTGATGCGACGATCCCGATCGTCATTCGGCGACCCAATGGCCGGCATCGACCTCTTTCAGTGGTCCCGCCGGATAGTCGCCCTGCAAGACCGGTCGCTTTCCGCGTTTGCGTGTTGGGTCGGGCACCGGGGCGACATCAATCAGCGCGCGTGTATAAGGATGCTTTGGCGCGGCAAACAAAGCCGAGGCTGGCCCCAATTCCAAAATCCGTCCATTCCGCATCACTGCGACCCGATCCGCGATTTGGCGGACCACCGCTAGGTCATGCGAGATGAACAGCATCGTAAGATCCTCACTTTGTTTCAACCCTTCAAGCAGGTCCAGCACCCGTGCCTGAATCGAGACATCAAGTGCCGAGGTCGGCTCATCTGCGATAACCAATGTGGGTCGCGCGGCCATCGCCCTGGCGATGGCGATGCGCTGACGCTGCCCGCCGGAAAATTCATGCGGGTAGCCTCGCGCCATATCCACGCCCAGACCAACTTTTTCGAGTAGGCTCTCTATGCGTTGCTTACGCTCGGCCTTGGTCAGGGCATCATGGATGATCATCGGCTCTGCAATTGTGCGCCCAACGGTCTGGCGCGGGTCGAGCGAGGCATAGGGGTCTTGAAACACCATCTGAACCGCGCGCCGCCGGGCTTGCAAATCGCGTCCGGCCAGACCGGTCAAGTCGGAGTCTTCCAGCAAGACCTGCACGGCATCCGCCGATGTAAGACGTGCGATGACCCGGCCTAGTGTTGTTTTGCCCGACCCGCTTTCGCCGACCAGCGCCAGTGTTTCGCCGCGCCGCACATCAAGCGAGACGTCGTCCAACGCGCGATGCCCGGCACCACTTTTGAACAGCGCGCCACGGGTTTGGAAGGTCTTCGTGATACTACGCACCGACAAAAGCGTTTGCGCATCTAGCTCCGTACCCGCGCTAACCGCATCAATGCGCGGCACAGCTTTCAACAGTTCACGGGTGTATGCGGCCGTGGGCGATGCAAAGAGCTCGTTGGCCGGCCCAAGCTCTTCAGCCTTTCCAGCCTTCATGACCAGAACATGGTCGGCCATCTCTGCGACTACACCCATGTCATGGGTTATCAGGATCAAGCCGATTTGCGTCTCGTGAACGATCTGACGCAACAGATCGAGGATCTGTGCCTGCACGGTCACATCAAGCGCTGTCGTCGGCTCATCTGCGATCAACACACGCGGCCCAAGAAGCATCATCATTGCGATGACCACCCTCTGACGCATACCGCCTGACAGCTCATGCGGGTATTGATGCATGCGGGCTGAGGGCTCCGGGATGCCCACGCGGTCCAGCATTTCGATGGCGCGGCGTCGGGCTTCGGCTTTGGAGCAGAGCCCATGGCTTTCCAGTGCCTCGGTTAGCTGCAAACCTATGGTCAACACCGGGGTAAGCGCCGTCATCGGCTCTTGAAAGATCAGGCCAATGCCGGTGCCGCGCAGCGTCTGAGTATCCCGCGCAAGCAAGTTGGCGCCATCAAACATTGCCGTGCCTGTGGCACTGGCCTTTGGCGGCAACAACCCCATCAGCGCCTTGGCGGTCATGCTTTTGCCAGACCCGCTTTCGCCCACAATCGACAGAACCTCGCCCGGGGCAACATCAAAGCTGATCTTGTCCACCAAGGTCTTACCACCCAGCGAGACGGACAGATCTTTGACGGACAGCAAAGCACTCATTTGCGTTCCACCGGGTCAAGGCTGGTGCGCAGACCGTCGCCCAACAGGTTGAACCCCAGAACAGTCACAGCAATCGCAATGCCGGGAATGGTCATCAACCACGGTGCGCGGTTGATGTAATCGCGCGATCCCGCCAGCATATAGCCCCATTCCGAGGTGGGTGGCTGCGCGCCAAGGCCCAAAAAGCTCAAGCCAGCCGCCGCCAGAATGGCTGTTGAAACCCCCAGCGTCGCAACGACGATCATCGTGGGCAGCACGTTTGGCAGCAAATGCACCAGCACTAGCCGTGCGGGCCCCGCACCCGCGCTTATGCTGGCGTCAAAATAGGGTTTGGACGTTTCAACCAAGGCAGCCGCATAACAGGTCCGAGCGTAAAACGGGATGCCCGCAACCCCGACAGCGATCACGGCGTTTTGCAGACTTGGCCCAAGAACAGCCACGAAACTGAGCGCGATCAAGGTTTCCGTAAAAGAAAACAGGACATCCGTGCTGCGCATCAGGATCGCCTCAACCCAACCACGTCGGAAAGCCGCGATCATGCCGACAGCCATGCCAATGGTCAAAGAGATGCCAACCGCGACAGCCCCGATCAAAAGAGTGATCCGGCTGCCAAAGAGGATGCGCGAGAACATGTCTCGACCGAACTCATCTGTGCCCAAAAGATGTTTGCCGCCCGGCGGAAGGAACCGCCCGCCTGCCCCCATCTTGGACGGGTTGTAAGGAGCCAGCATCTCTGCAAATAGCGCGCAGAAAATCAACAAAAGCACAATGGCCAACCCGATTGCCCCACTGGGAGAGCTGAGCAATCGTCGCAGAAAGCCAGGTGCTGCTCTGGGCCCATCTTGATGTGTCAATGCACTCATGATCAAGACCGCCGAATGCGCGGATCAAGCACCGCATAGAGCGCATCAATTCCGATGGCCACACAGACCACCACAACCGAGAAAGTCAGGATAAATCCCTGAATGATGGGATAGTCGCGCTGAAAGATCGCCTCGACCGCCATCCGCCCGACGCCGTTCCAGGAAAAGATGTTTTCTACAACGATGGCCCCGCCCATCATGAATGCAAACTGCAACCCCATCATCGTCACCACCGGCAACAGCCCCGCTCGCAAGACGTGGCGCCGCAGCACCAGCGCTTTGGGGAGGCCCTTGGCAAAGGCGGTTTGAACATAGTCCTGACTCATGACGTCGATCATGGACGATCGGGTGAGCCGCGCGAAAATGGCCGCATTCGACAGCCCCAGCGTCAGTGCCGGAAGGACCAAGTTGAGCCAACCGTTCCCGCTGACCGGCAGCCAGCCGAGTTCCAGTGCAAAGAAGAACAACAGCATCAGCCCCAGCCAGAAATGCGGCATCGATATCCCTGCGATGGCAACGATCATCAATGCGATGTCCGTCAGCGTTCCTTCGCGATAGGCTGCAAGAAAGCCGAGCGGCACACCGATCACGATGGCGATGAACATTGCGGCAATGGCCAGCAGCAGTGTGTTCGGAAGCCGCTGCAGAATAACTTCCAACACCGGTTGCCCACCTCGTATCGTGGCCCCCAGATCGCCTTGCAGCAGACGCTCCATATACATCACGTATTGCACCGGGATCGGACGGTCGAGGCCAAGAGATCGGCGTACCTCTTCGATCTGTTCGGGGGTCGTCCCCTGACTTTGCGCGTACATGATCTGCACCGGATCGCCCGGTACAGCGTGGATCAACAGCGTTACGAGAATGGTGGTGATCCAGATGGTAAAGGCCCCCATTGCAATGCGGGTGCCAAGAAAGCGCCACATGTGGCCGATCCTTTTTCAAAAAAGGCGGCCCGGGGCCGCAGCCCCGGGCCACACAATGCCTTACCCGCCGAGCTTCACGTCAGAGAAGTTTGGATAGACGAAAGGCGCCACGAAGAACCCTTCGACTTCAGGCCGGACCGCAAAGACCCATTCCCAGCCGGGGGTGTAAAGCGGCACGTGGATGGCGTTTTCCAGAAGATACTTAAAGACCTCCTGCACTTTTGCCTTACGTGCGTCTGGATCGGTTAGCACGCGGGTGTCATCCAGCATGGCGTCCAGCTCGGGTGAGGTATAGCCGCGATAGGCGCCGGGGGTATGCCACAAAGCGTAAAGGATATCCGGATCATACCACGACCAGGTCATCATATCCATCGAGCCGGTGGTGCCTTCGGTATTCTCGTTCTCCTGCCGCACGCGGGCATTCAAAGAGCCAATATCCATGATCTCGATGGAGGCCTTGATGCCAACCTCAGCCAATTGCGCCTGGAACACTTCACCCAGTTTCTGGCGGTTGCCACCCGTCCAGACCAGCAATGCTGTCTCAAGAGGATTGTCCATGCTGTAACCAAGCTCGGCCAATAACTCCTTGGACTTTTCTGGATCGTAAGCCGGGCGATACTGGGCGCAGAAGTCCTGATCATTGCCAAAGACACCGCGTGACACGGGGCAGTTTTCTGGAACGGACAGGTCGCCATAAATCAAGCTGATCGCCGTGGCGGCATCGGTGGCATGGGCCACGGCCAGACGGGCACGGACGTCATTGAACGGGGGACGATGCACGGCGAATTCCCAAAACACGTTCTGACCTGTGTTTTCGGCGACGATGATCGACAGCTCGCCCTCATCCTTGATCATGGGCACATCATCAAAGGGCGGCTCGGCGATATGCACCTCTCCTGTGGTCAGCGCCGCAAGCCGCGCCTGCGGTTCCGGCACCACGGTGATGATCAACCCGTCTTCATGCGGCGCGCCCGGGTTTTCGGCCAGTTTGCCAAAGTTCTGGTAGTCGGGGTTCTTTTCTAGAACGATCCGGTCACCTTTTGTCCAGGAAACCAGTTTCCAAGGGCCAGAACCAATGGCGCTCGTGGTTCCGAACCCTTCACCATTGCTGTCGCAGATGATCGAGGAAAAGCTGTCCGCCAGGAACGGGATCAAAGCCACAAACGGGGTTTCCAGCGTCAGTTTGATCGTCAACGGATCAACAACTTCCGCCGCGGTAATCGGACCCCAGCTGCCTTTGGTCAAGCTCGGCGTGTCCTCACTAAAGGCAGTATCGATCGTGTATTTGACATCGTTTGCGTCAAGCGGTGTGCCGTCGTGACACATAACACCGTCTTGCAGGCTGAACGTGTATTCGGTGCCGTCGGCATTCGACTCCCAAGACTTCGCAAAATGCGGGACAGGCAAGCCATCCGCGTCCGTCGCTAGAAGTGTATCATACATCAGGCTCCAAACCTGCAGGGACAGAGTGCTTGTTGCACGGTGGGGATCAAGCGAGTCGATATCGCCATAGCGGGCCCAGACGATATCGTCAGCGGCAACCGAACTGGCAAGACCGGCGGCCAAAGCCGTGGCTCCGGCTAGTCGGCGCAGGTTGGTGTGAAGGATAGTCATTTTGGTCCTCTCTGGTCGGGCCATGGGTGACCTGCTGCCGGCACATGGCGGCTGCAGCACCGTAGGCACAGAATTCTGATGCGCCTGAAGCGGGTTCAGACGGGATATCAGTCGTTGACTTTTACGTTGGTGTGATGGGTTACACCCCCAACGAAAAGGTTAGGAGGACGGTTGGACCGGGTCAAAAAGAACTCACAAATGAAGACTCTTTTTTCAATACTGACTCTTTTCGCGCCAAGAAGAGCCGATCAAAGCCAGCATTTGACTCTCAGACTATCCGGCATCACCCCAATCGTTGTGGATGCTGTCAATATAGCGCAACCGCTCCACGGCGTTTTGGCCAAGCCGATCTGCGACCGCCATGCAGAGATAGGTAATCACAGAGACCGGCGACGCGAGAGAGTCGAAATAGGTCAACCCACTGGTCCGGCATCGCAAAGTCACTTCGGCCAAGTCTGGGCTTGGCGTGCTCGCCACATCCGTGATTGCAATAGTCTTGGCATCTGCCAATCGCGCGGATTGCAAAATGGACCGCAACGTCGGCGTGCGTCGCCCAATTGCGAGGGCCAAGACGGCATCCGACGCGTGGATCGAGGCGAATTCTTCAGGTACGGAAAACCCTCCCAAAGGGATCATCCTGATGTCCGGCTTGCCCTTGATCAGCTGCGCGCGAGCGAAGTGAGCCAAGGGATAATTGTCCCCGAACCCAACCACCCAAATCTTTTCAGCCCGCGACAGATAGGTGACCGCCGCCCTCAGATCGTCGCTCCGGATCGCCTCAATCGTCCTGATCAGGTTTTGCACGTCCGATGCCAGATGATCCGCAAGATCCCCCCGCCCGGTCAGATTTGGCACGGGTTCGGAATATACACGTTTGTTGTATTGACTGTCGTCCCGCACAATACGGGCCATCCGCTGCGCGGTTTTGAAGCTTGGAAACCCAAGACGTTTGAAGAACCGCGCCGTTGTCGCCTTGGACACCTGCGCCTGACCCGATATTTCGGCTGCCGTATGCAGAACCAAGCTGTCCGGGTTTTCCAGAAAGTGATCGGCCAGCAGCCGTTCAGACTTGGTCAAATCGTCGAAACATTCCAGAATGCGTTCCGATAAACGCGCGGATTTGTTAGATGCCACTTTCATATTTGACCACTTTTGATGCGTTGTGAAACAAAGTATTCAGTGTTCGGGCCAATTGGCAAAGGAATATCGGCGATGACCTTTTCGCTTCTCGCGCGCGATCCGGGGACCGGTGCGCTG
>ERZ1740070.2417-NODE-2417-length-10774-cov-9.561993_pt1 | contig 10774 bp, 10 predicted proteins | sample MGYA00581734_ERZ1740070 | MGnify/ENA primary metagenome ERZ1740070 (study PRJEB43018, sample SAMN04849744) | marine metagenome | isolation source: floating plastic debris | place: Pacific Ocean | collected 2008-09-01 | study: EMG produced TPA metagenomics... | reverse complement strand
GGCGTGCGATCGCAACCGCCGCCGTCATCCTGCCAGCGGTTGAATTACGCCAAAGGCAGCCTTTTCCATGCTCTGGTGTCCGACCATTGTTTTCCGACTATTGGCTGTGGAGATCAGCCTTTAGATAGACCCCTCCACCAACCCCAGCTGATATCTTACGCTTATCTGTTCTATTAATTTTTGTAAACAAAGGTGACGGCAACGGTGAAGTATCAGGTGGTGAATTGGGGACAGCTGTGCAAACGCCTCTTTTTTTGGCTGTCGGCTGAATTAATTTTGACCGTTATGGGCGTGGACGATTTGATTGACTACATTGAGTATCTGCGCACCCGTCAGCAGCTGGTGATTCTGGCCCAGCCGGTGTATGTAGACAGCCCGGAACGTGCAAAACAGGGTCTAAAACCGATGGTGGCACCATATCTTGAGGCGAGTGCCGTCGTGTCCCCGGCAGGATAGTCGTGGGGCTTTAGGGAGAAGATTTGGGTCTGGTATATTTTGTAGATAGCCTAGCTGAAAAATACCGGCTTAAAAGTATCGAGTTTGTAGAGCCAGTCTGTGATGAGTGATCCATTGGATACCCTATCTGCTCAAAATGCTATCTCTGAACGCTCTCTGCGGTTGGAGCAGGGGCTTACTCTCCACTACAGACACGACCGACCTGGTGCGTTAGCAGCCCCTGCAGGTCTCAGCCATCACTTATTGACTTTTTTCCTAACTAGCAACAGTCGGCAGGTTACCCGCATCGATACCTGTGGAGAACATGATGGACAGATGGCCAGGGGCGAGTTTTATCTGTTTCCCGCTGAGATGTCTGGGCAAACCAGCTGGCACTCAGAAGATGAGACTTTTCATATTATGATCGCACCGGGGCTCCTGCGAAAAACGGCATTGGCAACCGACTGCGCCAACCCAGACAGGCTTGAGTTACTGCCCACTTTGAAGGGACGCGATCGCAAAATTGAAAACCTGGTGCAGCTAATGCTCTCAGAGTTGAATAATGGTGGCTTTGCCCAGGGGCTATATCTAGAGTCTTTGGGCTCCATACTGTGCATTCACCTACTGCGCCAATACTCCACGGTAAAGCCGATCATACGACAGAGCACAGGGGGACTAGCCCCGACAAAGCTGACCCATATTCTTGACTATATCCATGGGCACCTAGACCGCGATTTAAAGCTGGCAACCATAGCGCAACAGGTTGACCTTAGCCAATATTACTTTGCTAGCCAGTTTAAGCAGTCAATGGGCATGACGCCTCACCAGTACGTTAATCAGCAGCGCATAGAAAAGGCGAAGCGGCTCCTCAAGACAAAAAACTATCGATTAGTGAAATTGCCTTAGATTGCGGATTTTCGAGCCAGAGCCATTTGACTAAAGTGTTTCGCCACTACATAGGAACAACACCCAAGGCCTACCGACTAGAAGTATGGGTACATAGCGGTGCTGGTTGAGCCCAATAGAAAATCGCAAGAATCGATCAAAAACAGCTTTTTTATAAAAGATAAAAATTTTCGCGACTGATAGCGTAGTGGTGCTGATTTTTTACGCCTTGAGAGAGGCGAGCAACGCTACCCTATGCAATTTATAAATCCATCTACCCTTAATGACCCCAGTTCCTATGGGTTTACCCAGATAGTTGCCATACCGGTTGGTACCTCCCTGGCCTATATCGCCGGTCAGGGGGGCGGTACTACTGATGGCCGTGGCTACTCAGATAGTTTCTCTGATCAGGTGGACCAGGCGTTTGCAAACCTGAGGACAGCGCTGGCGGCGGTGGGTGCTGCTCCGGAAGACGTCGTCAAAATCACAGTTCTATCGGTAGATCACACTGACGAAAAACTGCGTTTAATTTCCGCTGCCCGCAACTCTTTTTGGCCCAATCAAAAGCCCGCGAGTACTCTTATCCCGGTCCCAAGACTAGCCTCGGCTGGAATGCTGTTTGAGATTGATGCAATGACTGTTATTCCTCAGTAGGCCATGAAGATAGCTTCGACTCGATTGACTAATGTTCTACTGACGGCTCTAGCGCCAATCTCTTGGGGAACAACCTACGCGGTGGCAACCGAATTTTTGCCGTCTGGGCATCCGCTGCTGGTGGCTTCATTGAGATCGCTACCCATCGGTATTTTGCTAACGATTGGTTTGCGAAAACTTCCCAAGGGCATTTGGTGGTGGCGGATCTTGGTGTTGGGCGCTTTGAATATCGGTATTTTCCAGGCGCTGCTTTTTGTGGCGGCCTATCGTCTGCCGGGGGGAGTGGCTGCGACAGCGGGGGCTATTCAGCCCTTACTGGTTGTCTTTTTTTCATGGCTGATCCTTGCCCAAAGCCCATCTAGACGCTCTGTTGTGGCGGCTGTTGCTGGTTTTATCGGGGTGGGACTGCTGGTACTGGGGCCTGGCGCACAGTTAGATAATCTTGGGATTATGGCTGCGATCGCAGGGGCTGCCACCATGGGGTTAGGCACCGTGTTGGTCAAACGCTGGCCGCCTCCGGTATCGCTAATTGTCTTTACCGCCTGGCAGCTTACGGTGGGTGGGCTTCTACTGCTACCCCTGGCGCTAGTCACCGAAGGCCCCTTTACCGAACTATCTAGAACCAACCTGTGGGGTTTTGTCTACCTCGGTCTGATTGGTACTGGTTTAGCCTACGCGCTTTGGTTTCGCGGTATCGGTCAACTCAAGGCTACGGCGGTTGCATCCTTGGGTTTGCTAAGTCCTGTTGTTGCCACCCTGATTGGATATGTTTTCTTACAGCAAACCTTTAGCTCGGTTCAGCTGGTGGGCACCGCCGTTATCCTAGGCAGTGTCCTAATTGGACAGCAGAGTAGCTCGTCGTAAGCTAACAGACTTTTGTCGAACGGGTAAACGTTCTTAAAATGTTGTTCTTTATGGCACAAAATTTCTGTCTTTTGATGGAGCTAATGTTCATAGCTTAGATAGATATTTAGCGCCGGGTAGATGACTAACCTGATCTTAAGAAAAAACCTCATATTTAAGATAAGGAAATTGTCTCATGGCAGTTCAATTTAGTCACAGACCCCAATCCTTTAAAAGCCTTTTGGCGGGCGGTTTGGGTATTGCTTCGCTGATCGGTATTACCGCCTGCGCCCCCGAGCAAATTGATGCGGATACCCAGGAGGTCGATATCAATGTTGAAGAGGTCGCTGAGGAAACAGAAGCTTTAGAGGGGCAAGCCGTTGCCCTTCGCGGCAAGTTTCTGGCAGATATGGGTGAAACCGCATTTAAATTAAGAGAAGATACTCTTTTCCCAGATGACGATATTTTAGTCGTCAATGTCACCGGCAACGACTATGCCGTCCCTTCAGGAGAGGCAACGCCAATGTGGGTAACGGGCACCGTGGAAAAATTTGAGCGTGAAACAATGTCAGACAAATATGAGCTGACCCTGGACCCCAATCTATACGAAGAGTTTGAAGGGCAGCCGGTCGTCGTTGCAAACTATATTGCCCTAGCGCCGGATCCCGAGGAGGTTTCAGAAAACCCAGAGGCGTTTTACGGTCAGCGAGTGGTGGTGGATGGTGAGGTAGAAACTATCTTTGCCCCCGATGCTTTTTCCCTAGAAAATGAACAGCTGTTTGATGGCACTGGCCTCCTGGTTGTAGGTGCCGTTCCCGATCCGATCAAAGCAGGCCCTGCTTCTGTCTCTGGCGTTCTACAGACATTCTCACTGGCGGCCCTAGAGGCTGAATATGACATACTATGGGAACCCGAGCTGCGCGATACCCTGGTGGAAGCATATACCGGGCAGCCGTTTATCCTGGTTCAAGAGATATACCCGTTTACTGAATAGGTTGGCTGGGGGCATAGGGCTGCTCAGGGCTTGTTGAATATTAAGCTTATGGTTTAACCAGGAAGTTACGGTAGGGTCAAAGCGTAAATTAAAGTACCGATGTGTTAGGCGATAGCCGTAACGCATCGGTACTTTAATTTTTTGGCAGCTCCCCAAGTGTATACAAACAAAAAAAGCCTAAGCTCGCCTGAGCTTAGGCTTTTTTGCTTTTCACCATCAATAGCAGCACTAGCACGCCATAACAGCTATCCTGCGCCAGTTGACCACCACTGGTTAGGCGGTCACTTTCTCCTTCGACCAGACACCGTTTTCATCTTCGTCGTATCGCTGATGAATCTCGACCCAGGCAGCCTGTTCTGCCTTCGTTTCGTCGTCCGTATCGTCTAGCACGGCGTTGTAGCGCTCAATAAAGGTATTCTGAGCATCCTCAGAAAGGTGGGAGCGAATTTCAGGAGATAGATCGGTAACACCACCACAGCGTCCTGGGCAAGGACGGGGCAGTGTGGTCTCGCTTAAATGAATCTCCTCTCCACCAGCGCTTTCGAGCAGAAGCTGATATGTACCAGATTTGTTGGCCGGTACTTCCGCCATCAGCAGAAATTCCCCAGCCTGTAGCCGTGTCTGGTAGATGGCTGCTTTTTCCTCAGGCATGCCTAGGGTGGACAGCGCAGATACGATACCAGCGCCAGCACTACCGGCAATAGCACCGCTGGCGGCCCCTAGTAGGACTGCCCCGATAGGACCCCCAGCAACGACAGAACCAACAAAGGGAACAAACAATACCCCAACGCCGGTTAGCAGACTGAGAAAAGACCCAAACAGGGATCCAAAGGCCGCACCCGAGCGGAGTCCCCCCAAAATAACGTCCTTTTTAGTTATAAAGCCGGTAATGCGGGTCTCACTTTGGAAGTTACGTCCCATCACCGAAATGTGGTCTCTAGAAACATCGCGGTCAATCAAGCGACGGACAGCTTGGTCAACTTGGCTTTGCTCTTTGAAAACAGCCGTAAGGGTGCGTTCAGCAATATATGTGTCAGGCATAAAACCTCCTTTAGATTAACTCAGTAAAAATCCAGCCCGCAGAGGCTGGATTTTTATCTCAAACTTGTGTTTGTAGCCCTTGGGTACTCCCGCTGCCGGGAAAATTCAGGGCTACCGGCTTAGGGGGCTACCCTAGACGCCAACGGGCACCTTCAGATCGCTCTCATTGTCGCCGCTGCTCTTAAGGGTTTCACCCTCAATAAACGAGCGCAGCATCCATACTATTTCTTCGTGCTGCTCCATCAGACCGGTTAGAAAGTCAGCAGTGCCCTCATCGCCGTACTCTTCGGAGCACTTACTTACATGGCTGCGCAGGTTGCGAATGACCTGTTCGTGGTCGACAACCAATCGAGATACCATGTCGTTGGCGCTAGGTAAATCGCCCGGATGCTCACGTAGCGTAGCGTGCTTCAAAAAGCCTTCTGCTGTTCCCACCGGATAGCCGCCCAGCATACGAACGCGCTCTGCGTAGGCGTCGATGGCTTCTGAAATGATTTCGTAGTGCTCATCCCAGAGCTGGTGCAATGTGCGAAACTGAGGACCAACCACATCCCAGTGATACTTCTTTGTCTTAATTACAAGCAAGTAGGCATCTGAGAGATCTTGATTAAGCAAGTCTACAACGCCTTGTCGTTGCTCTTCTGATAGGCCAATGTTGATCGGTCGCATAGGTTCTTTCTTGTTTGTTTTCTACCCTTCTATTTCACCGTAAATCTGTTGATGATTCATCTTCCGGAGGTTGAGTCTTATCGTTAGCTAAGATCTAACGTAAGGTAGAGGGCAGTCTGAATGCTCAAACCTTGTCCAGCGCGTCGGGCTTATGGGCGGCTTTGGCACCGGTTTTTTCGCTTTTAACCAGATACTTAGGATCTTCCTCGGAGGCGCTGACGTCGTAGTTTTTGATTTGAGTGGGCTGTGTCAGCTTCTTTTCTACGGTGCCAGATGTTGTTCCCTGGGCCGTATTCCACTCAACGGTATCTCCCGGCTGTAGCCTGTCCTGCGGGCTATTTGCCGGGGATAGGGTCTCTGGTCGGTGGCTGGTGACTTTATCAGTATTGTCGTTTTTGATGAAATAGCGAGGCTCATCCTTTGAGGCATCAACTGACTGCCCGTTGAGCTGGGTAGATTCGGTGATTATGTCTTGAATCGTTCCGGTGGTATGGCCTGTGCCCACGGGCCAGCTGACGCGATCGCCCATTTTAAATTGAAACTCTTTTGCCATGGCTCGATTGTCTCTATTTTTTTGTATGCCCCTTAAAACATAGGCGACATCTAGAAATAAACTCTCATCCCTACTATGGATGTTGGTGATGAATTTTGGAGCCCGCAGGCCCTCTCGCTAGGCCCTCTTATGGAGTAGTGAAAAAGCTGGTCAAGTATAACTTTAGCTAGATATAAAATCCCGACTAAAGAGGTCTAATGGCAGAACGATAATGTAGCTATTGAATGATCGACGGCTGAATAAGCTCAATGGCTGCTGTACGGCTTTTGCTTTGTTAGGAGAGAAATTGTGATTGGACACTGGATTGACTTGAACCTATTCCATGGGGGCGGTGCATTGTTGGCGCAGCTGTCTACCCCAGGGATAAATACCCCTGAGGAGGCTGCTCTTGTCTTCTCAGGGCCTCAATTTTTTATTGCGCTACTGTCTGGTCTGATCTTGGCGTTTGGTTTCCAGCTGTTGCTGACCAACCTGTCAGTGGCCGCCGGTATTTCCTATGTGGGTCACAGTTCTTCTTCTAAGGACAGTTCAGGCGGTATCGGTCCCCGTAAAATAGGGATTGCCTTTGGTCTTTGGACGCTGGTGACGGTTAGTCTGGCGCTGTTTTTTGCCTGTCTTTTGGCGGTTAAGCTAAGCCTCTATGACAGTGCGCTGCTGGGGGCTATCACCGGACTTGTTATTTGGGGAACCTACTTCTGTCTTTTGTTTTGGGTGAGTTCGACCACTGTGGGGTCATTGATTGGCTCCGTGGTGCGAACGGCTACTGCTAGCTTTCAGGCGCTGGTGGGTACCGCAACGGCTGCCATGGGTGCCAAAGTCGCTAGCAACCAAACTATTCAAACGGCAGAAGCAGCGGCGAACGCGATTCGTCAGGAACTGACGGCCGCCTGGAACGGTGAGGACCTGGCAGAATCACTGTCGGACTATCTGAATGCGCTTCGCTCCCCTGAGTTGGATGTTGCCAAGCTGGAGTCTGAGTTTGAGGATCTGCTGCAGACATCTGATGTCATATCTGGCTCGAACCGGGATGTCCTGCGTCAGATTGACCGGCAGGCATTTGTTGAACTGTTGCAAAACCGTACCGATTTGTCGCGTCAGGAAGTCAATCGGGTTGCCAATCGTCTGTACAGCCGGTGGCAAGCGGTATCGGCCCACACCGGTGTTGAATCGCTGGTGGACTATCTGCGCTCGGCAAAGCCTGAGCAGCTGATGTCAGAACAGCTGGGTCAGCGTCTAGATCAGTTTTTGGCAGAGTACCGTCGCCAAAATACGGATCACAAGGGTAAGTCGCCACTGTCCCAGGGAATGAGTCAGGCGTTTAACATGCTGTCGGGGGTGTTGATGGGTCGGGTAGATCTATCCGATGCGGATGTGGGCCAGCTGCGTAAACAGCTGCAATCGGCTCAGTCACAGCTAGGGTCCCAGGCGGATACGTTGGTTGCCCAAGTGACCGATGGTGGTGAGTCCGACGGTACCATCAGGGCCGACGTTGAGAACTATTTGCTAGGCTCCTATGCCTGGCAGCTGTCTCCCCGCCGGTTAGAAGCGGAGTTCGCCCAGGTTCTCTATGACCGCGATGCGGACGGTCGTTTGCTGGCGGCAGCCCTCCAGCGTCTTGACCTGGCCTATTTTAGACAGATATTAGAGTCTTCTGGGCTGCTGACCCAGGCTGAGATCGAGGATACGGCCCTACGTTTAGAAACCATTCGTCAGCAGGTCCTAGCGGAGGTGACCGAGCAGTATCGTGTGGCAGCGCGCAAAGGTCTTTTATCTAAGGTGGATACGTTTTTGCAGTATACGCCTCGCGGCGAGCTGTTCTCGGAGATGGGCATGGATGCCTTTAGGGCGCTGTTGGAAGACGATGGCGTTGATGCATCTGAGCTAGAGGAGCGCTTTATCCAGTTTGGCTATGAGTATTTCTTTAAGCATCTGCGCCAGCGCGACGACCTCAATGAGCAGGAAGCGGGCACGGTTGCCAGTCGCTTAGAGCAGGTTATGCAAAAGGTTCTGGCGGATTCTAAGGGACTAGATGCCTCCGTTGAGGTGAGGGCCGATCAAAAGTGGCAGGAGCTACAGACCTATCTGCGTGATACGGGCAAACCTGAGCTAAATCCTGAGGGTATCAAGGCCGATATTCATAAGCTTTTGGATGACCCGGAGGTGGGTAGCCGACGGCTGCAGCAGCGGCTGTCCCAGTTTGATCGCAATACGTTGATTCAGCTCCTGAGCCAGCGACAGGAATTCTCTGAAGCTGAAATCAAACGGGTCATGCAGGATGTTGAGGCGTCTTGGTACTCGATTTTGAGAACGCCAGCCAGACTGACTGAGCAGGCTAAGGCCAACTATGAGCAGGCCAACCAGGCGATCGCAAACTATCTGCGTAGCACGGGTAAACCCGAGCTTAACCCCACGGGTATTAAGCGGGATCTAGAGCTGCTGGTCAACGACCCCCAAGCTGGAATGGATGCTGTGCGATCGCGGCTGGCTAGCATGGATCGCGACACCCTAGTCCAGCTACTCAGCCAGCGGGACGATCTGTCAGAAGCGGAGATCAACCGCGTCATTGACGACCTGCTGGAGAGTATCCAGAGCGTGCTGCGACTGCCCCGTCGCCTGGCTCGGCGCACCCAGCAGCAGGCCCTGTCTTTTAAGGATGCGCTGGAGGACTATTTGCGCAGTACCGATAAGGCGGCCCTCAACCCCGAGGGTATTAAGCGCGACCTGCAGCTGTTGCTAAACGACCCCAGACTGGGTGGTGAGCGACTTCAAGAACGGTTGGCCCAGGTGGACCGTGACACGGTGGTGACGCTAATTGCCCAGCGTGATGATATGTCCCGTGAGGATGTAGAGGCCGCTGTGGATCAGGTGCTGTCGGTGCGCGATCGGTTGATAGCCCAGATCCGTCAGCTACAGGCTCGGCTAGAGATGGCCCTCAATCGCATCCTCGACCAGGTGCGTCAGTATCTCGATTCCCTCGATCGGCCCGAGCTAAACTACTACGGTATCAAGCGCGATCTGACCAAACTGTTTGATGACCCCCAGGCGGGTTTTGATGCCCTCCAACAGCGGCTGTCCCAGTTTGACCGCAATACCCTCGTGGCGCTGATGAGCTCCCATGAGTCCGTATCCCAGGCCGATGCTAACCGGGTGATTGGCCAGGTTGAAGCGGCCCGCGACAGCGCCTTGCGTAAGGCAGAGCGTCTAGAGCAGCAGGTTCAAAGTCGCATCAGCGAACTCAAGCAGCAGGCACAGCAGCAGGTGGATGATACCCGTAAAACGGCTGAAGCGGCTTCCTGGTGGCTGTTTGGCACGGCTACGGTCTCAGCCATTACCGCTGCGATCGCAGGCACTATTGCCGTCGGTGGTTAATGTCTAACCCTGAGGGTTAAAACGGCTGCGGAAAATCTCTTCCGCAGCCGTTTTTTATATCCTCCAAAGATCCAACAAAGGCTATATATGAGTCTCTATATCTTTTCTCTGCTGATTGTTGGCCTGGTGCTACTGGCTGTGACTCTAGGGTCTGGCTGGATTGCCCGGTTGCCCATTTCCTACGCGCTCATTTACCTGGTAGTGGGTGTTTTTTTAGGTCCCTACGGCATTGAGTTTTTAACCAACCGGCCCAGCAGTGAGTTTATTGAACGGCTGACGGAGTTTGTGGTGATCATTTCCGTCTTTGGCTGCGGTCTTAAGATGAACCGACCCATGACCCTGGCCGCCTGGCAGATACCGGCCCGGCTGATTGGCATTCTAATGCCGTTTTCAATTGTTGCGATCGCAGCTGCCGCCCATTTTCTCCTACAGTTTGATTGGGGAGATGCCATTTTACTCGGTGCGATTTTGGCCCCCACCGACCCGGTACTGGCGTCCGAGGTACAGCTAGACCACAGCAACGATCGAGACAGCTTTCGCTTTGGCATTACTTCCGAAGGGGGGCTCAACGACTCCCTAGCCTTTCCCTTTGTCTATTTTGGGCTCAAAGCAATTGAGAACTCGTCCTGGGACAGCTGGCTGCGTCAGTGGCTATTGATCGATGTGGTGTGGGCGCTCGCAGCCGGAATTGTTATGGGATACGCCGTTGCTAGGGCGATTCTTTGGATTGACCACCATGTGCAATGCTCCCAACCCTCCGAGGATCTGATGGAGGATCTAGTCGCCCTCAGCACCATTTTGTTGGCCTACTCCCTAACGGAACTGATCAACGGCTACGGATTTTTAGCCGTATTTGTTGCCGGGCTGACCATCCGTAAACAAGGTAAAAAGCGTCACCACAGGGCCCAGCTACACTTTATTGAACAACTTGAAAAGCTGTTGGAAATCATTGCTATTTTACTGTTGGGCTCGCTGTTGCGTCTCCAGCAGCTCGGCTGGCATCTTCCTGCCGCTCTGCTGATATCTGGGCTGGTGCTGCTGGTAATTCGTCCGGTGGGCGCTCAAATCAGTCTTGTGGGCAGCCCCCTATCCATGACAACTCGCTGGCTGACGGGCTGGTTTGGCGTTCGTGGTTTGGGTTCGCTTTACTATCTAACCTATGCCATGGGTCAAGGGCTAAACGGTGGCTCAGCCGAGCGCATAGCCTGGATTGTCTATACCACAGTGGTACTGTCGATCTGTCTCCATGGCGTTACCGCCTCACCGCTGATGCGCTGGTATCAGACCCGGATAAAATCATCGCCTGAGCATTGACAATGGCCTGCTCCGAG
>ERZ1740070.2416-NODE-2416-length-10776-cov-4.388024_pt1 | contig 10776 bp, 11 predicted proteins | sample MGYA00581734_ERZ1740070 | MGnify/ENA primary metagenome ERZ1740070 (study PRJEB43018, sample SAMN04849744) | marine metagenome | isolation source: floating plastic debris | place: Pacific Ocean | collected 2008-09-01 | study: EMG produced TPA metagenomics... | reverse complement strand
CATGGTCGCGCTCAGCGCCAAAGATCCAGCGCAAGTGGATGAGGTTTACGAGACCGCGCTCGCGCAAGGCGGCACCTGCGAGGGCAAACCCGGCGATCGGGGCGGCGGCTTCTATGCGGCTTATTTCCGAGACTTAGACGGCAATAAGCTGAACGCGTTTTGTATGACGGCTGCGCAATAGCCTAACTAGCCAACCGGTCTGCGCGCGACGACCAAGAGCGCATACACCCCGAGCAAAGCCATAACCGCTGCCGAGACATAAAGCGGCAACGGGTCAGCGATCTGATAGAGCATTGCGCCCAATAAGGGGCCGAAGATGAAGCCTGCCGGTGGGGCAGCTGCGAGCAGGGCCGCCGCAGCGCCCTGTTCTTCGCGCTCAACAGAGAGGCTGCCAAGCGCATTGGCGGCAGGAACCGCCAAGGCAGCACCGGTGCCGATAATCAGAAACGCGATGCAGACGGCCCAGAAGGGCATTAAAAGATTGGCGAGCACATATCCGACGGCAATTGTGAACAAACCGGTTGGCAGCATGCCTCTCGGATCCGGTTTGCGCGGCTGCACATATCCAAACTGAACGAGGACCATCATCACGGCGAGGCAAGCGAAGGCGATACCTGCATAGAGAACGGTCTGCTCCTCGCCGAGCTCATAGCGGTCTTCCAAGAACCAGCCGAGGGTTTGTTGGATCATCCCAACCGCGACGAAATAGGTGAATAGGAAGAGCAAATGCGGGAAGACACGCGGGTCGCGCATAGCGAGCGGTTTCGGACGGTCTGCACTTTTTCGCGCGCTGCGGCTCTTCGGCAGGGCGAACCCAACCAAGACGCCGCATGAAATACACAGGATGATGGATCCCCAGAGCGGAACCAGCGCTCCGAACGGCGCGAGCACGGTTGCGCCCGCGGGGCCTAAGATTGATCCAATGCTCAACGCTGCGCCGAGCATGCCGAGACCCGCCGCGCGTGTCGTGGGCGTGGTGGCGTCCGTCATCGCGGCCATGCTGGCGGGTTGTAAGCCCGGGGAGAGGAGGCCAAACCAGATCCGCACGAAGACGAGTGTGAAGAACATGGTCAGACCCGTCATCATCCCGGCGAGGGCGGCTTCAAGCGCGAACAGGAAGGCCATATTGGTGAAGCCCATCGCCATCAGCGAGAACACCATCACCCGCTTGCGCCCAAATCGGTCGGCCCATCGGCCCCATTGCGGGATCATCAGCGCATAAATCAACGCCGAGAGGGTCAATATTCCAGCGACTTGAACTTCGGTCAGTCCAGCCTTTCGGGCAAGCGGAGCGACGACGACGAAGTTGATGGTCATGCCGGCGCCCATCGCGACGCTCGCAATTGCGATAATGCCTTGCTGAAATCCAGTCAGCGGCCGAAGCGGGACTTCGGGATTTGTTTCAGTGTCGGCCATGCCCAATCTCTCTCAGGTTTAAGAGTGTAGGGCTTTGACGAGCGGGGCAAGTGAGACCTTGCGGAAAGGCCTAATCGTGGAACGGCCGCGCCAGACTTTTTAGGGCCTCTGATTTTACGAAATCGACGGCTGGCGCCAGCGCTTCGAGATCGCTTGCGCTCGAGCCATTCGTGACGTGATCAAACGTAATCACGGTCCCGCCCGCATCGGCTGGGGTGAGTGTGATGGTCCAGATCGAGGTCACAGCGAGCCCTGGTTGCGGGCCAAACGGCGCTGTCATGTCGAGCGATTTATCAGGTTGTGCTTGCAGCACCGTCCCGTGCCAGACCGTGCCTTCGTCCCAGGTTTCTGCCCACAGGCCGCCAGCTTGAGGATCAAGAACGAGATTACTGGCATCTCCCGAATAGGTATGATCAGACAACCACCACTCGGATGGCTCGACCAGGCGGTCCCAGACCTCTGCGGGCTCAAGCGGGGTTTCCGCCTCCAGCTTTAGCGTAAAGTGATCTGGGCTTGCAGCGATCACCTCTGCTTGGGTCGTCGGAACAATCGCCAAAACCGCGATCAGCCCGAGCGATAGAACAAGCGGTCTCATCAGCGGGGCTCCTTTAGGCGGGTTTAAAGGTCGGCAGCCGATCGATCCAAGGCTGCGCTTGCTCCAATTCATAAGCGAGCGCGAGTAGGAGTCCATCATCGCCGCGTTTGCCCGAGAACATGGACCCGATGGGAAGACCGTCAGAACTCCACTGTACCGGCACGCTCATGGACGCTGCCCCTGATACATTCATCGGAGCGGTAAAGGCGGCAAAATTCAGAACATTGGCCATCACCGTGTCGAAGTCGCCGTCTGGTGCTTGCGTGCCGATTTTTGGTGGCACGCTGGAAACGGTTGGGGACAGAATGAGATCAAACTCGTCGAACCAGGAATGGTACTGCGCTTCAAAGCCGAGCAAATACTCGATCGTCTCCGGCATTTCGCCCTGGCGTTCCATGAATTGCGCGGCGAGGCCGAGCGTCCAAGGCTCCAGAATATCTGGTCCAGGCGGCTTGCCCGCAAAGGCGCTGGCTTGCAGCGAAAACGCGCCGGCGCCTGCCGCCCAATAGAGCAGGAAGCGATCCATGAATTCGACGCCATCAATTGGCATTGTGTAGTCAATCACTTCGTGGCCAAGGTCTCGGCAAAGTTGAGCGGTGCGCTCAATGCCAGCGCGCGTCTCCGCGTCCAGGCTCGCGCCATTTTGCGGCTCGGGCGCGAACGCAATCTTCAGTCGGCGAGAGACCGGCTCGGTAATGTTGCCGGTTCGTGGGAGATCGGTTTCGAGATCAATCTCAGCCGCCGCGAACAGGGCAGCGCTATCGCGCACGGTCAGCGTCACAGCATGATTGACCGAAATATCGACGACGCCGGAGTCTCGGCTGATCGGGAGTGCGCCGCGGCTTGGCTTGAGACCAAACAGACCACAACAGGCGGCTGGAATTCGGATCGAACCGCCGCCATCGCTGGCATGCGCAAACGGGACGACCCGTGCAGCGACAAGAGCAGCTGCGCCCCCTGATGAACCGCCGGGAATGCGGCTGAGATCATAAGGATTGCGTGTCGCGCCAGTGACCAGAGGTTCGGTTGAAGAGATCAATCCCATTTCTGGGCTGGTCGATTTGCCGAGGCAAACCACACCGGCTTTGCGCCAAGCTTTGGCGAACTCCCCATCCGATTGAGCGATATATCCCTCGAACGCCCGCGAGCCATACAGGGTCTGCGCGCCATCCCAGTCGAGCAGATCTTTGATGAAGGTGGGAACACCGCCAAATGTGCCGTCTGGTGGATTTGCGGCAGCCTCAAGCGCGGATTCATATGTGTCGAACGCGACCGCATTGATCAGAGGGTGCGCTGCCTCGGAGCGGGCAATCGCTGCTTCAGTTAGTGCAAGAGACGTGGTCTCGCCGCTCTGAAGCATTTGAAGCTGGGTTAAACCGTCCGGGATCGCCTCTGCTGTGTAATCAGATCCTGTGGCCTCTAAGGCTGACATCTCAGCTTCAATAGGTTCAGTGGGGGCCTCAGGTTCGGTTGTGCCTGAACACCCGGCCATCGGGGTGAGGGCTGCGATAGCCGCCCCGGACTGCAAAATGTGACGGCGACTAAAACGGCTCATAAGTTCCTCCAGATATTTTTTGTCAGCCTTGCGCGACCTTGCCCACTTGGCAAGACGACCGTAGGGGTAATCCTCCTAATTTGCGGATCGCGGCTATGCTTTCAGTATTAGATTTGTTTCGCGTCGGATTAGGACCGTCCTCCTCTCATACTGTCGGTCCCATGCGGATTGCCAAACGCTTTTTGCGCGAGGCGGCAAAGATGGGGTTTCTGACCGACGCGATGCGCGTTGAGATAGAGTTGCAAGGCTCGCTGGCGCTGACAGGCGTCGGCCATGGCACGGACAAAGCGGTCATCCTGGGATTGCTGGGCTTTGAACCTGAAACTGCAGATCCGGACGACGCCGAAACCGCGTTTCATGATGTGGTTCGGACCAAACGTCTGTCGCTCTTCGGCGGGTCCACAGTCGATTTTTATGCTGTGAAGGACATTCTCTATCGCGGCGATCTGGTGCCCGACCTTCACCCGAACGGTATGGCGCTGCGCCTATTTTCTGCGCAGAGCCCGTCTGAGCCGAGCTTCATGCGGGTCTATTATTCGACCGGGGGCGGCTTTATTGCGTCGGCGCGGCGCCTTTCCAAGCCCGCCAAAGACGATGTCATTGACGACAAGGGCCACTCGCCAAATGCTTTTGGATCAGCCGCAGAGCTGCTGGCTCTGTGCGAGGCACAAGCGGCTTCAATTCAAGAGATTATATTAGTCAATGAAGACCAAAGGCGATCGCGGTCAGAAACGCTCAGCCGTCTCGATCACATTGCCGATACAATGCTGACCTGCATTGAGCGCGGTTTGGCTACGGGTGGTATCTTACCCGGGGGGCTCGATGTCGTGCGCAGGGCGCCAGATCTCTATCGCAAGCTCAAGACCGGATCCGGTGTAAACGAACGCGAAGCTTTGTTTGACTGGTTGAACGTCTATGCCATGGCCGTGAATGAGGAAAACGCCGCTGGCGGGCGGGTCGTAACCGCGCCGACCAATGGTGCGGCGGGTATATTGCCAGCGGTTCTCCGGCATTATTGCTGCGAGGATGATGGCACCCCGATGCGCTCCAAGGCGCAGAGATTTCTTATCGTCGCCGGAGGCATTGGGCTTTTGTATAAGCAGCGCGCATCGATTTCTGGCGCTGAAATGGGTTGCCAAGGCGAAGTCGGCGTGGCCTGCAGCATGGCGGCAGGGGGCCTCGCCGCCGTTTGGGGCGCCACTCCAGATCAATGCCTCGCCGCCGCAGAAATCGGCATGGAGCACAATTTAGGCCTGACCTGCGACCCCGTAGGCGGCTTGGTCCAAGTGCCCTGTATTGAGCGCAATGCGATCGGGACGGTTAAAGCCGTCAACGCCGCGCGGTTGGCACTACATCAATCTGGGCAGGGCAAGGTGAGCTTGGATCAAGTGATCGAAACTATGCGCCAAACCGGGCTCGATATGTCGTCGAAATATAAAGAAACCAGCCAGGGCGGGCTGGCGGTCAACGTGGTGGAATGTTGATTGGAGGCTTCGAAAATCTTGCGATCGCCACATTTTGCCTCCAAAACCCCGCTCAAAGCAATAAACAGGAGCTTTTCATGGGACTGTTCAAAACGGCATTGGCAGCAGCAGCATTGGCTGGAACTGTATCGCTCGCTGGGTGCTCAACCACAGCTACATCGTCAGCGACGCGGGCTGATCTGTCGACAGATAGCTCACAAGCACTGAATAAACTGACCCGAGAAAACCCTGCGGCGGCCTCGATTTCGAGCCAGGCTCGCGCGGTTCTGATTTTCCCTTCTATCGTGAAAGCTGGCCTCGGCGTCGGTGGCGCATATGGAGAGGGCGTTTTGCGCCGCGGTGGAGCGACCACGGGCTACTATAATTCATTCACTGGGTCTTGGGGGCTACAAGCCGGGGCTCAATCTTATGGATACGTCGTCTTTCTGATGAATGACAACGCAATCGAATTCCTTGATCGTTCAGATGGATGGGAGATCGGCGTTGGACCGACCGTTGTCGTCGTCAATAAAGGCGTGGCTGAGAACCTCTCATCCTCAACTCTGCAAGACGATGCATATGCGTTCATTTTCGACCAAAAAGGCCTGATGGCGGGCGTGAGCATTGAAGGCACCAAGGTGACGCGCATTCAAACCCGTTAGAACGTCTACCCTATGGGCATTCCGCACGGTGACGCATTGGTCATCGTGCGCGCTCGTGGCAGACTAAGCATATGGATGGATATCAAGGCAAAACGGCTGGGCGCGCTCAGCTCGAGTATCCCTTTGGGGAGGCAACACCTGAGGTCGGGGACACAATGGAAGTGGCGCCCGGTATTCATTGGGTGCGCATGCCGCTGCCTTTTTCTCTGCAATGGATCAATCTCTGGCTGATCGATGATGGCGACAAGGGGTGGACCATTGTCGATACCGGCATGCCGCTGGATGATACCAAGGCTGCGTGGCGGAAGATCTTCGAGGAGAAGCTTGGGGGACGGCCTGTCTGGCGGGTGATCGTCACCCATATGCATCCCGATCATATTGGCAATGCAGGTTGGCTCAGCCGCAAGTTCCCAGACTCTGAGCTTTGGATCAGCCGGCTAGAATACATCACCTGCCGCATGCTGGTCGCGGATACAGGGCGAACGGCCCCCGAAGCCGGCACGGTGTTTTATCGCCAGGCCGGTTGGAACGAAGACCAAATCGAGACGTATAAGTCCCGTTTTGGCGGCTTTGGTCGCGGCGTATCTCAATTGCCGGATGCCTATCGCCGTCTTGAAGATGGCGACGCGTTTGAGATGGCGGGGCGGGGTTGGCAGGTCGTTACGGGCCACGGTCACTCGCCTGAGCATTCTTGCCTCTACTGTCCCGAACTGAACGTCGTCATTTCCGGCGATCAGCTTTTACCTAAGATCTCGTCCAACGTGTCCGTTTTCCCGACAGAGCCGGATGCTGATCCATTGAAAGACTGGCTCGAAAGCTGCGAGAAATTGAAGGCAGAATTGCCCAAAGATGTGCTCGTGCTCCCTGCCCACAATGAACCCTTCAAAGGCGCGCATGACCGGCTCGATCATTTGATCAAAGGGCACGGGGTTGCGCTCAAGCGGCTGAAACAGCGGCTCGGTCAGGAAAAACGGCGCGTGGTGGATGTGTTTCCCGCGATATTTGGTCGAAAGATCGATGATGAGGTCATTTCCATGGCCACCGGAGAAGCGCTTGCGCACCTGAATTATCTGATCCGAACAGGCGAAGCCGAACGCGACGTCGATGCTGATGGGATCGCTTGGTACAGCGCGCCGCCATGATCTGGTCACGAATGGTAGGTTAAGACAGACCGCGCCGCATCGGGCGTCTGGTCTGGAGAATGCCTTTGTTGACGGCTTTTTTGCTTGTTCCCCGCACCGCCAAAATTGAGGCAGTCACAAGGTTCTTACCCCGAACACTGAAACCGGGTCTTGTCGGTTTGTTGATTCTCGTGCTTTTGGCATTTGAGCGCCTCTATGCAAATGCGAGGCAGAGGCTGAGTAAGCGTTTTTCCGTGCCCAAATCGCCGCATGGATTGGCCATTGGACAAATGGTGTGTTGAAGATGACTGACACGGTTGCAAAACAGGACACCTCGCCAGAGGCCGACCTGACATTGCAGGATAAGATCAAGAAGGAGATCAAAGAATGGATCAGCCTTCTCTCTGTCTTTATTCCGGCTTTCCTCATTTTCTCTGGCCTGTTTTACGAGCTTCGCGTCATTCCATCCGAGAGCATGGTGCCGAACCTGCAAGTCGGTGACCGGGTGGCTGTGAACAAGTTTGCGTATGGCTATTCGCGCAATTCATTGCCGTTCAGCCTCGGCCGCTTTGTGCCGCTTCCTGAGGGCCGGATTTTTGCCGGTACGCCGAATCGCGGCGATGTCGCTGTGTTTGAGCATACGCACACGCCCCGGGTCATGATTAAGCGTATTATCGGCCTGCCTGGCGATACAGTGACCGTCCGCGACGGTCAGCCTGTGGCAATCAATGGAACGCCGATTGAACGCACTTTTGTGCGACGCGTTCGCTATCGCCAGCACGACAATCGCGCGTATGTCACGGCGGCTGAGTTCACAGAGTCCTATGATGGCGCAACCTGGCTGACCCACGATATCGATGGCGAGACGGGCACTAATATATCAGTCACATACACGGTGCCTGATAAGCATTATCTGTTCATGGGCGACAACCGCGACAATTCCATGGATGGGCGCAATCCAACCGGGCATTGCCCCGCCAATGCGCAGGGCGTGATCGATCAAGCTGGGTGTCCGCCGCGCCCGGGTTGGGCCCCAGAGCAAGCCTCGATTGGCTTTGTCCCGTATCAAAACTTGATCGGTCGCGCCGACACGGTTCTATTCTCATTCTATCGCTGCTCACAGGCCCAAGCAGACCCCTGCATGAAGAAGCGCCTCTGGCGCGGATTGTAGCAAATTTCACGCTTCTGATTCACCGTAAATCGACCCAATTCGACTAAAACGGAAGGCTCGCATCACGCGGTTGAGCCACCAGGGATGTTGGGTCGTGAAGTATCATTTGTATCGTCCAGACGAGCTGTCTGCCGAACAATGGCAGATCTACGCCGCCCTGCGCGATGCCCGCGATATCTATGACAATCCGTTTTTCGATCCCGATTTTGCAAAATTGGTTGGCGAGGTGCGCGAAGACACGCGGATTGGCTTTGCTAGCGATGATGATGGCGTGTTTGCCATTTGGCCGATGCATATTCGGCCGGGAAATTGGGCACGCCCGATTGGGTCGCCTTTCTCCGACTGGAATGGTCCGATCTTGGCTAAGAATGTCGAGCTTTCTACGCAAGAGATCCTCGCCGGTTTCGACATATCTGGCTTTACCACCAGCGGCTTTCTTCCGCAGGTGAAATCGCCTGGGACGTCCTTGACCCGTGCCGGGGCGAATTTAAGCGACGTATCAGCTGGTGGCGAGGAATTCCTACAAGACCAAGCGGCGCAATGGCCGAAGCATTTCAAAAAAATGCGCCGTATCTATCGCAGTATTGATCGCGATTTTTCTGAAATGCGGTTTGATTGGGATGATCACAGCGACGACGCCTATGCGCGCCTGATCAACCTCAAGCAGGCACAATATCAGCGGACCGGTTTCTTCGATGTTTTGAAGGCGGAGTGGGTGCGTCGTCTGTTTGATCGTTTGCGCCGCTTCGAGGGCCCGCGCCTGAGAGCTAGGCTCATCTCTGTATACTTTGATGGCACGCAGGCTGCGAGCGAATTTGACCTTCAGTCGGACACAGTTCTGCATGGCTGGATCACCGCTTTTGATCAGGCCTGCAAGTCGTATTCGCCCGGGCATGTCCTTTTGCAGGAAACCCTTCGGCAGATGTTTCAGGACGGTTTGCGCGTTTATGATTCCGGGCCTGGCTTGGACGCGTATAAGCGCCACTATTCGAATATGCAGGCACCGATTGAATCGGGCGTGATCTCCGGTGCTCCGGTGCAGCTCAACCCAGAGCGGGTTGCTGGCCGAGCTTGGAGCCTTGGTGAGCAAGTCTTGCCGTCTCAGGCCCGCCGCCTCATGGCGCGTGCGCGCCGGCGCATGGATCAAATTGCATCGGTGGAAACCAGCATGAGTGGTCGAGCGACAGGCTTGGTCAACGCATTGAGCAATCGCCGAAATTAAGCATTGTCGGACTTGAAGCGGCTCGCCAACCTGGCTAATCGCCGAGACTGAAGCAAAGCCACGGGGTAGTTCGGATTAGAATGAGCGATGCATCAAAATCCAAACCGATGCGCGGCCCGATCATCGTTTCGCGGCATGGACGCCCGGCTTTGGATCGTTCGGCTGGGCCGAAGCTTACTTGGCAGGAATATCGCGACTGGTGGGACCGGTACGAAGCCGGTAGCCTCGCTGAAGATCAAACCCCGCCAGATAAGCTCAAAGCCGTTGTTGCGGATGTCGACCTGGTTCTCAGTTCGGTCCGTCCGCGCGCAAAAGAGACCGCCAATTGGGCCACAGAGGGGCGCCAGTCCGAGCCTCATGAGGTCTTTAATGAAGCGCCGCTGCCACCGCCGCGGCTCAAAACCCGAACGTATCTGCCTAAAACTTGGAACATTCTCGCAAGAACCGTTTGGCTATGGGGGCATAGCTTGGACGGTGAAAACGTCCATGACGCCCGAGTGCGAGCACAGCGCGCGGCGAAACAGCTCCACGAAGAGGCAGACGGAAAGTCAGTCTATCTTGCCGCGCATGGATGGTTCAACCGAATGCTGCGCCGTCCATTGAAGCGTTTGGGGTGGGTCTGCGTTTATGACGGGGGCGACAAATACTGGAGCTTCCGCGTTTATGAATATCGTGGAAAATCATGAAATCGCCATTGAGGCGAGTGACAGTCGGCCCTAGTGTGCCCTGCAAACAAGAAAACAAAGAGCGGATGGATTGATGGCGACCAAGGCAAAACCTGTAAAAGATATGAGTTTCGAAGAAGCCTTGGCGGAGCTTGAAACCATTGTCCGTCAATTGGAGCAGGGCGACGTCGAGCTGGAAAAATCGATCGCCATCTATGAGCGCGGGGCGGAGTTGAAGAAACACTGCGAAGCGCGCTTGAAGTCTGCGGAGTTGAAAGTAGAGCAAATCGTTCAGGGCGGCGATGGAGAGCCAAAGACCGAGCCAGCGAGCTTTGAGTGATGGCTGCCGATGGCGAACCTGATTTTGGGCGACGCCTGATCGAAATTGCCGATCGTGTGACGGTCGCTCTGGACCAATTGATTCCCCCCGCTCAAGGACCAGAGGCAGATCTCATGCGCGCCATGCGCCACTCTGCGCTGGCCAATGGGAAGCGGATGCGACCGTTTTACGTGATCGAAGTCGGCGCTATGTTTGATGCGCCTGAAAAGAGCTTGCTGCGCACGGCTGGCGCGCTCGAATGTGTGCATTGCTATTCCCTAATCCACGATGACTTGCCGTGCATGGATGATGATGACTTTCGGCGCGGGCAGCCGACGGTTCACAAAGCTTTTAATGAAGCGACGGCGGTGCTGGCAGGCGACGCACTCTTGACGCTCGCCTTTAAGATTCTCGCCAATCGGGACACCCACCAAGACCCCCACATTCGTTTGAAACTGATCGAACGCCTTTCAGATGCATCAGGTGCGTTGGGCATGGTTGGTGGGCAAATGATTGACATGCTGGAAGACGAGAGCCCGCGCGATTTGAATACAATTACGCGCATGCAGCGCCTTAAAACCGGGGCG
>ERZ1740070.2415-NODE-2415-length-10777-cov-9.437885_pt1 | contig 10777 bp, 9 predicted proteins | sample MGYA00581734_ERZ1740070 | MGnify/ENA primary metagenome ERZ1740070 (study PRJEB43018, sample SAMN04849744) | marine metagenome | isolation source: floating plastic debris | place: Pacific Ocean | collected 2008-09-01 | study: EMG produced TPA metagenomics... | reverse complement strand
CCCCTTCTTTCCCCTCCCACACTCTCCCCCACCCCCCCCCCCCCGCCTCCCCCCGCCCCCCCCCCCCCCCCCCTCTCAAAATATGGATCTATTCCCTAATTTATGGCTGAAAAACCTATTTGAAAACTGAGGGCTACCTCCATGGTCATAACATTATACAGTGTACCCAAATAAACAAGCATACTGTACCCATCTCACCTTCAAAACATCCTCAGCGATCTCAACAGTTTTCTCTCGAAAGTCAACACCAATAGTTGCCTCCACTTTAGTAGGAAACCTTCCTTCACAAAATCTGTATGTAAGACAAGTTTTCCCGACATTAGAGTCACCAATCACAATAATCTTGAATATCCTGGGTTCTTTCTTGCGTGCGTAAGTCACACTGGTTTGGTTTGAGTCTGCGGTAGGCGTTGTAGGGGTAGCTAGCATGTCTGGTGATTCTTGAGATTTTGCTTGAGAGTCTGAGGTTGTTGGCGAGGGGGAAGATGATGTTTTTTGTTCACTAGCCGTCACGGAAGGTTTCTTTGGCGAAGACATTTTTTCCACTGTCATTTCTTGAATCTGCTTTGAGTGTATTCTACTACAGCCACCTAGCAAAAGGCTTGTAAGTAAGTCAGAGTGTAATTGTATAAGCAGCTCTGTCACTGACTGACCATCACTCTGAGTGAAAACTCTAAAACAAACAAAGGTTTATAAGATGATGAGTGTTAAAACAATAAGTATGTAAAGTATGCAGAGCACTCAGCTGAGATAAAGAAGAGGCAACTCACTCGGGTTGTTAGGAGCATCTGGATAAAGTTAAGGATGTTTATCTACCTCTCCACATTCACCTTGAACTGAGACACAGGCAATTAGAATTTGGTATTTAGTGAAGCACAGTAAAGTAAGTACACATAAGTTGTATGGTGGTGGAAGTGAAGTAAGTAAATGTAAATCAAAGTTAGTAGAGTGCTAAGTAAGATTTCTTCTTGAATTTGAATTTTTTGGCTGAATTTGTATCCTTTGGCTGTACAGTATTGCTGCTCAGAATTCTCTTAAAACCAGCAAATATATTATTATCAGTTGTACAAAAGGCCAATCTAGCAGCAGTAAGCCTGAAACTGACAGAATGCCCGGTTGAGTGAGTTGGCTGCATAGGGGTTGCATACACAAATTCTATACATATAATATACATAATTACTCAAGTCTAATTCTAATATATAATAAATATTAATAAAATAATTAATAATAATGAACTGAAAGATTCAATACAATACTTACTGGAGGATTACAGACCAACAAAGAACTTTCAAGCACAAGATGAATGGAATCTCTGCACTCACCTGTCTTATCCTCTTATGTCTAGCAGTGTCCTGTATCAGTTGTGAGCAAGGTTGTGGACAAAGAACACAAAGCACTTGCAAGCACTGAAACAAAAAACTTGGTTTTCTGACTCATGACAACAAAGCATGACCTTGTTATTGTCACGTGACCAAACTTTTTCCTTTAAAATAATACATATTTTCAGTATCTTCAAAATTTTTAATGGGCTTAAAAATTACATCATAACTACATTGATTTTTTAAAAATATTGATTTGATATAAAAACACCTCCCTGGGATAAAACACAAGGTCGAGAAAGCTGGAGATTTTCAGTATAGAAGCTGCCATATTTGCAGTTTCACGAGGATTGCAATCCAATTCATTGTGTTTTAGCACAGATTAACCACCTTTATGATCCTCTTACAGACACCAAGATGCCCTCTAAGGACCCACTACCCTCCAAAGAAAATGCCATATTCAAGAAAATTCTGGTGAGTTGGTTGGATTGTGCATACAATTGGCATTTCCTGAAACTATTTCCTCCATGCTTCAATCAATTCAACCTCACCTGGCTTGATTGATTCAGGCACATTCCAAGCCAAGACTGCTAGTGATGGTACTACTAGCTGGTACTATATACTCTTCAGTTAGACCCAGTGTAGAGATTACTTAGCAAGTAGCCAATGTATAGTATACTGTTGGAATTACTGTAACAATACAAGTAAGTAGGCCTAGTAAAAGAGTACTCAACTAACCAGTAAGTAGTAGGGTAGTAGTAGCTTAAGGTCTAGTCTAGTCTGGTCTCACAGTCACTGGCTCCATAAATTCTACTCTACTGCTGTGGAGAAATAGTGACCTTCAACAGGGGCATAGTAGGCCCATACTGTGATGTTGCAGTGACACTTTAGGGCCTAATACGCAATGTTGTTGAGCTTTGACAGTTTCAATTTGATTGTTGCCCTGCTGGACTCACATTGCAGAAAGCACGTCGAAACATTTATCTTTCTTGGCGCTAATTCTGTCCTTTTCATGATTCACAGAAACCACCATGTTTGTTTTTGACTCGAGTTTTTGATGGTGATGGTAATTATGCGATTCAATGAACAAATATTTCTTTTGGATGTGTATTTCTACATATAATGTATCTCTGTTTCTATTTTACTTTAGAAATGTTACGAAGTCAAACAGTACAGGCAGGGCTTGAAGCTCGCAAAACAGATTCTCTCAAATCCAAAGTTCACAGAACACGGAGGTGAGGTAGTGTCAACTGTAATTCACTTAACAAGTCGGACACACCTGTATCAATCAAGAACAAACGGGTGTAGCAACTTGCTATTGTAGCTAAATAAAATATGTGAAATGGATGAGCTTTTAATTGAGGTGATTAGTTTGGCTGCACCTCTCTAAAGCGTTTTTTTGAGTTACCATATACAGCCGACAATTTGTTAGTGGGTTTGACTTTGAGTTGATAGACCGCCTTTAGGTGTAGATTGATAGTTTTCAGCTGGCCTAAATTTCAGTCGTCAGCGGTTAGGCCTACAATGATTATATATCCCACAGGTCTTGATTTGATTTTTACTAATATTGTAGGGTTGGGATAGGCACATTTGGAAAAAAATTGCCAATAATTACCAATTTTGGCTCATTCATTATGTTGTCTTTTAGAAAATCAGTTCTTTTGTGCGCCATTTTATTCAGAATCTATGGGCATTGGTCTATCTTGCGATTTTGCAGGTTATGTGTGTTAAAGCTGTTGTTGGACAGTGAGCATGTGCATCATATATTTACCAAATATGGTTTTTTTCCATTCAACATTTAGACTTGCTACTGATAACGTAAGACTAGACACAGTAAGATATTTTATTTTTGATTATTTCTTGCAGAGACATTGGCGATGAAAGGCCTGATTCTGAACTGTGTGCAGCGGAAAGAGGAGGCGTACGATCATGTGAGACGCGGATTACGTAACGATCTCACCAGTCATGTGTGCTGGCACGTATTTGGTCTGCTACAGCGCTCTGATAGGAAATACGATGAGGCTATCAAAGCTTACAGAAATGCTCTCAGATGGGACAAAGTATGTTCATGATCTATTTTTCTGATTACTGGTATTATTTGTTTAAAATTACCTATACTGTAAACGCAGCAATTTTTGCAGGAAATAAATAAAGCAGATTTGGCTGATCCATTGAAATCGTCAAAAGAACTTCCTGCAGACAACAATGCCTCATGTAGTAGCCCTATTACCCTAACACTATTTTTTGAGTCAGATGGTGAAATCATCATCCTGTTTTACAATTTTTTTTGATAAATGCGAACATTTAAGCTGCTTTCAAGACTGCATTTACAGTAACAAATTTGCTCTGTAAACTGTAACAGAAACACAGACCCTGGAGGATTTTTAAATATGCGATCAATCCTCTGACCTGCTACCTCAAGAAAAGTCCAGATAAAGTTACATGGTTTGGATATTGTGATCTGCTCATTTTTCAGTTTCCTTAACTGGCTTTTCCTATAATTTAGAAAAGTATAAAATGTGAGTGTAACACCCCCCCTCACCCAAGTCGTCAACCGATTTATAGCAATAGGTGTAATGGTTTACTTATGACTGCAAGGCTGCTTGAAACGGGGATCTTGTAAGTTGGGCCGTGTCCAGCTGGTGGTCAGAAGACAAATCAGCAACTATAACGATTCAGTGACATTGCAGGACATTCCAAATAGCTGCATGTTGAGATACAATGAGGCCTGTTGACCATTATTAGGTCCCCCTCAAGGATACTTATTTTAAAGACAAGCATTGACATTGTGTTGGATTTTGACTTACTACGTTACTAGTTGGAACCAATCAACGTTGACTAGAGTAATGCTGATTGTTGATACTCTATGGTGATAGGCCTAGGTTTCGCAACCAGTGTGCAATGACTATCACATGATTGAGGTGGCCTGCTAGTGCTATGCTATGTATTAATGATTGTTTGCTTGCAGGACAATCTACAAATAATGAGAGATTTATCTCTGCTGCAAATTCAGATGAGAGACTATGATGGATATCGGGTAAGTGAAGACGTGATTCTCCCTCCAGAGTAGACCAGAAAAGAAAACCAGCAACATGACATTATAAAAAGTGTTGGGATTGTAGACATCACAATTACTCGCGACATTGATAATAGTTATCTCTGAGTGGTATCTGGTGTTATTATATGCCTATTGCCTATGGTTGGGACCATAGACATTGAGGTTTCTAGAATGACAATTGTGTGCCCCTGCCTATTAAGAATTATGATCCTCTGTTACAGCCCTAGGACCAAATCAGGTTGAAAACTAGGCTATGTATAAACCAATCAAATCAAAAATTTGGTAGGTTTTAGCAAACAAGCGGACTGACTGGTCAGCTGGTAGGTTTTACAAGACTTGTGAAAATTCTGTTTGAATAATGTGCTGCCAGTAGATGTGCTATATGCGACGCAAAATTTACAAACTTTTTGAAACCCATTGGCCAATCTAGAAACCTCCATATCTATGGTTGGGACTTAACTTTGAGACATTTCTTACATAAATTGTTAAGTGTTACACAGAGGAGAATGGTTACATCCAGTGCTTGTCAAGCGTACGATATGGTCAACCACTCTTGTTTACTTCACACTGTGATACCAATACTCCTCAGAAGGGTAGATATATTGACAACAAGTGTAATGAAGGACCGATTTTCATATCTTACCGCTAGTTCAATTATACCCGATTGTCGAGTTCCTTGTCAGTTTCGTTTACAATGATTCCTGATGATAAGGTCTTTGTATGATAGCTCTAATCCATAGGATTGATTGCATTATAATACTCATTGGGTATTTTTGGAATTCCCAATTACATCATTTTAGTAGGCCGGCGTTGGCGTTTGTATCTATTCGGAGCTCATCCCTGTCATTTCAATATTAATTGTTGTACTTTTCCGGTCCAAATGACTGCTAGAAGTATGGTGCGTACTAATTTTTAGCACAATTGATTTGTAAGCTGAATACTTTACAACTACCAGTGGCTGAATCTTGTTACTTTTTATGGTCTTTGTAATAGGTAATGTGGAAAAGCACCAAATAACGCATTATTTCAAAATTCCCAGCCATGCTCAGTCAATGATAGCCGTAGACGTACAATGTAAGCTGGTTAATTCAGACTCTGATGATTCAAAATTCCTGTTAATTCAGACTCCTGCGTATAGACCCAGTTTAGCCCATTAGAAGTGCGCCTGTTAATTTGATTACTTACCCCTATTTCTAACAGTCGTCTCCTCTTTGTACAGCTGAAGATAACTTTGAATTGTTTTCTACAAATAAATGGGGCATGTTGGCAACATTCCCACTATGCAAGTTTTCACTGAAATTTCCAGAAATACTCAGTCAAGTTCTTAGAGGCTATCATTGACTGAGTGTGTCAGGGATTTCCAAATTAATGCATTGTGGGATACTCATTAACATGCCCATATGTGTATGATATCGTAAGTGAGTTCACATGTCCTAACCTTTATCTTACCTCATTTTGTTGTCATTAGGAAACGAGACAGAGATTGCTGGAGTTGAGACCTGGACAGAGAGCATCATGGATAGGATACGCTATAAGCTGGCACCTACTCAAAGATTACGAGATGGCCCTCGCTGTCATAGAGGAGTTTAGGAAAACACTTACGGTTAGTGTTAGGAAAAGTGGCAATCTATCGGGTGATTGATGTGGCTCATATGACTAGTGCTTTTTTTGTACTTCCTATCATGGGTTAGACTGACTTGTCAGCCTGCCTCGCGAAGCGAGGCCAGGAGGGGCCTTGGAGGGCCTCTTAATGGGCCACAAATTGAATACAGGCTGGCAGGGCAGGCTAATCATGGGCCACTTGTACAACATTGATTTTTAGCGTATAATCCTGCATCATGTAGTACCGGTACAGTCTAAATGTTTTGAAGTTCCTTGTGTGGGCATCTCCTCGCTTCTGTTTGATCCGATTCAGATTTTGGAGGGATGACATGGCACATTCAATCAGACTCTCATTGATCGGTTAATTTGAAAAATGGGTACAGCTCATAAAAGACTATCAACGCTTAGCATACAGACTTCTAGCATCCTACCACGATTCTGCGCACTTGGCCATTTGTGGAGGTCTCTCACCAGTGGTCGATAGAAATTTTTTAATCACTCGATATTGAAAAAAAAAGATATGAATAACCTTCATTTTAAAATGCTTCAAATCGAACAATAATGGCAAAATATGAAAGATAATTACACGGTCCATTGACATCAATGTAAATGCTGGTAAAAATTCTTTTGCTTGGGAACATTTTCACGGAGTCCACTCGTTTCTTACCCCTAAGTCATGCCTACCTCTGATTGAGATTGAATAGTAATTTGCCAAAAATGGGTTGACCCTGTGGAGCGCAGTTGGCCTCTCTACAGCTCTATGTTGATTAGTCAGGTTCACTTTGTCGCTCTCTGTACGAATAGCAGTAGTCTACAATATTAGGTTATTTTCTGTGTTGCAGCCAAAGCCATACGATTATGAATACAGTGAACTGATAATGTACCAGTGTTCTGTACTGGAAGATGCCGGGCGTTACCAGGACGCCCTCACTCACCTCGACAAGTTCGACAAAGACATAGTAGATAAACTTTACCTGCAAGAATCACGGGCTAGATTACATCAATTAAAAGAAGACAACTCCACAGCTCTCACTCTTTACAGAGGTGAGACCCTTATATAACAGTTGTTGGTGTACCTTACTATGATCTGTTCGTCAGGATTATTCTTTTATTTTAGCATGGTGACGAATTTTACCAAAATACAGTTTGTTGAGAAATAACTGTATTCAGAAGGCATCGTAGTTATGTGGTATAATTAATGTCAGTTTTTCAGAATATATTGCCATATGATGCAACTTGATTTCCCTGGAATCATGCCTGTCCTCCGAGCTATTCAACCCAAAACCAGGAAATTATGTTGGATCCAAGCAACTGAAACTGAATTGAAGAAATAAAGATCATGTACACTGAAAATTTTATTCTTACTCATTAGCGTCAGATGCCATGGTTTGTGAGAAAAATTCAAATGGTACATTGACGCCACTTGAAATTGAGACAACGCAGTGTATTGACCGTCACATTGTTACAGTCATTATTGATTGCAGGTTTGCTGGAACGGAATCCGGAGAACATTAGCTATTACTCAGGGATAGAGAAATGTATGAATATAGATTCTATAGAAGATAGACTGAAGATTTACTCTGACGTCTTAGAGCAATCTCCTCGTTCTTCTGTCGCTAAAAAACTACCACTCTCATTTGTTACTGGTATGTAGATTCTACAACATATTACCAGCTCTTATAGATGTTTTGTAGCAATGCAGTAAAATAAAATTTAATCCCCAAGTTTCAATTTAAAATAAATTGCAGAGAGTAGAACATTAATTTTGGTCTCTCATGATTTTGTGGTAAGCTTCTGATAAAAACTAAATTACTAGCGCAAGTAGTTTGGATGTGAGTTTTTGTTTGATCGATTTGAGTTGATTAAATAGTGAAATCCGATTATCGGCACATTTCATGATGTCTGTATTATTCGAAATTTCCTCAGCGATATTGCTTCCCATGTTATATGTTGTGTGTTTTATTTATATCTGCCATTTTGTAGGTGACTCATTTAGTAAGCGTGTAGACGAATATTTATGCCGGTGTTTGCGGAAAGGCGTACCGTCACTATTCACATCTCTCAAACCTCTCTATACCGACCAGAGCAAAGTCAACACCATACAGCAGCTAGTCATCACATACTATCAAACTCTCAAAGATAAACAAATGTTCCATCCCGATGGTGAGTGCTGTAATGTGTGTTAGAAATGGTCATGACCATGATGGGTGTTCTTAGAATTATTTTAGTGTGGTGCCTCTGCGATACATAACAAGTGATTTGAGTGGCTATACTAGACTAGACGGGAATGATTAACAGAGATCTCTTTGTCAAAGTGGCTCTAGTGGATATAAAAACTTTTGGGTAATTATCTCTTCTAAGTTGTGCGGCAGAACGTTAAGCTTGCAATCTTGGTAGCTTGAATTCCAAAAAAAGCCAAAATGGTAAAATTATGTGCAATTGTATATTGTTAATACTATTGTTAAGTCTATGGTGCCAAACAATCTAACCAAGTAGAATCTCTGCTTTGAAATATTTCTGTTTTGGTATCACCCCTGTGCGTCTCAGTGAACATCGCATTTAGCCTGGTGAATCTCTACATTTTGCAGACACGATAGAAATGTATGACAATGAATTAGAGCCTCCTTCCACATTGTTATGGACGCAGGCATATTTAGCACAGCATTACGATCATCTGTCAGACTATACAACAGCTCTGCAGTATGTGGACGAGGCGTTAGAAGCAACTCCTACTTTACCCGAGTTACATATGATCAGAGGCAGAATCTATAAGGTGAGAAAGAGTAATCCGAATACAATAGAATAGAGGAAGAAATTTTTCATGGGATATCTAATTTCGCGAATGCCGCATGCGCTTAAATTGCTTCAATTATTTTTGGATTTTTCCAAATCATTTGTAATGATGCTCAATTGATTCGCAAAAATTCTCAATAAGCTTATATTGAAATCTGTGACTCTCGTCAGTCTTAGCAAGGTCATGAACATTTTCATCTTGTAGGGTAACAGTTGGACTATGCTTATAGACTTTGATTTCAATGCTGAAGTGTATCAGCAGTCCTTAGGAAGTATCATTAAGAGGACAACACCTAATTATGCAAGGAAAATTTGCAAAAACGTTGTTGAGTAGTTGTGGAGATAACTTGCGGCTGTAATTAAGGGCTCAGCTCATAACACTGCCATCCTTCCAGCATTACACTAATATTACTGCAGCAATACTACTCCACATCAAAGTTTGTCATTTTTAAAGGAGTGACACGTTTTTTTCGATATTGGCCATGACCGGCATCGGTTGTCCTACCTTATTTGATAAACTTCACGTTATATAAATCTCTCTGTTCTTGTATGTTGCAGCATGCGGGTAACATGCATGAAGCTTACAAGTGTTTAGACGAAGCTCAGTCGCTGGATACTGCTGATCGATACATCAACTGTGTGTGTGCCAAATACATGCTACGAAACAACCTGGTCAAAGAAGCTGAGGCTATGTGTCAAAAGTTTACTAGGGTACGTATATTATATAATGGTGCTATATGTATATATATAGGGCATGTCAATGAGTATCCCACAATGCATTTTGGAATTCCCAGAGACACTCCGTTAATGTTGGCTTATAAAATTTCGACTGAGTACCAGGTATTTCTGGAAATTCCAGTAAAAATTTGTATTGTGGGAATGTTGTTAACATGCTCTATTTATTACAATATAGCTACTGCTTAACAATCACTATTGTTTTCTCGTGGTCATTTATATAATGGGAATCGCAATACAATGACCCATCCCATACTATTTCTTGTATTATAGAAGTGCACATGTCTTTGCGGTTGACCCATGTTTGTCAATACAATCATATTGCTTCAGAGTGTAGTCTCAAACTAGTATTGCTGGGTTCTACTACTTAATTTGCTTTGGTTTGCGCAGTCAGCCATGCAAGCAGGATGGTGTACGTAGGCATTTTACTGCAGAGACGGTGGTCAATCAATGCAGATAAAGCCTTCAGTTTTGAGACAACGAGCATGATGCTTATACATTGCTCATAGCAGTAGAGGTGACAACCCAGTGAAAATACCCCGTCTAAAAAATGCTTCAGTTCTTTTATTGATGTGCAAAATTGTTACAGGAAGGGGTATCGGCTGCGGACAATCTGAATGAGATGCAGTGTATGTGGTATCAGACGGAATGTGCTGCAGCCTACGCTAGAACACAAGACTGGGGTAACGCTCTACGTCAATGTCATCAAATAGATAAAGTAAGTGCATAGACTTAATAATTATCATTATTTTAGGTCTATGGGTAAGTGTAATGATCACTCTGCACTGAGGGATGAAAAATACACAAAATTGAATTTAGCGACCTGGCCTGGAATTCTGAAGTTCGAAGTTTTGAATATTAACAGATTTTGTTTTTTGAATTTCAATTATATAAGTTATCATTTATTTACAGATTTTATAATATATCTAATGATAAGGTGTATTGAAATAATTTGGCAAACTATGTGTCAGTTCAGTACAGATTAGAAGCCTGACTTTTGGGAATATTCACCTTAAACGTTGTTAATAACTGCTTTGAGGCCGTAATGGTCAAAAATTGTGAATAATATATCAAAAGGGTACAATATGAGTTTGGATACCAATTTTTAGTCTCTAGACCAGTGCAGGAAGAAATATGAGTTTATTGGGATGATCAGCAAATGCGTGATTGATCTGCAAAAACCAACTCGAGGGGGAATTTCATCATGCATTTTCATATCAGCAACTTCTCTTTGTATATCAAATCAGCTTTTTCAGGGTTGAATTATATT
>ERZ1740070.2414-NODE-2414-length-10784-cov-3.679094_pt1 | contig 10784 bp, 9 predicted proteins | sample MGYA00581734_ERZ1740070 | MGnify/ENA primary metagenome ERZ1740070 (study PRJEB43018, sample SAMN04849744) | marine metagenome | isolation source: floating plastic debris | place: Pacific Ocean | collected 2008-09-01 | study: EMG produced TPA metagenomics... | reverse complement strand
ACACCCAGCGCAGGCTCTCAAGCGCTGCGGCCACACCAATCCGGTTGTGAGGCCCGAGTGGTGAGGGGAGCACATCATTTGCGCGTTCGAGGTGTCGGTTGAGCGTATTGCGGTGCAGATCCAAGACTTTCGCTGCGGCCGCACCATTGCAACCTTCTTTTAAATAGACCCGCACACTCTCTCGTAATTCTGCAGGCGCATCAAAAAGGCGCCCAAGCGTGTTTTGCGTAAAGGACATGTACTCGGGGTGTTTAATGATAAGCTCAGCCAGCTCAATGTCTTCATAAGTCACGATTACATCGCTCAAGGGGCTTTGGATCAGCATTCTTTGTGCAGATGATGCAGACTTGTGGCTTTCCTTAAAGCCAAAAAAGCCTTGCGCCGGGCGCACAAGCGCCAGTTTGACCCCATCTTGATGGATCGCCGATGCAGCCTCTTTAGCAATTGGTGTTGGCAACCAGATCCACAGTGTAGACGGGGCCGGTTTAATTCGAAGCGACTGTTTTTCAGCGGCTAGGAACTCCAATTGGTCCGCAGCCGAATCGAGCAATTCATCATAGTCACTTGACAGATCACTCCATAAGATCACCGCTTGGTGCAGGCGATCCAATCGATAGGCCAAGCGATGACGTGCTTTGTCAGGGTCTCGTAGAGTTCCATCAAGAACCTCCATGACGGCCTGATACTGCAAGTCAGGAGAGCGCCGGGCGAATGCGGCGCGCTCATCATCGATCATCTCAGATAACAGATCGATCGAGTTTTGGGAGAATGTGTTGATTTGCTGAGCGGAGTATTCAAGCAAATGCTCGAGTTCTTCTTTGTCCGATGTGACTTGGAACGCCACCGCCATCCATTCGCGCCAGGCGACAATTTGCGCGGCGCGATACCCATTCAAAATCGTTTCGGGGCGGCCACGGCGGATCTGTTCGCGTATCTGAAGCCTGATTTCTGGGTCAATATAAGGTTCTACCGGGCGGTCGGGCGCTTTTACCGTTGAGGAGGCCCAGTGCAGAATACTGAGCATATTGTAGCGCCGAATAGCGGCATCCGTCGAAGGATCGTTCAGCGTTTCAAAGACGGAATAGAGCGCTTCCTGAAGCTGGCTTTGCCAATCGGTCTCGGTGTCTAAAACGAAGCGCGCGGCCTCGCGTATGAGTTCGATCGTTCGGGCTTCGGTTGGTGCGTCTTGCATACTTTAAAATATCCCATGATGCAGAGCGCACATATCAAATAAGACGAAATCGTTCAAACAGGAATTCATGAAAGATCAGATTTGAAAGGATCTTAACCATGTCCGATATGAACGGTCGCGTCTTTGACGTCTTGATCATTGGGGCCGGTATCTCCGGCATTGGGTGCGCATGTCATTTAAAGCGCGAACTTCCCGGCAAGACTTTTGCCATTCTAGAAGCTCGAGCTGATCTCGGTGGAACCTGGGACTTGTTTAAATACCCCGGTATTCGCTCTGATTCAGACCTGCATACGTTTTCTTACGAGTTTAAACCGTGGTCCAATCCTAACTCGATCGCCTCTGGCGAAGAGATCATGACATATTTGCGTGAGACCGTCGAAGAATATGGAGTGAGCCGGGATATCAATTACAATCACAAAGTCGTTGCCGCCAATTGGGATAGTCAGGTTTCCCGATGGTCATTGGTCCTCGAAACGCCAAATGGCCGCGTCTCGGCTCAATGCCGCTGGCTGTTCTCTGCCACAGGCTACTACGATTACGATCAAGGCTTTCGACCCGACTTCAAGAATGAAAGCGCGTTCCGCGGCCCGCTGATCCACCCTCAGCACTGGCCAGAGAATTTCGATTACGCTGATAAAAAAATCGCGGTTATCGGAAGCGGTGCCACGGCTGTGACGCTTGTGCCCGCTATGGCCAAGACGGCAAAGCACGTGACGCAAATTCAGCGGACGCCGAGCTATATCTTGTCACGACCGAGCCAGGATAAACTCGCTAAGTTTCTGCATTCATGGTTACCTGCGAAATGGGCGCACGCTTTGACGCGTTGGAAAAACACACGGCTTCAACGGTATTTCTTTTTGTTCTGTCAGCGTTTCCCGCAACGCGCGCGAAACCTTATCCGCAGAGCCAATGAGAAAATGCTGCCCGCCGATTACCCGGTCGATGTTCACTTCAACCCACCCTACAATCCATGGGATCAACGCCTCTGCGCGGTGCCTGATGGAGATTTGTTCAAATCGCTTCACACCGGCGCCGCGTCCATCGTGACGGGTCACATCGAGCAGTTCGAACCGAATGGCGTTCGACTCAAAAATGGCGAATTCGTTGAAGCAGATGCCGTCATTATTGCCACCGGGTTAAAAGTGAAAATGCTCGGCGCAATCCCACTTTCTATGGACGGTGTTCCCGTGAATGTGCCCGACAGCTTTGTTTTCCGGGGCATGATGCTGAGCGATGTACCAAATTATGCTTTCGCCATTGGGTACACAAACTCATCTTGGACGCTCAAAGTTGATATTATCTGCAAATATCTCTGCAAGCTCATCAAAGAGATGGATGTGCAGGGCAAAGAGACTTGTGTCGCGAACCGTCCAATGGACGGCATGGAATCGCGCCCATTGCTAGATTTCCAAGCCGGTTACGTGAAGCGCGCGCTTCATGAACTACCAAAGCAAGGGCCGGCCTATCCGTGGGAGATGACACTCGACTATATGGCCGACCGTCGTTCCCTGCGCGACAAGCCCGTATTAGATCCAGCTCTAACCCTTTCAGATTCAATGGTTCCAGTTCCAAGCTTGGAGGTCGCATGAGGATCGCATTTGAAGAAGAGGTTTGCGTCGTTACGGGTGCGGGCGGCGGCATTGGCCGGGAACTCGCTGTTGCCTTGGCAAAAACTGGAGCCTTTCTCGCCATCTCGGATATCGATGAATCTGGTTTAGAGCAAACCGCGTCACAAGTCCGCAAGCATTCACCCAAGGTACATTTGGCGCGGCTGAACGTTGCCGATCATGCTGCCATCTATTCATACCGCGAGGAAGTTGTCTCTCACTTTGGCATCGTTCACCAACTCTATAATAATGCGGGTGTGAGCGGCATGGGCGGACTAAATGAAATGAGCGACGACGCGATCCAACGCGTCATCGACATCAATCTCTTGGGCGTACTGCATGGGTCACGCGCCTTTCTGCCAGATTTAATCGCGAGCGGTGCGGGCAAGCTGGGCAATATATCAAGTCTAATCGGCTTTTCGTGCATGCCCGGATTGGCGATCTACTGCACGACGAAGTTTGGTGTGCGCGGTTTGACTGAAGCGTTGCGCGCAGATGCACTGTTTCACAATCAACCCGTGCAAATCGTCTGTGTTCACCCGGGTGGGATCAAAACAAATATCGCGCGGGCCAATTTGGAAGACTTTGAGGACGTTCCTGAAGAAGAGGTCGAACGCAGGAAGAAGCACCTTGATTTTTACGAGACGAAATTGCTGACCTATCCTGCCGAGAAAGCGGTGCAAGATATTCTAAAAGGTGTTGCAAAAGGACGCCATAGAATCGTCGTCACGCCTGAAGCGAAACGCTTAGACTTCATCACGAGACTACTGCCAGAAAAATATCTGAACATTATCGACAAAAAAATGAAACGCGAATTGGCATAAAACGCGTCCATCAGGGAGATCAAAGACATGTTATCACGGCGTAACCTTTTAATTGGCGCTGGAGCCGTCACATTACTGGCAGGAGGGGGAGGTGTCCTTTATTTGTCTCGCTTACGCCGTGATATTCGCGCTCCCCTTTTGTACGCCTACGGAATCTATGAGTATGCAAACCGCCTGCAGGTTATCTCAGGCCAGGTCGATCGACCTGGCCTTTTTAATGCAGAAGAAGCCCGCAAGCAGCATCCCGACTGGACAGGTGGTCCGCTTCTCAATCGCGAACTCCATAACCGATATCTAAACGATCATACCCGGCGTGAGATCACAACGCCCAACAATGACACCCTTTACACGTCAGCGGTTCTGGACCTTTCAAAAGGTCCGGTAGAGGTGACTGTGCCAGACGTCGTGGATCGGTATCTGTCCATTGCATTCATGGATCCGTTTAATGATCAAATCGCTTATATCGGAACACGCGCCACCAATGGCCAAGGCGGACGTTTTTGGGTGATTGGACCGGGTCAGGACGTAAGCGTGCCTGCCGGCGTTACTGCAATCCAGGCGACAGCAAATGACCTTTGGATGCTGGGACGTATCTTCGTTTTTGGTGCAAGTGACCTCGAGGCCGCCCGTAGTGTACAGTCGCAGATAAAGGCGCGCCCCGTCGATCCTAGCAATCTTGGATCTAGCTTCATCACCGAGTCCTCTGACACACCGGATCCTGCGACCTTCTTGGCACTGACCAATGAGGTGCTCGGTCGCTCCCCGATTACGGGCCACGCGGAGCGCGCGGCACAGTTCTCCGATTTTGGTATTCAACCCGGCGAGCTCGACGCGTTTGCGGCTCTTTCGCCTATAAAGAAATTAGTTTGGGAGCGAGGGATAGCGCAAGTCGAGAATGAGGTGCTTGAGCTCACGCGGGCAGAACGTGCCAAAACGATTGGTTGGACCAAGCCGCCAGAAATTTTAGGTAACTACGGCACGAATGATGCGGTCAGAGCCGGGGTTGCGATTGTTGGATTTGGGGCCCTGACCCGTGAAGAGGCAATGTATTTTGGGGGTGTGACAGACAGCAATGGCGACCCGCTTGATGGGACCAAGTCTTACAGAATGGTGATCCCAGCCTCAGGCATTCCCGTTCGTGCATTTTGGTCCCTCAGTATGTATGAAGAAGACGAACTACAGCGGCTTTATTTCTACGATAACGAGCTCAATCGATACTCCATCAATTCGAGTAGTGAGGATCTGACCTACCAACCTGATGGTTCGATTGTTCTGGCGCTTCAACCTACGCCGCCCGATGATCCAAGCTTGGTTTGGATGCCAACGCCAAACGGTCCATTTCAATGCGTCTTTCGAACCTATTTACCTGAACCTGCGATCATGAGTGGCAACTGGCAACCGCCTCAAATTGTGCCGATTTGATGAAAACGCATAAGGGGCAAAGCTTATTGCCTTGCCCCAACGCGATATGGGATCACCACGCTCGGCTTTGCTGAGACGGTGAAAGTTGGACCGAAGACGACCAATTGGAGATGGGCTGTAATTCGATCTCGGTCGCATAGCTCGCGATAGATCCATCAGTGACAATAATCTGATTGAATCCCAGAACGGCGGCGACGTCATAAATATCGAGCTCCTCGCTCAATCCCATTTCCGCAACAGCCGGGGCAAACCGGATGATCGATGTCATGCGCGCCAGCAAAGCGCGGGCCGTGTATGGGGTCAGCAGACGATCCGTGTCTGGTACCATGACCACCAGAACGGCCTTATTCTCTCCTGTGACCTGAATAACGATTGGGGCCGTCATTCCTCGTCCAGACGTTTCCATATTAATGAGATCGGCGAAGAATAGGCGTATTACCGGGCTTGCCTCCACCATCATTGAATAGTGCGAGATATCGGTTTCGGAATCAGTGATAGCCGGGAAATAAAGCCCCTCTCCCGTTATTGGGTCAATCGCAGCCTCATCGGAATACGTCATGACTGAAGGGGTTGTCTCGCAAGCTGTCAGGGCAATCGCGGAGAGCGCTGCCATCATAAGATAAAGGGGTTTCATGAGTGTTTGGTCTTCTTTTTGATAATGAATTACAGGGAGGATGAGTCTCGCGCGCATGCGGTCTGGATGCTCGATATTTGATGATCGATATTGGCCCGGGTTTTACCGCTCATAACCGCGATGCGATCGCGGTACTCGCTTTTGGCAAGCCCAGTCACAATCCCGATCGGCGTCAGGACTTGAAGGGCTGACCCAATCCGTTCGAGTTGCGAAGGTCGAGAGTCTTCTAAGGCTGCAATATCAGCCTTAGACTGCTCGCACGAGACCGGGGCTGAGAGCAGGGCTTCACGCTCAGCATGGCTCGCGGTCGCGCATCCTGCGAGCAGGAAGATCGACCCGATTAAACTGATTTTCAAAACAAGTTTCCTTTGGTAGCGCTCTTCACACTGACCGGCACTGAGAGCGCCCCGCATTTGGAGGCGACGCGGCTCAATGCTGCGCAAAAGAGCAAGGGACAAAAAAAAGCGACCCAGCTGTCCGAGGGGAGGAAACAATGGATTACGCTGGGCCGCTTTGTGACATTGGGTGCAAAACAGACCCGGTCACTTCGCGCGAGAGCTATTATTGAGAGAGTGTCTTCTCGCCGCGAATTCTGAATATCTCTTCGATTTAAAGAACGCGTCGCGTCGTTTGTTGAAGCGTGGCTCTGACCTGTTCTAGGTCGATCCGGCCGTCTTGGTCGCCATCAGTTTCTTCAAAGCCGCTATTCGCATCGGCTGCAAACTCATCTTAGGTCAGATGATCATCATCATTTGTATCGCGCGCTTCGATTAAAACGCCGACGCGCTTTACGAACCGGTCACGCCCGGCAAAACGCGGGGCATCATCAGCACTGATCGACCCATTGCCGTTACGGTCTATGCGCGCGAACCGGGTTGTAAGAGCCGTTTCGAGCTCTGCCCGATCCAAGAAGCCATCATCATTCAGATCTGCATCGACCATGAATTCAAATCGCATGGCATCGACGGTTTGGGTCTGCGTTTCGCTGAGCTCCATATTCTGCAATTGGACCGTCAGGGCATCGCGGTCGAATGCTGACGGGGCATTCGATTGTGGCAGAGCCAATTCCATCGTGAATAGACCCGCGATCGATACGGCACCCGCTTTCGCGACAATGCCACACTGCAAAAGTGTTCGGTTCATCAAAAACTCCATGTTTGGCTTTCCGCCTGATGAGGATGACACTTGCCCGGAATTCTTTTCGCGCGTTTGTCGCCAAAAGCGTTTTTCTTTGCATTTCGTCGAGAGAAGGCCGCGCGCGACAAAAACCGTAAAGAAACGCCTCTATTCGTCGCAATTTGAGCCGTATAATAAGCGCTCATTATGTCGAACCCGCGTATTCTCATTGTCGATGACGACCTAGAAATCAGGGACCTGGTTCAGGACCTGCTTGAACGCAATCATATGGTCGCCGTGACAGCTGAGTCGGCGGCTCATGCTGACAAACTGCTGGAAGATGAACGCTTCGATCTGATTGTTCTCGATGTAATGATGCCCGGTGAAGACGGCACTACCTTTTGCCACCGCGTGCGTCAGACATCGCAGATCCCGATCCTGATGATTTCAGTGCTCGGAACGGATGTCGATCGGATCTTAGGCATGGAACTCGGTGCCGATGATTATCTTGCCAAACCCTTTAACCCCCGGGAGCTGATTGTTCGGATCAAAGCAATCTTGCGCCGCGCGCCGCCGATGAAGCCTGGTGAGACGCGGCGCAAGGCCACCTATTACGAGTTTCTAGATTATCGATTGACGCCTGAAACACGCAGTGTGACGCAAAATGATGTCCCGATCGATCTCACCTCGGGTGAATTCTCGGTTCTGCTTGCCCTTGTTGAGCAAGCGCCGCGTATTTTAAGCCGAGACCAATTGCTGGAATTCTCTCGGGGCGCGGCGTCAAATCCGTTTGATCGCAGCATCGACACTCACATTAGTCGTTTGCGCCAGAAACTCCGGCAAGCCCCCGGTGAAACTGCCTTGATAAAGACCGTTCGAAATATCGGGTACGCGTTCGCCGCGACGGTCAAAAAGACGGTCCAATGAACCAGATCCTCGCCGTTTTTCAACGATCGCTCTTTTTGCGGGTATCGGCTCTGTTTCTTGTCACACTCACTTTGATCGGTCTCATTCTGCAGATCGTCATGCAAACCGATCTTCTATTCTGGTTGTTTCCGAGCATCTTAGAAGAGCATGCAGAAGCCACCTCAGAGCTCGTCTTTCTGATGGATAATGTGCCCGAAGCTGCCAAACCGGTGGTCTTATCAGCCTATTCCGGTCCGCGGCGCAAAGCCGTGCTGCAAGCAGAGTTTCCGGTTGGCGCCGAACCATCTGAGTTTCTTGGGCGCGCATTTTATACTGAAACGGATCAATTGTTCGCCGGTACCGACCAAAGAGACTTGCGCTTCAGAATGCTGCGATTGCACCAGCTAAGGCGCGTCCAACAAGAGTATTCTGGTCCAAGAATGCGCGGGGTTTCGGCCCTAGAAGCTTCTTTGCGGCTTGAAAGCGGAGAGGTCCTAACTGTTTTACTGTCGCCGACCGCAACCTTTGGTTTGCCGGGTGTCTGGCTCTCAATCATCATCGTTGGATCGGTGTTTATTGCCAGCCTCATCGGTCTTCGGATCGCTTTTCGCCCGCTGAAAGCCATCGAACAAAGCGCCAATGAGATTGGGGAAACGCACCGCCCCATCCCGGTGCCTGAGATCGGACCGGCAGACTTGAGGCGTGTCGCTCAATCGCTCAACCGGATGCAGACGCGGGTTCAGAGCCTGATGGCTGACCAATCTCGCACGCTTGCCGCGCTCGCCCACGATATCGGCACCAGCCTTACACATATGAAGCTACGTCTCGAGCATATTGAAGACGAGGCTAAGACAAAGCTCCAATCGGATATCTCCCACATGGAGCGGTTGCTCGGCGATATGCTGCTCTACGCGCGCTCTGAAGAACCAGCCGAACGGCTTGAACTGATCGATCTCAACGCACTTTTGAGCAATCTCACCCTTATTGCGCCGATCGAGATTGAAACCGAACTTGCACCCGGCGCTTTCTATATTGCCGCCTCGCGGGATTCGCTGCGCCGGGCGATCTCAAACATTATCGACAATGCTTATCGATATGGCGGATCTGTTGCCGTATCGAGTGTGAGAGATGAGGCTGGACTGGTCGTTCGAATTGATGATGAAGGGCCGGGGATACCCGAAGACGCTCTGCCTCACGTCTTTGATCCTTTTTATCGCGCTGAAGGATCGCGCAGCAGGCAAACGGGCGGGAGCGGTCTAGGTCTAACGATCTCACGCGCGTTGCTCAAAGCCCATGGCGCAACGCTCGAACTGAGCAATCGAACCACCAAAGGCGCGCGTGCGACGATCCGGTTTGCATCGAATCTGGAAGTGACTTGAGGCCGTTTGGCAATCATACCTAAGAAAGAATTTGCAATATCTTCGCCTGCTTGCTTCTCTAAAATCATTAGATCTATTAGATCGTAAAAGAAACTCACACATCGCCGCGCTTCAGTTTGGATACAAACTCAGTGCTAGACTATGGAAAGAGACTCAAAACCGATATGAAAACGCTAGGGATAGAATCTGCCGTTTCGTCCCCGTGATGGACAGAGACGAGATAGAGTAGGGCCGATTGGATGCCTAAAGCGAATTCACAGCCAACAAATGACTCAACTGGGCGATTTAAAGAGCGCCAAGCTCAAATCGTGATGGAAGCGATCAGCATCCTCAATGCAAAAGGCATAGCCAGTATGATGATGTCGGATGTCGCGGCTCAACTCGAGCTCGCACCGACCGCCGTATTCTACTATTATAAGAACAAAGAAGATCTTGCGGCCGCCTGCATGAAATCCGGGCTCGCGCGCTTCCATGCTATGATTGACGAGGTCGAAAGCGTTGCAGAACCGGACCGCGTTCGCGCATTTGTGGGGCACTATTTTGAGCAGTTGCAGCTTATCGGAGAAGGTAAGTTGCCCCCGCTGCCGCTCTTCAACGAGATCCGCGCGCTTGATGATGAGACGGTCAATCAAGAATATGAGCGCATGTTCAAGCGCTTGCGCAGCCTCGTCGACGCCTCAGCGCCGACCAAGCTTGGCCGACTTGATCGCAATATCCGCACCCATCAATTGCTAACCCAAATTCTTTGGGCGGATACTTGGGTCAAAAGATATGAACCCGGCGAGTTCGCACGCCTCGCGGAACGTTTCTATGATATCCTGGCCAACGGTTATCTAAAAGGTGAGGCCCCAGCCTTGCCGCGCGCTAAACCAGTCAATCGCGTTCTGAGCGTCGAAGATGCAGGCACTGAACGGATCCTGCAAACGGCAACGCAGTTGATCAATACAAGAGGCTATAAGTCTGCATCGATCGAGAAAATCGCCGCGCGTTTGTCGCTCACAAAAGGTGCCGTCTATTACCATTACGCGAGCAAAGAGGATCTCGCCAAAGCCTGCTTCGATCGCTCGGTGGATCTCATCCTGAACGCGAAAACTGTTGGCGATAAAGATGGTCAAACAGCGTCTGATCGTTTGATCATCACGCTGTCTCTTTTGATGGAGCATCAGCTCGATAAGAATGTGCCGATTATTCGCCTTTCTGCTTTTGCCAGCATGCCTCGCGAACTGCGTAGTAGAATCTATAATCGGTTTGAGAAACTGACGCTCGGCTTTGCCAGCCTTATTTCTGATGGCGTCGCAGACAGTTCAATGCGCGCCATTGATCCGTTCGTCGGCGCGAACATGATGATTGGCGTATTGATGGCAGCCACTGAAGCACAGTTTTGGGCAACCGACCTTACAGCAAAAAATGTGAGCAAGCTTTATGTGCGTCCGGTGATTTTAGGATCGCTCGTCTAAACGCCCTGATGGTCAAATCTCGTTTTTACATAAAAAAGTGGATGCGCTCGGATCATGGCAAATCCTAGCGCATCCACAAGTACGGAGCTTAAACACGATCTCCAGTAGATCGAACCGTCCGAAAGACAGTGCTTGAACAGACGCTAAAAAGCCCAAGCAGGAACGTGCTCCGTCAGAGCTTGACCTTAGAACCTCCGCGTTGCACGCACGCCATAGGTGCGCGGACGAATGAACCGGCCAACCAACG
>ERZ1740070.2413-NODE-2413-length-10785-cov-10.023672_pt1 | contig 10785 bp, 9 predicted proteins | sample MGYA00581734_ERZ1740070 | MGnify/ENA primary metagenome ERZ1740070 (study PRJEB43018, sample SAMN04849744) | marine metagenome | isolation source: floating plastic debris | place: Pacific Ocean | collected 2008-09-01 | study: EMG produced TPA metagenomics... | reverse complement strand
ATCTAGGGTGGCTAGGTACCCACCCATATCGCGACACATGCCCTGCGCCTTGTCCCAAGGCTGTTTGGAAGAGGTTACAAATTTGTAGCATGATCCAACTCCTGATGTAACCCATCCGCTAGGGCAGAGTTCTACAAATAAAAATCAAATTTAATCAAGCTCTAATATCTTTATCCTTATCTAATATTTCAATTGAGATAGGAAATATTCAGGTTCAATGATATACTCACATTGGTTCTGCACACCACTAGAAAGCAAATATTTTGAGAGTTAAAAGATCGAAAAAACATGCTTTCTTATTCCCTGTCAGGTAAGCAAAGAGAAACTTTATTACCTTTTGCAGACAAAAGATGTTGAATAGATGCAATCCACAGAAGTAAAATAGCAAAAGACTTAGACATCACTTTTGATTTGTTTGCCACTAGCAAAACTGACAATGTGGTCTACATTACTTAATGGTCAAGAAAAGTATTATCTAACTCCCAATACTGAAAACAACTGTCAATCCTCACAGGTCTTTTGATAAAACAATCCCACCCCAAGATCCCCTCTAATCCTCCCCAATTTCTTGTCTGCACGTTTTTGTCTCCTTTTATTGTTTATCAAATTGTGATTGATATGGCTTTTGACTGTATTTGCCGGGACTTGGTGATTTTGGGGCCAACCTTGTCAAGGCAGGTGCTTACATATATAATCACAAAAGATATGTAATTGTTTTGGGTTGGCAGTGTTCCATTTAGGATATTTATACATAAATTAGTAAAAGATCCCCAGATATATTATGTATCATACTTATACATGTATTATGCTACCTATATTATCCTATCCATGCCAACAACTATTTTATCAAGGAAGCGTACAATGGATACCAACAAATCTTTAACAGAATTTTTGTCTGATCATTTTGAGCAAAATGCAGCCTGTACATCTCAAAACACCAAAAGAAACTCAAATTCATTGAATTATTTTTAGATGAATGTGAGAATTCATTGGTCGCTATAAAACCTTGAAGAATGGGGATTTTGGGGATTTTGCTTGATCAAATTTAACCAGGAAATGACCGAGCTTCGAACTTTGCTGTTGTTTGTTTTCGTTCAAGTTTGATCCATTTTGCCTGCATTGGAGTTGCTTCCCCTCAGCTGGCCGCTCCAATGCTGGCAAAATGAATCAAACTTGATCTAGGATTTTGCAATTATATATGTCCATGATTTTGTGAACATCTTTTCATGTCTTCATTAAGCGACTTTAGTGACTCACATAATAATGCTCTCTTCTCTTGTAGGTGATAATCAGTTGGCGGTGTCAGCACACCCTGTCTTCTGTGATCTCATATATAAATCTCTACTATCCTGTGATGTGTCACGCTGTGTATCGTTAGGAATGCTCTGTGAAGTGATCTGTGCTGTATATGTGGACAGTGGTATGTATAATAGTCTACAATGTTGTTGGGATACAGAAATTAGTCTTTGTTGTTGTACTGTCCATATGGAATATTTAATTTTTTGTCAATTAAGAACTCAAGCATTAATTGACATCCTCACATATTGCAGTCCAGTTCTATTTATTGTGAATCTATAACCGTAGAGATCTGATCATCAATAACCGTTTAATTACACTTTTATTGATTCCAACAGGTATTTTGTTTATGATTATAATTGTCACCGTTCTTTTACAAAACTGATAAAAATATCTAAAGCTTGAAAATGATTTCAAACGCTGTTGATTGATTCTGAAGTTCATTTCATACCGATGCAACCGTAAGGCTATGTGGTGGGAAACTGGTAACCTTGTGACTCTTAACTTCATGATATTGTAGATGATGAAAGCGGTGCTATGCTTCATAGGGATATGTTTATCTGCTCTCTATGTGATAAGCTACAGAGTATCACTAAATCCAAGTATGATCTCAACCCGGCAAAGATTCACAAATCAATCGATTCACTAGTCAAGTGCCTGATCTCTTTGGTTTCATCGCATGGTTAGTAATAGTTTGAGCTGTCAAACTGTGGCAAGTGGTAACCATAAGAAGAAAAGTCACAAGAAAGTTATGATCAGAAAAGCTACAGCAAAGACCAAAATATCTATGGGATGAATGTTTAGTAAACTATATTCCTAGGCGCATTTAAGTCTCTCTAACTCTCTAACATTGGAGCGTTGAAAAGTTAGAAGCTTGAGACCAGAGTAAGGGTCTCTTTTTGGGAACATTTTTCAGTTTTGAAGCTGAGAAAAAGCAATTTTAAAGCTTGTTTACTTGGTGACTCCTCTCAAAACATTGTTTTCAAGATAGTTTTGAAGCATTAGGCATGTCTTTATGTAAAAAGTAGGAAGTACCATTGCTGTTTTTAGCCTGAATCGCAAAGATGCTGTAGAATCCTCCCGGGAAAGTTATAAAAGTTAGTAATCCAGTCTTTTTAAACAGTTGCGCGTATTTGACCTTTCCACCCGACCCTCTTCGATAATGCATGTATTAGTGATATTTGTATCATTGAAACTTCAAGTCGTCTCCTCAATGTCGATGTGTGCATAACTTCCATTTATGTTAAGTTTTATTGGAACTCAGTGATCGTCCTGATGGAAGCATGAGGCAAGCCATGCTGGTGATATCTGAGAACTGTAGACTTCCTTTTAAAACCAGATTTGAAAAAAAATTAAAGCGCATCCTTTTTCATGGCACATGTGATATTCACTATGTATGTTTTGTCGCTTTCAGCTCGATTATCTGCGAAAACACACACAGAGTTGGACAAGTTGACACACAGACTGATACGACTTGCTGCTCTAGTCACTGATACTCAGCTCAGACAGAATATTCTCTTTATGCTAGTCACTCTGGCTGACAGATCAGGTGGGTTATGGCAGCTGTCCATCTTAACTGAAGGGATGTTTTACCATTTCACCCAAAAAAGTTATTAGTAGACCTAGGAATAGTAGTTATCCCTGTCATAAAGTTATTCTGTGTTGTACTCCATAAGACTGTAGGATCAAACCCACTGATTTATAATTTGAAATACAGATCAGTGATCAAGCCCTACTAAATTTTACAATTGTGTTGAACTCAGCTAGAGAAGGCATGGTAACACAATTGAGGGCCTCTTCTCCCAAGTTATACCTCTACGGCAGAGCAAGAGCTGCCAATGATATATTGATGACTGTACAAACTGCTTCTTGTTTACAAATAAGCGATTGAGCCAGGCAAAGAGTTCTATGACAAATCCTTGAACTTGTTTTTTACTCATCATGTTATCTTTACATGGATTAAGTAAGTATAGTATACATATTGCATGTTTACATGAAGTAAGTATAGTGTACATATTACATAAAGGTGCTGACACAGAGGTGCTATCCGGTACAGACTCCATAAGGAGACTGTACGCTCTCACTAAAACTACAGAAGATCCCATCATACACTGTGCCGCCAGTTATGTGCTTCTCGGAGTAACAAAAATCTCTGGTAAGCCATCGATGTGTATATAAGTATGTGATAATTTTTGTTCTTTTGAAGGTTTAGTTTCAAACCTGGCCGTTTTAGGCCTTTTAATTATGAAAAAAAGGTAGGTTTAGTTGTCAGGAATCCAGCGGGGTATACAAAAAGGGGCTTATCCCCAATGGAGCGAAGCGACTTATAAGTAGTCCCTCCCCCGGACAGTATGTCAATCTGACACTGGGTACATTCCCAGCCTAATGACTGTTACTCATTAGCAGCTGGGTCGACTGAGGTAATCTGAAGCTAAGTGCCTTGCATACCAATGTGGTTATAGTCTGGTTCACCTAACACAAAACTAGGCTGATGGCGTGGTGTGCCCTTAGCCTTATGACAATGTGCAACGTGCATACATGTATGTATACTAGCTGGGTTTATGCCTAATGAAAATATGAACTTTTTGGATGATTCATAATATGGCTTCAAAAATCAGATGGCTTGATCCATATGGCAATTGATATTTGATAGTACTTGTATCAAGCTGGAGGGCTAGATGTGCGATGTTTTTTGTAGCCATTGCTTAGAGGAAACTCCATTTTATTGGTTATTTGGAGATGAGGCACCATTTTAAGAAGTAATTAGGGGTAGGAGGTCAGCTGGGGTTTTGTTATTTTGATGCAAAGCTATGCTGGTTGTTTTCTTGCGTTTCACTTTATTTATGGTTCATTTTCTAGTGGAAGGCTGCTAGTTGTCAAGATAATTATAAGTGTTTGATTTGTGAAGCCTTAGCAAACAACTTATGAAATTCAAAAAACCAGTTTTTTATTGTAATTTCCGGAATGTTGACTAATTACAGAAGAAGAGCTGAAGATGGTGAGGAAGGTAGCACCTGCAGCTCTTGTCAGGATGGGACTGTCACTGGATAAAGCCAGGCAGCTTGTCAATGGAGAACACGTCAATCCTAAAACTAGAAAACAGTGAGTATATGAGTCGGTGACGTGGCCTTATCAATCCAAATACATGGTTGATGTTAACGAATTGGTCGTTCTCAGGTCAAATGTATATTTTCATTATTAAAAAATCTCATATAATATTGAAAACAGCTTTCACCTGGTTTCAAAAATGATGTTGCAAAACCACATGCAAATTAGTTTTTGATGTTATAGATACCGCATTCACCTCCCATGTAGTCATATCAAAAGTGTAGCTTTGCAAGAATGACCCACTGTTTTATGTTCACACTTCGGAGTTATCGCTCAGATTAGTCAAAAAGACAACTCTTATGTATTTTCTCTCTTGTTTCAATATACATCAGGGCATCCCTGTATATGTGTAAATGATTATTTATCTCGTTTATTGTGTTGACATATTCACAGACTGTTTGAGAGTAATGATATAATGGACCTGATATCGTCAGATGAAGAATATGATCCACAACCTGAGCACAGACAGCATACACAGATCTCTGCTCATAGTGGACAGCATGAACCTACCGGAACTAAAATATCCACCAAGGCAAATAATCCATCAACTATAATGTTTGCATTTCCAACTCTTTTTCACCAATTTATAACTATATCAAAAATTTCCCAAAATCTTTTATACGCAGATACAACAATTGAAGAGTATTACATTTATGCTGAGGCGCTGTTTACTCCCTGATGCCACCAAAAAATTCTTGAATTCATACTGCTATCAATCGCAAGATCTGCATGTATTAATAATTAATTGTTGTATTTGCAGAAATGGAAACAGTTGACTCCGCCCAGCAAACTAAAGAGTCTAGCTACATCTCCAGGATGGCAGGTAAGAGTGAAAAGACTCAAATCTCTGATCAAGCAAAGGACCAAAATACAGAAGAGGTCCCGTAATGTGATGAGGGATGCAAACAATGAAAAGGAGAACCTTGGTTGCATCCCCATGGATCAGCAGAAAGTCAACAATGGGAACTCATTCAGAACCATAAGTCAGACAGTAAGGAAGCCCCTGTCCACACTTGTGCAGTAAGCCTAATCTTTGAATGCATGCTGTATGACAATGTGCAAGTCATAGAGGGAATCCCGAGTACACTGTTTCTGTACACTGTACATGAACATGCAGGTGGTATGCACTTGGCAGGTACTTATGATCTACAGATATAAAATGTAGTTTAATATCATTGCCTGCCATGACTGAAATAAATTTGAAGAGGGAAGTCTTTCAATTCAATACACTGGTCATACTAGTTGTATATGAAATGTACATGTGGGTATACGATAGAGACTCTGTTGGTTACATAAATTTTTTGCACATTATAAATATCGCCATCTGTTCATGGTGTATCATGGTTTTGATCTCACATAACAATTTTTTCTTTCACACAACAAGAATTATTGTACGTATATTGTTGCTTGGCTCATGGGATTCCGCTCAATAGCCTTATGCCACTGTATAATACTACTAAGAGTACTACATTTTTTTATGGAAAACACATAATAAATAGAAAAAATATTGTTTTGTTTAAAGTCGACCATGTTTTGGACCATGAAATAAATATAGGAATGCATTTCCTAAAATATAATAACATATAGAAACTAGTGTATAGTTACATAGCCGATAGCCATACGATAATAATACTTTATATGTACCTAAGGGACCTGCCCGGGTATGACAGTAAAAATAAACCGTTGCATAGTTACCTTTGCACATTATGACTAGTTTGAGTTAGCAATGTAAATTGGAAGAATACTGCAGAATATTTTGGTCCTGCATACTGGGAAAAAGTATATAAACAAAAAATAATTGACCAAATAGATCCATTGCATGTAAAAAAAACATACATGCTAAGTATTCTGCAAAAACAAAACAGTGAATACTGTCTGGTCATGGTCTGATAACATCAATAATCAACAACCTTGTACGGATGTGTTATTGAAGTGCGTGTCTGCTTTCTATTTCTTTTTATTCTTTCCAAAAAGTTTGAACTTCTTGAATCGACCTCTATCATTGAATAATTCATCATGATCTTCAGATTGGAACTCAAATACCCTCTCTTCAAATGTACCTGTAATGAAACAAGGCATATTAAAAGCATAGAAATATCTCCTAGGTCGGACAGAATGAAACATACATGGACCTAGGAGTTGTCCTCTTAATTGTCTAGGGACTTTTAGAATTACCCGTACAGGCAACTTACAAAACGATTCAATGTCAACTGGCATCCAGACATGCAATCTTCATGGTCATTTATTTCAAGGGGTAACCAGGCACACATGGTACTACCAACCCCAGATTCTGGTAACTTGTCAAACCGAACATGCCAAGAGAGGCACGAGAGGTGCATGTATGAAAGTAGAGTAAACCAACCTGAAATAACATTTCTGTCATTTTCTCTCTCTGTTGCATACACCTCAAACATCTGGGTGGCTGTGAACCACTGGAGGAACACCATTATACTCGGAGCATTAGAGGCATTACAAACAAAATCCTCTTTCTGTAAAACAAATCAATAAAATGACTTGCAATATAATTTTGAACTAAATATCATAGAACTGTGCTGCGCCACATACATACTGTAACCTATAGCGTCGTGCAATATCTGTCAATAGAAATCACCAAAATCAATGCTAGAAAAATCGAATTCAAAATTGACACATTTATCATACACATTGTGAGCTTTCTAATACTGCACCATGGGAAAGTTGACATGGCAGTCATGATGTACTCATAACAGTAACATGTGACTTATGTAACGCAAGGTTTATTACATTGGTGTAATTTGAATGTTTTTGGCAGGGTTTATACAGTGTAGTTCTTTTAACGTCACAACAAGGTCAGAAAGCGTTTTTTGGCAAAAAATGTCATCGTAAGAAGTTTTTCCGCCAATTAATCATTGATATAAAGGACGCCTTTGTTTACAATTGCAATGATGTTAATATATTCATAACAGTTGTAAAAGATGTCCTCCCTACTAAGCTAAAACAATACACAGCGGTCACCGAGTGCCTAATGGGCTTTTAATTTTTATTTTATTTAAAAGATATGCATATAATCGAAATTTTGACAGTGTAAAACTGCATTGATAGAGGAGTAATAGAACAATATCACTATAACAATCAAATTTTGAGGGTTTTGCATAAATAGAAGGCATGTTCCCATATACGCCCTCCATAGGCAGTGTTTTGGTTATGAAATGTGTGCTTAGATCAAAATGAATTTAAGCAGGGAGGGTGTTATAAAAGTAATGATGTGCCAAGAAGAAATCAAGTTCTAATGAAATGTATGGCCAAGTAGGGTTAGCAAATTCAAGGAGTCGTCGGTACATTTTATGGCAATGACTAAAGTGCAAATTTAGGGTTTGGTGGGTGTAAGAAGGTGGCACGAAATTCCAATGATCACAAACAGTTTGCATCTAGTGTCCCTACCTAGCTCAGCAGGGAACTAAGACAGAACATCCCAACAACTTCATAAAACTGAAAATGTAACCATTCCATTGACGTAGAATCTCATGATGTCTCCAAAACTGGCATACTTGCGCAAATGAAGTTTTATAAACCAAACTTTAGGTTCCTGGTTTGAAATTTTCAGAGAAAAGCTAATAAAATTTTGTTGCATAAACTTTATCCATACACATACTTTCAAGCGCGTGAAAAAATATAGGGAAGCATATTTTAAATTTTGTCAATATCAATATTTTTCTAGTAGACACATTGGTGGATATGAGCAGCTAGCAATCACATGAACAGTGACATGAACAATTACCATAACGCTTGAGAACAAGACACATACTCACATGAGGGGGGAGGGGGGGGTCAAAAGTACTAAAAGCATTATTTGAAGCTACACACCTGGAACTGTCGCCCTGCTCCAGGGACGTGTATCATAAAATGGTTGAAAGACCCAGTCGTCTCTAAGAAAAATCTCAGAAAAGCCTCTGCTACCATTACATTTCTCAGACTTTGGTTTTCTATAAAAGAAAGAAGTAGAACGTAAATTTTTATGGATGTTGGTGCATGGGTTTTTTACGAGGACTAATCCTACAAAAAATATACATGTCATGTATTCATGGATTAATAAGCTTATGATTATATATTACGACATTTCAAAACTAATGTCACAGGTCAATCAGAGCATTTGCGAGTTCACATAGAGAGACCAGACTTAAATTCAACAACCTTGTCTCAAGGATAGTGATTTTCTGGTACATCGTCGAAAACATAACTTTGAAGCCAGGAACAGCTTGGCAATGGTACCAACACCTGCAAATTGCCGTCAATAAAAAAAATGGTATTGCTGTTACTGGATGTAGAGATGAGATGTTGAGATATGACTGCATGCAGCTCACCTGATTTTGCCATTTCCAGAGCGGATATGAGTGCTCGATGTAACTTCTTTGGTAATATTGATTTCTCATCGCCCATCCTCTGAAGAAATCTGTGATTGTCTACGTCCACTATGAGCACCTGAAGTCAAAATAAAAATAATACATGAGGAATGTATGGGTGTTGAACGTAGCCAAAATCATCAGCAGATTATTAGCCATAAATTCCACAGTGTAAAATTCTACATGTAGCGTAAAAATGTTATTGGACAGAGAAACTCACGTGGATCTATAAAACAAGCGGTAACAATTGAGCAGCCATCACACAGGTTTTTCAGCGCACATGATTGATGCAAAGTTTGACATACATGTATATATCCAGCCATACAGTCGTAAAACGCTAATAAATCCTGATTAAGGTCTTGTCCTGACAAAGTCCTAGCTTATACCAAGGACAGAAGCGGTTACATTATCATAATCTAACTATATATACTGTACATACCTCTTCCATTTCATCATCGAGTGAGTTAAGTAGATGAGAGTTTGATGACAGAAGGCCGACTATGTATGGCGTAGGAGCGCACACCACATCTATCAGGTTAGGAGGTAGCAATGGGATAAAAGTATGCTGCCAGCTGAACGGATAGATGATCGAGGCAAACGCATGCACACACGATGAGAGGGTGCTGCAACAAGAAAAGTATGACACTGCCATCAACCCTTCTCAATTATTTATGGTATAATAGGGAGCGCTTAAGTTCTTTTTAAGAGCGATTAATTAGTCCTTGAAAACATTATGAAAAAAAATACTGTCAAAATGCTTCCAGCTTTTTACGCCGACAGTTTCCATATCCAAATTGGATCACCAAAATCATGTACATGTACAATTGAACCAATCGTTTAACTAAAATAGAACGGTCATAGCAATAACTGAGTATATTTTGTCAAAGCATGTTCTGCTAAATGTTGGTTAGACCCACCTGAGTTTCTCAGCGATGAATATGATCTTCCTCTCCAGGAGTATTGATGCGAATATTTTGATTATCTGGCTGATTGAGAGTTGGTTGAGAAGGCACTCGTAATCGATTCCCTCTCTCTGAGCGTCTGGTGATCGGGTAAATACCAGGCTCTCCGGTTCCTCATAAACGTCCTGTAAACAAAATTCATAGCTGGGTCACAGATTGTCTCCGTGTGTCACACTGATCATACATTTCAGGCAACGTAACATAAATCAGTAGTTGTAGTAGCATGTTAAACAAGCCTAGAAAAATTCTCAGATTGGCCTTCTTCACTCATTCTGCGTGCAACAAACTATCCAAGGAGTTCTTGTAGGAATTACGAAAGCTGAACAAAGTCTAATAGATCGAAGAGATACCACTTTTTTTGACTGGAGCATCCTGTGATTAATCATATATCAATAACAAATTTATTTCTCATTACCAACCATATAGTTTTGCTTGTCTGATGTCTTGACAGGCGAATATTCATTCACAAAAGTGACTAAAATCATCATCATCAATTTCAAAATTTGATCGAAAAATGGCAATGAATGGCGACAACTGAATTTTGACTTTCCAAAAGATGATAGATAGGCAGGGCTCCAATGAGCCAGAAATGAGCGCCCTTCCTCCTTTACTCAGGCGTTAGCTATATGTATTGAGCACCTCACAGTTGCCGCATTGCACACTACTACCACGGATAAGGATATCCAAGCAAAAAACCAGACATCTTAAGCAAGAATATAGTGAGCTTAGTGGGTATGGCCACATTGATTATTTTATTACATCATTGAGATTAACGATCAAACCTTTTCTCTTGTAGAACCAACCTTTGTTAAAAGGCCTCCGCAACGAGCGACATATTGACCCTTGGTTAGCGTTAGATACAGAATCGAACTATAAATACGTAGCTAGCTATCCCTTAAGCAATGAAATATATTACGGCAAAACCAGAAAAAAATGGCTCAATGGAGGTCAAACCATAGAATTACAAAAAATAGAGTAAAAAATAGGAGCAAAAATGAGCCAACGACCACGCTGCCGATGAAAAAATTTTTTTTCTTTGA
>ERZ1740070.2412-NODE-2412-length-10785-cov-22.489842_pt1 | contig 10785 bp, 7 predicted proteins | sample MGYA00581734_ERZ1740070 | MGnify/ENA primary metagenome ERZ1740070 (study PRJEB43018, sample SAMN04849744) | marine metagenome | isolation source: floating plastic debris | place: Pacific Ocean | collected 2008-09-01 | study: EMG produced TPA metagenomics... | reverse complement strand
AACCTAGCCTGCCCTGCCAGGCTGTATCCAATTTGTGTGAGATCAGAGGCCCTCCAGGGATAACAGCCTGCCTCCTATTGACATAGCACTGTCAGGTTGTCCCCTCTATGTCATGCTTAGAAAACCTTAGAGAATTCTTAAATCATGACACTGGCCTGTTTTGCTACACACCTCGTCTTGACAAACTTTCAATATTCCAAAATAATTCTTTTTTTTATTAAGAAATAAATATAAATTGTAATGAAGATAATCATTTTAATCACAAAAATTTAAAATACATGTCAGAAAATATTTGTAATGATAAATTTACATCTGGATGATTTGGCGCAAGATTATCCTGTGCCTGTTTACTCAGTCTGGATTTTCCACACCCACTGGTGCTGGAATCTACTGAAAGGAAGGTGAGATCCTGTTGGATTTTTGCTGAATTCTGAGTCACAGCTCATGACTGAAGCTTCTATATTGGATGATGTCTCTGTGCACAGATGGTCAGTAATCTTTACTCCTTTGGCATACCAATTTCATTGGGGTAATAAGCTAATTTTCCTTGAATTATTTTTAGAGTGACAAACATCATACATCACAGTGACATTTATTTTACATTTGATTTGACAGTCAGTTGTCTTAATCTCTCATTTTATTATTGTCTTATGAATAAATATGAGCAATATAACCCAATTTGCAAGTTTTGTGATCTCCCCAACCGATTCTTGTAGGGTATTGAGTATGATCACATTCTTTGGGTAATGTTTAAGAATAGCAGTAGAGTTAGAGTAGACACTCAGACTGACTGAAGTTTAGTTAATGAACTTGAAGTAACATAGCCTGTATCAAGCCTACCAGTTGTTTTTTCTTATGAAGAGGATTACTTTCAACAGCATGCTTGGCACACATTGCCGTGTGTTTTTGTTGGAGTACATTAGATAATACAGGTGCGAGTTTATTGATACAGTTTCCCTATTGCAGGCCCTATTGTTCATGATGATTTGAGAAAAGGAAAGGCAATTAATTTCAGTGCTGTTTTAGTCTATGTACTTAATATGATACTGAGTGTGGTAAATTTAGGTGTTGTGCATCTTATACATCATTTGTTTTTGATAGGCTGATGCACCAAAGAGGAAACATCCTGGGAAGTCAGGAGAATCTCCAGATCTCAAAAAGACGATAAGGACACAGCTCGAGGTGAGGTTGTAATCTCTGTCAAATAAATATACCTACTTTGGAATCCAGGTAACAATTTGTTTAACAACAAGCGAAGCATAGAACCTGAGTCATCATCAACAATGAATAGCCTACCATTCGAAATGAAAATGTGTAAATGTGCTGACAGCAAGATGCTACAGCAGCTTCATTGAGCTTGGATTTTCTCACATCTTGCATTGAGCTGGGTAGTAATTTTATTACCAGTAAAGCTGAATTATTGCCAGTCAGTCAAACTATAAACACACTGGTGTGAATAACATTGGTTTAAAACATGCTGACCTGCTAATCATGGTTATCTGCCATCAATAATCAACACTCATTTTATGACATTATTATTGGGCCTAAAAAATAGAAGAATGTACAAGGTTAAGTTGCTCTGGACTGCAAAATTATTGATTAAGGCAGCTCAAGACAGTTTTGCCATATGCTTGTCGAGGGCTGTATAGGCAATTCCTATCAATGTTGTTCAAACCAGACCGCTGAGTTAACATTTATTGTGTTCGCTAGGGGTTTGTTTTCTTAACCTGTATCTTTTTATTTGCAGGAATTGATAAAGGACCGATTTATATATAAGGAAAACTCTCTTATCGATACCAAGGAGGTAGTTAATATATGCTCTGATCGATTTACATCTAGCCAGCTGAGCCAGGGTTTTCTTCTCACTAGAACAATAAAGAAAGTTCTGAAACCTCCAACTCCTAGAGGATTGCCTGTAGTACAGCATGGCTCATTTGAGTAAGACAAACTACACCATAAAATATTTTAGCTCGTTACCAATGTCAACTTAGAGTGACTCTTGAATCGGCCACCCGACAACAATAAAAAAGGCCACATGTTATATTTCTTAAGTGCAGTAATACATTAAGTGTACTGGTACTTGAATATGATCATTCATAAAGTTTCAATCCAACTGACCACTCGAGTTACACATGCCACCCATGTCTTTGAACCTAAATACGCATACGCCCCAGGTTTACCTGACAATAAAAAAATACATGTTCTTCAAGTTTAATATTTCATTATATTCAAACTCAATACATAATTGAACTCTGATTTATAAATTGAACCTATTTGATATGTCCGATTGGTTTCTCTACTTGAATGCCTTCATCCAACATAACTTGATGTTTGATACTATTATTTTTCAGAAATCGAAGGTGGCTCCACATTGCCCTCAAGGTACCACCAAAACCCTCAGAGCCTGTATTATCTGATGACGATACTTGGGAGGATATTGAGGAGATTCCTATTTCTGTCAGTTCAACACCTGAACCTAGATCTCCCGTCCAATCCTTCCCAGAAATACTCGCACCTACAGACAATTTGGAACCAATGACTGAAGCTGAGCCCCAGAGCAGGAACTTGAGCCAAGTGTCTGTTACTGCCAGGCCGATTCCCTACCTGAAGCATCCAATGGTAAGAGAACACACAGAGATTAAATTGCATTTATTTGTCTGCTGATGTACCCTGGACAAGTGAATATTACTGGGATTTTAGGTATGTCACTTTAAGACGGATGACATGTTTGTTTGGTAAAGTGTATTTATGCTAGCCATCCTAGAAATTAAATAAACTCCCACTGACAATGTATTAGGTGTATTGAAATGGTATGTTAGCTTCATATTTAAACAGCTAGTTGAAGTGTAATACTGTTGTCATGTCAGTCTTTTACTCATCAAGGGTACAGTATTTTTTATTTGGTTGTAGAACTTCGCTATGTGATTTTTTGTGATTAATATAAGTGAAGTCATTCATGTTAAATTGTGTTGGTTTGGTCCTATTTTGTAGAAAGTAACATTGGAAGAGTCAATCGCCATTAAAAAATTCAGGGAAGGAAAGCATCAGGCTGGTCTGGTGACACTGGTCGGACAACAGAAGGCGGAGGAGGTGGCAACGAACATAGTGACTAAGTCAATTCACAAAGAGATTGCCGAGTATGCAAAGGACAAGCAGTCACTGATGAAGCAATCATCAGCACAAGAACTCAGGGAGTTTGACCTAGTTAAGCTTGACAAAGAGACATCCAGTAAACTTGGTAAACTGAAACAGCTTCTCATATCAATCACAAAGCAGAGGCGCCAAGGTACTAGAAAAACTGTTCACTCATGCCTTCCAGCCATAAACAGTATTATCGCCAAAATCTTAGCAACATACAGCTATCATATGTCTGCGTACAAATATTGTATGACTGCACTATTGCTAAACGGTGGTGCGACAGACAGTCTGATGGATCAGTTGGCAGCACTGCACGACTGCACATCCCGCACCCGAAGGAGTGATAAACAAGAGGAGTTTGCGTCAAACTATGACATTGATCTGAAGAATTGGATAGAACAAGATAAGCCCTTCACTGTAGCCTTTGACAATGTGGATAAGCATATAACTAGGCGCCACTCCACGGTGGATTCAAAGTCATCACTGTCGCATATGATCCAATCTTTAGCGTTTCGTGACAGAGTGCCTTTTGATGCCACACAAGGGATAGCTCCGCTTGATTCTCTCGATAATGTACAGTCAGCAAGTCTCCTCCCCTCTGATGGTGACAAACAGGTGCTTGTGAATGCTTTAGTGCGAGAGGTTCGTTCCATATTGTCAACACAGGTTAAGTCACTCAAGTGGATGGAACCACCACACGAGGAGCATCGCTACTCAAGCTACGCTAACATCAAAAGTGATGTGGTATGTTATGTTACCAATTATCATATCCCACATAAATGTATTTATTTTTCATGGCCAGACTCACTGCGCTCAGGTCAATAATTTGCAGGCAAAACCTATGATCAAGTGGTGCCAATCAATTTTATTTTCAAAACCTACAGCTCTACTGCATAGCTGCAGCATTTTTTTCTCAATAAATTTATATATGGATAACAGCTTTCACAATTTATCGCAGTTTCAGTTGTGGTGTGTGTTGGCCTTAAATTTACTAACGTTCTTTGGCTATCAACGATGCATGTCATCTGCAGCGTACCTGACCACTTCATACTAAACTGACCTGTCAGTCTGCCCTGTGCCCTGAGTGATCTAACAGCAATGGATACAAGCTAAATTTACACTGATGCTGTCAAGCCATGGATGATCTTGAAATCTTCTCTTCAACCTATTTTGTATATTCTTATTATATTTTCGTACATTTTTGTTGCAGGTAAATCTTGGTGTTGACAAGAAGAGTGAGGCGTCCCATCAGGATATGCGGGATATGTTAGATTACTACCATCAACTGGTGCCTGATGATGAGATGGGAAACCCTGTAACAATACCTCTAGCTGGTAGGCTGAATCAAATTTGTTCACATACAATTACCTCTTTATGTAATCATGGATATAATCCGGAATAAGTCATGATATGTCACATTTTTTTGTATCTCACAATCCAGCAGCTTCATTGTCAAATTCCCGAAGCTAAGAAGTTTGTTCAACATTGCTCAGAGATTGTTGATTGTTCAGTGTGCAGTGATCAAAGGTTGAGTTAAACGTGTGCATGTTCGGGGTTAAAGTTATACAGACAGCAATGAGAACTGCCAGGAACCTTGCTTTGTGCAAAAGTGAAGTTACTGAGTCCCTATTCATTTCCATTAAAATTGCACAACTTTGAACATGTACCAGGGCGAAATGCCCCAAAATCTCACTACAATGCTCTACTTTGATCACTTGTATCTTTGCTTCAGGTAGTGATATCCAAACAAGCTCCAGCCAAACCATTTAATAAAGTGTATCAGGGACATTGCTGGTAAACTATTACAAAAATTGAACACTAGCTAGAGCTTAATTTTTTTTCTACTATAGGAGACTGGCTGAGCATGAAAGCTGGCCAAAAAGCCCAGATGTCACAAGCGGATGGCGTGACACCAGCTGAGCGAAAGGATGGACTTGTTTGTATTATGGCAGACTTTCACGCCCAAATGGCCCTGCTTCGCTTGATTTACAAACTGCTCTATGACACCAAGTCTAGCTGTGATATCGGTACACTACATGCCTGCAAAAACGTGATCAGCAGCGGCCATTTCTCTGCAAATGTCGGAAAAGACTTTTACAAGTGCTCAGAACTGGTCAATAATGTTATTTCTGCTTATATCATCACTGGTAAGTTCTTTATAAATGAGTGACTGAATATTTTGAATTCCTTGTGATTGATACCCAACGACTGAATGTATGCAGACCAGTCCATAGACATAGTTTCCTCTGTAGGCTAGTCGCTGGCAATTAAAAGTTTGTAAATAGTTTGCAGTAATTCTGAATACTAACATCGTTTTTCCTGCCTGAGTAAACTGTTGTCAGTTGTACACACTGTGACCTCTACGGTCAAAACAAACTGAAGATACTCATCTGGCATGAATCCTGTCCTCATCCTAAAATGATAATCAAGGCATATTTCCTGTCTCTGTTGAGCCTAACCTGAGAATACATCGAAAATAAAGTTGCGTTATTTGTGTTTTTGCTTTTCAGCGGGCTTGGAACATTTCGGCCTCCAGCACATTGATGACGAAAGGAATGTAGAACCCCCCTCTGACCAGAGTAATGAAGCTGCTGACCTGATGGCACGGCAGCTGGTGGAAAAGTTTTGCGTGCTTGACTCTCTTACTGCAGATGATGGAAAGAAGAGGTAATCTCATTTTTAATACTGGTGGCATTAAGACTGAGAGAGAATGCACGCTAATTTATTTTTATCCCGTTTTCATTGGTCCTGTAAAAAAAGCAATTTTTCACAAAGAATTCCTGTATTTTGATTTTGGAGTTGAGTACGAGTCTAAGTCCAAGATTAATATTTGCTATTATAAACCTGCAAATACTTTGACTTCCTGGTCCACCTGTCTAAGACGGCAGATGCAATGGTACTTGACAAAATAGTGATATTTGCAGGTGCCCTCTTTGCTATGCAGAGTATGATCATCCTACCAATCTAAAGAAACATATGATCACAAAGCATACAGCAGATCCCGACTGTGAGCACCAGATAGATATGGTTAGGCAACACACAGATGTGTTGATGACGCTAGGGCTGGTCAAAGCAACCCATGACCGAGCCATAAGAGAAGCAAACGGAGATCTCCTGATGATACTGTATAAGTACATGCTGATTTGGTTCAAGACCAATGAAATGAGCAACTACTCCACAGGATTACTCGAGTTGCAGTTTCAAATGAGGGTGCTACCTGCATATCTCGCCCACGCTGTTAAATGGAATCGCTTTGTTAACACTAGAGGGAAAGCTGACTCCAATATTCCAATGGGTAAGGGCTACATGACTGTTAGTTATGCCAAATTCAATAAATTAAAACTTAGCAAAACAGTAACCATTATAATATGAAGTCCTGTGTGCTCATAATATTTATCATTTCGTCTGCCTTTCGATCACATACTTAAATTACTAAAATTATTATGATTATGGTTTCGACGAGAGGAATGTTGAATAAGAACTTGTTCTCAGTCACTTCTTTAGCACTATATACTTGATATAAGGTATTTACCCACTTGATAGTCAATTCACTCATGTTTTTTATGCAGATCTCCATGTCGAACATGTGAATGGCTGGTTTAAAAAGAACCTCGCCGCCTACAAAGGTGAATACACTGACAAAGCTATAAGAAAATTGTCTAGAGGATCGAACATTCGAGATAAGATTGTCAAGAACTTTCACTCGTCAACAAAGGCATTCAAGAGGTCAGGTAAGCATGTTGAAAGTGAAGCAGAACTGAAAAAGAAGCTAACGGCATTAGTCAACCAACTAAGGCATGAGAATCTCTACAGTGATATACCTGGCCGTAACTACAGTAGCATGTATGTGTCGGCAGAAATGCTTCAAGACTCTTCCGAAACTGCCGATACTTGGGCAGCCAAGAAGATTGACGAGTGGGGTACTAAACATTATTACAGGTACCAAAACAAATTTTGTGATGATGATGATAACTGGAACGCATAGACACGAGAGGGCTAGGTATTTGGTGCTATTTATTGTTTGGAAATCTCATGCGAGAGAAGCTCATTACTTTTGTATATTTTGTATATTTTATATATTTGTATAATTGTGTATATTTTGTATATTTCTATCTCGAATCAAAACTTTATAGTATTCAGTGGATCAGAAGAGAAAATTGGTTATCATTATGGGCCGTAAAAAATCCAATTTTATAAGACATTTAGCAACAACAGATAACATTCTGTAACACTTTTGTGCCATATATGTAGTTTTTCATGACACATTTTATGTATTCTTTTTTTATTTGGCATGTCATAGGGAAATTTTAGGTTTCATACAGACAACAATCACTCCTGGAAGAAAATCTCATGACAACTAAGGCTCATGGCATTTGACGAAGTATATTTTAGACTCTTAACATTTTTAATGGTTGCTAGTATTTTATCAGTTTACTTTTAGACAGTTTCTAATATTATAGTTGCACAAATATAGCTAGCCATACATACTCACAAATTAAACAAACTGTTAGTTCACAGTATAAATGGAGTTGCAGATATGATGTTAAAATTAGTTTAAAACTTTACTACCAAGAGTCACATGTAACAGCGGTAGATAGAAGGTGTTTTAAATAATTTTACATGCACAAGCCAATTTGATTCATTAAAAGTCTGATGCATCGCTCTCTGAAAAGGGAGACCACTGCTCTCCTGCAGAGAGATCAGGGGTACTGACAGCCGAGGAAACAGATGATATTGTGAGCATGTCCATATCAGGAACATGTACATTGTCTGTGAGAAGTCGTGTAATGGGGAGATTACCAGTTGGAAGGTCCCAATCACATGCATCACAGCAACTATTAGATGGTGTTACTGTCTCTATTTGCAGATAGTCATTCAGAACCTTTCTCCTACATGAAACAGTTCTAAAAAACTCCTTCATTGTTTGAGCTATTGGCCTGCCTATTGTCATATTTTTATAAGCTAATAGGATTGCATGACCTGTCAAACCTAGCTCCCTCGCTGCCCTTCCGACCTCCTGCACATAATCCTCTACAGAACTCGGCACACCATAGTGCACTACATATTTGATACCCGCCAGATTTAAACCGAGACTAAATGATGAACTGCATAAAACAATTTGCATTCGACTAACGGAGGCTGTCATGAGTTGAAGAATGATTTTTTTTCTGTTTTCATGAGTTCCGAGATGGAACATATGAACAGTTCTATCTTCGATATGGCAGTCTGGCTGCTGACCGATCTTTGCTGTTATGTAATCGTAGACATCCCCGATCTGCATGACGTTTCGGAAGAATACCAGCATTCGAAAGGGTAGTCCAATCTTTATCAGATTTATTAGCCACCAAAAATTGCTGGGGCATTCACCTGATACTGCGGCAACGTGATACCTGAAAAAAAATTCACTGAATTACTGGGCAAAGTATATAATTCAGAATCTGTAAAACTTTCTACGATCATTGAATAATACAAATGCCAATTATCGAAAGTTGCTAATATTTAAACAAGTGAAATTGATGACAGGCTTGGTAGCTAAATTCTACTCTATGCACATATTCATCCTACGGGCCAGTAGAGCTGGTGTGTGGCAGTAGGAAAGGAATGTGATGAGCAAATGGGGACAGTTATTTTTTTCAACTTTGCAATGGACTGTACCGATGCCTTGGTAGCACATGTTGTACTTAGTTGTATCTGCTTTTTTCATGCGTAACTCTATGAACTCGATACCTAGAAATCATAGGGCCATACTTACTTTATGTCACTCCTGTCTTTCACATCCTTTATGTGCAGTGGCCTTTTCAGAGAGAGGGAGTTTGAAATATCAGTCAGGGTGCTTTGTGTGGCGGTTGCAGTAAGACCAATAACTGGAGCTTTAGTAAAAGATCTGCACTCCGAAAGCCTGTTGTAGGTATCCCTGAAAGCTGTACCATTTTCTGATGATCCGCTAAAATTGAGGAATTTTTGCTTTAAGAAACGTACAACAAAGATAATGCTGCACATTTTATTTCACTGCAGCTCCAATACAGATCCAAATCCATGCATGTTACTAGCTTTAGGTTATTCTAGGAGCCAATTTCATACATATTAGTGTAGGGATTTCTGGCATAAAGTAGCCCAGTTTCATGATTGTAACAAAACATTAGGATCGACTGAGATTTGGTTTGACCTTTTGTCACTTGGTCAACGGTACTCTACTCACTATGATTTTATGACATGACATTCATCCACACATATCAGGCTGATGTTATTTGAGATGTCTCGGTCTGCCAAGTACTCCCGACCTTTACCATCCAACAGTGTTTCCGGTGTGGTAAAAAGGAAATCTGCAGCAACTACCTCAGACTTCGAAGCAGTGGCGAGGTTAACAGCTGTACCGAGGTCAAGCTGTTCCACTTTGCTGATGTTATCAGAGATTAGAGAAATCAGTGGTGATATTACTAGCACTTTCGGAGTGTAGCTATCTGTTCTGACAGATAGTAGCTGTAGCAGGGATGGTGTAGCCTGTAGCAAAAAGAAAACCTCGGTCTTAGATATAAGAATATTGGGAGTAAAGGAAGTTAACTTACCCACTTATAACTTATACTGAGGAAGACAGGCTACAATACCTACAGATACCCTACAGCTGTCATGAGGTGTCATGTCAAATATCCATTAATTGTATGGGAGAAAAGTTGTGACAACAAATCACAGAATCATAAAACACCAATTATGAATCAATTAATATTCAGCTGCCACTATCTGTGTAGCACAGGGACACTCAAGCGACTTGCCAAACACCCTAAATGGCTCATGAGTTGGGTTACACTAACTAAGTCCAGTAGTATCAAACATGATTTTAGTTTATTTACACTCTTGTTTATTGTCACTTATTGTGGCTAAGACATAGCCACAGCAAGACCACAGATGGTTGGAGGGCTCATCCATCAGCCAGCTATGATTAGCAGTTGATTTACTGTTATGAGCACCATCAATATAGTGAGTGCCATCATAACCACAGTAGTTCATTGATAAACAGTAGTAGATAGTTAGTAGTACCTGATAGATCAGACTTTTCCCAAAGCCTGTTTGGGCATTCAAAATACAGTCATTCCTGTTGATCACACACTGAAGAGCTCTTATCTGACTTTCCATTGGGATGAACCCAAACACTCTCTGTATATGTTGCTTTATGATAGCTTCCATTGCATAACTTGCAGGTTATTCAGTGTCAGAATCACTCAGAAAAAGTTCTCTCAGCATAATTCTAAGCATACGGATTACTTTTTGCCTTATCACAAATGCTACTACGCACAATGAAAACGTAGTTATATCATGTGATTATTTTCAATATTCCAAATTTACACATTTTTGTTAATAGAAAACAAAACTTCAATACTTTTAAATATTCATTGTATTTATAAAAATAAAAACTTAGGGAATATTGAAAGTTTGCCTGAGCAAGAATATTTGAATGGGTAAAGTTTTCCCTAAAGTTTTCTAAAAACAACATGAAGGGGACAACTCCTCATACATGTACAAAAGGGGTCAGCCTGCCCTCCGGGCCTCGCTTCGCTCGGCCCGTCGGACGCGTGGCAGGCTGACAGGTCAGTCTATCATCAACCTAGATTGTGCTTGAAAGGCCTAACTGTTGCATTAAATTGATAAACT
>ERZ1740070.2411-NODE-2411-length-10787-cov-4.269195_pt1 | contig 10787 bp, 6 predicted proteins | sample MGYA00581734_ERZ1740070 | MGnify/ENA primary metagenome ERZ1740070 (study PRJEB43018, sample SAMN04849744) | marine metagenome | isolation source: floating plastic debris | place: Pacific Ocean | collected 2008-09-01 | study: EMG produced TPA metagenomics... | reverse complement strand
GGATTTCCTTTACGAAGCTGCCGTCGATCTTGAGAAAGTCGAAAGGGAAGTGCTTCAGGTAGCCGAACGACGACAAACCGGTGCCGAAGTCGTCGAGCGCGAACTTGCAGCCCAGCTCCTTGAGCGCGGTGATGAAGCGGTTGGCCTGCGAGTAGCTCGCAATGGCTGCCGTTTCCGTGATCTCGAAGCAGAGCGCCCCAACTGCGGATTCAGCATGTTGCATCGCCGTCTGCGCGAACTTCAAGTTCCCGACCAAACGGCCTGAGAAGTTCACCGACATTTTCAGATCGAACCCAGCCTCTTGCAACGCCCTTTGCGCCTTCAGAGACTCGACCAGGACATACTCGGTCAGGCTTTCAATATGACCGGTTTCTTCCGCCAGCGGGATAAACTGATCCGGGAATACACGCCCACGATCAGGATCGTTCCAGCGCACCAGCGCTTCGACGCCGATCGGGCTTCCCGTACGAAGGTCATATTTTGGTTGATACTCGACCGATAGATGCCGCTTCTCGAGCGCCGACACGAGGTGCCCCATAAGTGACAGATTTGCACTCGTTTGAAGATACCGGTTTTGATCATATTCAGCGCGCCAAATCCCCGAAGCACGTGCCTGATCCAATGCGATCATGGCGCGCTTCAATACAGGCGTGTCGTGTTCCGTTGCAAGTCTGGCAATGCCCATCGAAATGGTCACGTCGATGGGGTTACCTTGCACGCGGAACGCTGTGTTCAATTGATTACGGAGGTCGAGTGTACAGTCTTCGATGGTCGAGCCTGGCTTGCATTTGAAACTTGCTGCCAGGACATCGCCTGAGACGATGCCCGTGAACCCTGTCCCTGTATGCGCCTCCAGACTCTCAAACACCTCATTCAACAAAGCGGCGCTCGCCTCAAAGCCGAGCGCGCTTCTGATCTCGGAAAAGCGATCAATCCCGATTGCGAGGACAACGGTGTAGGATGACATTTCCGCATCATCCATCAACGCTTCCTCAAAGGCGCGGCGATTTGGCAATCCGGTTTCAGGATCGCGTCGCGCGCGAAGTTTCAATTCGCCTTCCCGCGCCTGGATTTCAGACGACATGTGATTGAATGCTGTGGCGAGATCCTGCAACTCGTCGCCCGTATTGACCGATACGCTGGCTTCCTTCCCGCCGCGAACAAGATCAGCAGCCTCGGCGAGGTGTGAGATCGGCCGGGCAACGCGCCTTGCAACAAAGCAACTGGCGGCGGAAATGATGAATGCGCCGGCAAGTGCGACCAAAATCAACGTGATCAGAAGCGCTCTGAAAGGGGCAAAAGCGACGCTCAGTGGATAGGTCAGCTCGAGCACAATCGGCTGTTCATCGACGAGCGCCGGAATTTCGTGCCTGAAGTGAAGACGCCCACCAAGCGTCTGAACCTCTCCGGTCATTTGCTCACCGTCGCGCTTTGGTAGAATTGCGACCTCTAGCGGGATCGAAGAAAGCTCCGCAATTTCAGCAATGTCTGAATCGGAAATCACATCTCCGAACACCACAAAGCCGATCAGATTTGGTGCGAAGACCCCGACATATCCCGACAAGACAGCCTGTTCGTCATAGATGACCACACCTGGCGCATGGTCAATCTCGTCATAAGCATTTTCTGATACTTGCGCCGACAGACTTGTGAGCGGCAATTCAGCGCCGACGGCCGCAAGTTCAGCGCCATCATTATCAACGAGGGCAAGCCCATCGACGGCGAGCCTCTGGCGCAGTGTTTCAAGGGCCGAGAGTACTGTCGGTTGATTTTCACTGGTCACGGCACTGCGAAAACCATAGTCTCTGACTTGCAGGTCAGTATCTTTTTGAAGGTCTGCACCTCGTTCCACGAACAGGTGCGTAAAGACCTGGCTGGACGCGACGACCTGATCCGACACGATGATGCGCGCTCTGTCTGTAACCGTCGCATAAGTGACGAGCGCGATGACGAGCATCATCGCAGCAAACAGACTTGCGTAGATCGCCCCGAGCTTCGTTGATATGCGATTGAGTTGAAGCATGGATCAGTAGTTGGATGACCGTCTTATACCGGACCGAAACTTACTCGTGATGAGGATCTCAGGTGATGAATCCGTCAGGACGATTTCCTGCAAAACACGATTATCGCGCTGGCGCATGAGTGGATGCCAGACAACGAGTTGACCGTCTCCTGCGGGAATGCCGGTTATCTCAATCATTCCGTCTTCGTTCGTTTGGCCCGCAAAAGGCGCATCTGAAATAAAGATGTGCGCGATCATGCCATCATGGATATTGCACCCCACGGTCACGATCCCCGTATTCTCAAACGTCACAGATTGCGGTTCGTCACGCCCAAAGAGAGTCAGATTGAAGCGTTTCGTCTTTGAAAATGAAAACACATGGTGGAGCACATCATCTTCATTCTTGAATGTGATCTCTGACCCGATCGGCGCCAGCGTGGTGAAAGGCTGGAATTGCAAGTCTTTTTGACGAACGACAATATCGCCCTGAGGGCTTTGCGCATTGTCCGCGCGCACCACAGGCGTGAAAGATATGACGGCGCCCGCAATCGGCGCCCCACGGTGATCGGTGACCTTGACCGTCAGTTTCTCTGATTGGGCTGCACCAACAAAAGAAATCGCGACCAAGCTTGCGAGCAGTGTTTTCAATTTTATGGTCAACAGCCCACTCCAGAAACTCTATTCTGGGTAGCAAACATTCATGAAGATCGGCTTAAATGAACCGGCATCGGATTGGTGCAAAGTATTGATATTAATCGACTTATCCCGTTAACCTCTTCGAAGCAAAATTCACAAAATCGTGATCAGGATGTCGGTTTTTAGACCCAAGGTTCGACGCCACAGCATCATCGGTTGTGAGGAAGCATCAGAGACGACCGCTATTCATGAGGGTGGTCATTTTCGCAAACCATCCCGCTCTGCGCTCTTGCAACGACGGAGCAGACAGACCGCAAATGGCTTATGCGGTGTAACACACTTCTACCCATGCGGGTTAAGCTGACAGCACTGGCTGTTGTTCAGATTCCTGTTCCAATCGGCGCGCAACATCCCCCGGCGACCCCGCTCCGCGAGCGATCAAGGCATACGCTGTGGGCACGAACAGGACGGTGACCAGGACTGCGGCGATGACACCGAACAGGATCACAACACCAATCGCTGCGCGTGTCTCCGCGCCGGCGCCGCTGGAGAGAATGAGCGGCAACGTCCCTGCCGCCGTTGTCAGTCCCGTCATGACAATTGGACGAAGGCGCGCCATCGACGCTTCCTTCAAGGCGGCGTGAAAGGCCATGCCTTCGTCGCGTAACTGATTGGCGAATTCGACAATCAGAATACCGTTCTTGGCGGCCAGTCCAACCAGCATGATCAAACCAATCTGCGTATAGATATTGATACTATTACCGGTCGCCCACAGGCCAAGCAGACCGCCAGCAAGGGTCGCCGGCACACAGATCATGATAATCACCGGGTGTCGGTAGCTTTCAAATTGTGCCGCTAGGACCAGGAACACGATCGCTATACCGATCGCAAAAACGAACAGGATTGACGATCCCGACGTCTTGAAGTCCAGCGACTGCCCCTTGAAATCTATGGTCGCCTCAATCGGAAGGACATCGCGCGCGATGCGTTGCATACCGTCCAACGCATCGCCCAATGACTGGCCGGGCGCCAGTCCCGCCTCGATGGTGATCGCCCTCACCCGATTGTAGCGGTTGAGGGTTGGACTGTCGGCCATCGCATCGACGGAAATCAAGCTCGACAATGGGATAAGATTGCCCGATCGCGATGAGCGAACGTAAATATTCTCGATATCGTTCGGATTGTTCTGATCGGATCGCAATCCTTCGAGAAGGACATCATATTCCTCGCCATTCTCGATATAGGTTGTCACCCGCCTCGAGCCCAGCATGGGCTGAAGCGTAATGCCGATATCGGCCACGGTCACGCCGAGATCGGCGGCGCGATCATAATCAACCTGGATGCGATATTGCGGTTGGGTTTCCTTGTAGTCCCAGTCAATGTCGACCAGCCCCAGAGCACTCTCTTCAAGCGCTGTCACAAACGTATCCCGCCATTCCGTAAGCGAGTCGTAAGTTGGTCCGCCAATCACGAACTGGACCGGCTTTCCAGTCCCTCCCCCCAGCCCTTGGCGCATTCGCGCAAATCCCCGCACGCCAGGCAAATCGGCGAGTTTGCGATTGACTTCGGAAATGATGGTATCCGCCGAGCGTCTTTGACTCCAGTCATTCAACACAACGATGATAAAGGCCTGATTGAACGCCGATGAACCGAAGCCAGGCGCACGGAAAAGCAACCGATTGACTTCCGGCGGCTTGCCCTCCTGGCTCTCTGTATATGGCAACAGGCGCCGTTCGATCTCATCGATGTATCGTTCCATATAGCTATAGGACGCGCCCTCGGGCCCGCGCACCACAACAAAGAACGCGCCGCGGTCTTCGCGCGGAACATATTCTTCCGTCACGGTTTGAGACAATTGATAGGTTGCCCCGAACAGGCCGGACAAGGCGATTGCCATGACCAGGGGACGCGGGATCAGAACATCGAGCAATCGGCCATATCCGCTGCGGATCCATCCGAATGCACCATCCACCATGCGCGGAAGCGCGGTCAGGATTGAGCCTTTGTCGCTCGGTTGCGAGAGCAGTTTGGACGCCATCATCGGTGTCAACGTCAAGGCTAGCAGACTCGAAAAGATCACAGCCGCTGAAATCGCCAATGCGAATTCGGTGAATAATCGACCGATATCGCCTTGCAGGAAGGTGATGGGAACGAATACGGCAACCAGAACCATGGTCGTTGCAACCACAGCAAAACCGACTTGCCGTGTGCCTTTAAAAGCAGCGACCAGTGGCGTTTCACCATACTCCTTCATGCGCCGAGAGATATTCTCCAACACCACGATCGCGTCGTCCACGACCAATCCGATGGCCAGAACCATGGCCAGGAGCGTCAGCAAATTGATCGAGAATCCGAGCGCATAGAGCACGATAAACGTGGCAATAATCGATATCGGCACCGTGACAGCCGGGATCAGGGTCGCGCGCACACTGCCCAGGAACAGAAAGATCACCAACGTCACCAGGCCGACGGCAATGGCCAGCGTGGTGTACACTTCCCGAATGGAGGCGGAGATGAAGACCGAGCTATCGAAGCTGCGCGCGATGACCATGCCGTCAGGCAAGGTTTCATTCAGCTGATCGGCGAGAGCTTTGGCAGCGTTTGCAACCTCCACTGTATTGGCCGTCGACTGTTTGATGATGCCAAGGCCGACCATTGGTATGCCATTGCCTCTGAACATGTTGCGGTCCTCAACCGTACCGCGTTCGACGCGCGCGACATCTCCGAGTCGAACCAGATAACCATCATCCCCTTCGGCGATGACCAGGCCTGCAAAATCGTTCGGTGTTTGGAATGCCCGGTCGATGCGCACCGTGTAAGACCGGGTGTCCGACTCAATACTGCCGGCTGGCGCTTCAATGTTCTCACGGCGGAGCGCCTGTTCCAGATCATTTACCGTAAGATTGCGCGCCGCGAGCGCCCGTCGATCAATCCATACGCGCAAGGCATAATTGCGCGAGCCCCCGACGCGCACGCGTGCGACACCGTCCAGAGCCGAGAACCGATCCACCAGGTTTCGCTCGGCATAGTCTGAAATTTCCGCGGTGGTGAGATTCTCGGCGGCAAGATTCAACCATATGATAACATCATCATTGGAGTCCGCCTTCTCCACTTCGGGCGGATCAGCTTCCTCCGGCAGATTGTCCAGCACACCGGAAATACGATCACGGACATCATTCGCCGCGACGTCGATATCCTGATTGACACCAAACTCAATCGAAATCCGCGAGCGCCCATCGCTCGAATTTGAATCGATGAATCGAATGCCTTCAACCCCGGCGATCCGGTCTTCGATGATTTGCGTGATCCGGGTCTCCACGACGCTGGCTGAGGCGCCAGCATATCGGGTGTCGATGGTCACGATCGGGGCATCAATGTCCGGGTATTCCCGCAAGGATAGACGGTCGAACGCGACGACGCCTAAAATCAGCAAAATCAGCGCAATGACAGAGGCAAAAACTGGTCGTGTAACAGCGGTATCAGACAGTAGCATGACGCGGCGCTCCTAATTGGCTGTGCTGCCAGAAGACGCGCCAGCATTGGCGCCTCCGCTGGCAATGGGTCCGCCGGGTTCAAGCAACCTTCGATCCTCCACTTTCAGTTCGGACCCATCTCGTACGCGAATAATACCCTCCGTGATCACCCGGTCCCCTTGATCGAGGCCAGACTTCACTTCGATAAAGCCTTCAGCGCGCTGCCCCAGCTCAACTTCTATGCGGCGGGCTGTTAACGTCCCGTCCGCCGGCGTCACACGCCAGACGAACGTACGCGGACCGACCGGCTGCACGGCTGATTCCGGAATGGCCAGGCTGGTGCGCGGGTCTGCTGTGACGGTGACCCGCATGAACATGCCGGACCTTAACAGCTGTTCCGGATTAGGGATGCTGGCGCGCGCCCGAATGGAACGCGTGATCGGATCAATCCGATTGTCCAGCGTTTCGATCGCACCGCTGAATTTTTCGCCCGGCAAATCATCTGTCTCCGCGACAATCGCGGTTCCCGGCTGGATCGAACGGGTGAAGATCGAAGGCACATCAAAGTCCAGGTTCATTTCACTGTCATCGATCAGAGTCGCGATGACATCTCCGGGACGAACAAAGGAGCCGACGCTGACTCGGCGAAAACCCAGCACGCCGTCAAACGGCGCCACCAGAACCCGGTCCTTCTGGCGGGACTGTAGCGCCCGTAAATTGGCTTCAGCGCTATCAAGATCGCGCTGGGCACTGTCCAGCTCCGATTGCGAAACCGCTTCGGCCACGGCGAGCCTGGACACGCGCTCCAATTGGCGTGCGGCTTCTTCTACATCGGCTTCGGCCGACTCAACCAATGCCAATTGCTCGCGCTGTGCGAGGGACAGGAGCGTTTTTCCCTGCCGGACCCGTTCGTCATCAAAGTATAAAGCGGTGATCCGATCGGATGCATTCAGGGAAAGATCGACCTGTTCAGTAGGCTCGAGCGTTCCGAGCGCTTCAATATCGCGCGAAAACTCGCGTTCAGTAACCGGTTCCGCAAATACGCTGGCGGGGCCGCCGCGTTGTGCTGCCGCTGGCAGAAGCAGGAAAAGGCCCACGATCGCCACACTAATGATTTGCCTTATCATCTTGAAATCACTCCTGTTCAGCGGTCGCATTCGCGAACGCCTCGTCCTGCCAAATTCCCCCTAATGCCCTATACGTGGCGATTGCCTGTCTGGTTGTCGACAAGCGATTGGTTTCCAGTCGGTCTTGCGCGTCCAGCAAAGTCCGCTGGGCGTCAATCACATCTAGGAAGTCATCCAGACCTTCGTCAAATCGCAATCGCGCGAGTTCGACGGCCCGCGCCGCCGCATTTGCCGCCGATTCCAGGTCTTCGCGTCGAGCCTGTTCCTGTACATAGGAAACCAGCGCTAGTTCCACCTCGCCAATCGCTTCGACAACTGTACGCTCATAAGCGGCATAGCCGCGCGGGTTTCGGCGTCAGCGATGCTGATATCTGCGTCGACACGTCTCAAATCAGGGCCTTCCCACGAGATTGCTGGCCCGATGCCGAAGCCGAAACTGTCAGAACTGACATTGTCTTCCGTGAACAGCGATAAAACGTTGGCGTTAAAGGTCAGTGTCGGAAACAAACGCGCGCGTTCGACATCCCCGAGCGCTAATCTGCGCGCGATCTCGGCCTCTGCTGCGCGAATATCGGGCCGCCGCCGGATCAGCGCCGCCGGCGTGTCAATCTCCAGGGTCTGCGGCGGACCCGGAATGGTCGCTGCCGTGTCGGTCGCCTCGCCAAGGAGGTCTGTCAAATCCATGTCCGTCCGGCCGGTCAGGGTCGCCAGACGGATGATCGCCGTGCGAATATTGATCTCCAATTGCGGCAACGAGGCCAACGTTGTTCGATATTGCGCCTCAGCGCGCTCAAGATCGAGGCGGGTTGCGCGGCCGTTTTCGAACAACACCCTCAGGAGTTCAACACTTTCTCCCTGCAGATCCGCATTCGATTGCGCGACCACCAACCGAACCTGATTGCCGCGATAATCCACATAGGCCAGCGCCGTCTCGGCAGCGATAATAACCGCAGTGTCGCGCCGAACTTCCTTTAGCTGCTCGAGTTGAAACATCGCGCTCTCTGTCGCTGCGGATAATCTGCCGAAGGCATCAAATTCCCAGGTCGCGCCGATCTGACCCCTTCCCGACAATTCGGTATCGGCGTCTTCGCGCGCCGCACGGCCGATTTCAACATCTGCGGAAGACGACGTGGAAAACGATTGCGCGAGAACCTGACGACCGAGCAAGGCCCGCGCGGTTTCTATATTTGCCGCAGCGACCGCCAGATCCTTATTCTCGCCCAGGGCTTGCTCGACCAATCGGCCCAGTATCGGGTCATCGAACGCGCGCCACCAGTTCATAGCGCCTGGCTCAGCCGTCAGCGTCGTTGAGTCTGTTGACACAAATTCAGGCGCAAGCACGGGCATGCTGGGGCGCTCTGGCGCTGATGGGACTGAAGTGCAGGCGCTGGCGCCCAGCATCACAAAAAGCACCCAATACTGGCGTTGAACAATATCCATAACCGGGCACATAATGCAGTTTGCGCAAAAGTCAGCTGAAAACTCGGGATCTAGACCGCAGGATTTCTTATCGCGCAATTATTGGGTTTGCCATGCCCGATTTTCGACTTTCCGAGCTGTGTGCATATCCCTCGAAAATGAGCCATGGGACAGCAAAAAGATCCGGTCCTGGCGCATCGAGATCATCGTAATGGCTCACGACCAGGCCTCGAACCAGGGATCAATCTGGGTGTCCGGACCCGCCAAACAAAGCCTTGATGGCGGCATAGTCTTCCATCGTGTCGAGTTCTGCCCAAGTCATCCCCTCGATAGAATATGTGCTAACCAGTGTGTCAGATTTTGCCAGAGCGTCGATCGCGCTCAGGAACCAAGCCTGCACGCCATCGCCGGTACGCATCATTTGATGAAGCTTTTCGCAGAACAGGCCGGGACCATCCCGCATAAATCTCAGAAAGCCAATCGACTCTCCATGCGTCTCATCCGCGCCGAGTGTTTTGCCGATTGCGGTCAGAGCCGCGCCATTCAATGATACTTTCATATCATCGGAATCGTAGTCCGGTTTTTTATCAATCGTGACCTGAATGTCCGTGATGGGACTCTCAATCACTTTCTTCGCGAGCTCGGGCTCGATCAGGGTGTCGCCGTTGATCAGCACAAAATCTCGCGTCATGAAGTCTCGGGCCATCCAGCAGCTAGCGAGATTATCGGCGACCTGGTAAAAAGGGTTGAAGAGGGTCTGGACCCGCATTGGACCGGATCGGTCTGCCACCTCGGCTTCGACGCTACCGGCCATGAAACCGGTAATCACAATTGCTTCTTCAGTGCCTGCGGCCTCCAGAGTATCGAGCTGAAGACTCAGCACTGTGGTATCGCCAACCGGGAGCAGACATTTTGGCAGGTTTTCGGTCAGCGGCAGAAGCCGTGACCCGCGCCCAGCCGCCAGAATAATGGCTCTCATGAGTTCTCGTCATCCATATTTTGGTTGTCCCAGTCTTCGATGCGCAGGCCAGCCTTATCAGCAATACGCGCCAGTCCGCGAGACGGATTTACAGCCACGCCTTGGTCCGCCCATTTCAGGAAAGGAAGATCCGAAACATGGTCACTATAGCCGGTAATTGGGGTCGGAAAATTCTGCTGTTCGTTGGCGGCCGTGATGCAATCCAGTTTCGCCTGGCCATAGCAGTTGGGCCCCGCAAGGTGTCCGGTCAGACGATCGTCACCGGACCATTCCAGTTCCGTACAGATCACGATCGGAATCCCGAGTTTTTCAGCAATCGGGCGGGCCACCAGATCGACAGCCGCAGTCGCCATGACGAGCGTATCGCCAGCGGCGCGATGCTTGTTCAGCACGGCGCGAGTCTGATGCCGCAGACCTTCGCGAATTTCTGTTTCGGCAAAGCGGCCCGCCGCCTGCTCCAGCGCTTCGCGCCTGGCCCAGGTCAGGGTCTTCAATCCATGTTCTTTCACAGACTGACGTGAGCGAAGGCCGAGCTTGTATGCGACGGCATGCAACGCCAATAGCGGAAGCCTGAGATAAAAAAGCGGCCGGGACCGGTTCACAGTGAACATGTATCGAGACCATGTTCCGGAACGCGTCAGGGTGCGATCCATATCAAAAATGGCGGTTCCTGGCATCTCCCTCACGCATCCATGAATGAGGTGACGGGGGTTTTGGTCGCCATTGCCTGAACGAGCCGAACGATATGAAACGGGACGCACATCAAGGTCCATGCGGCCACCATGATGAAGCCCCAAAGCGGCGATCCAATCAGTGTGAAGACCATGAAGATGAGCAGGTTCGGATTTCGCCGCGCTGTAATCTCGCGCATGAACGCATCAATCGGTCGCCAGACATGAATGTGAAATTCGTATCGACGCAGGAATATGCCTTCGGTTACCCGGCCCAGCACATAGCCGATAATGATGATGACGAGCGATGGCAGCAACCAGGGATGAGACACGCCAGTTGCCATCAGGCCCGTGTAAATCGCCCAATACCAGAAAGGCGGATGTATCAGGTCGATGCCATGGTCATATATATTGCCCCAGGCTGAATAGGTCATGGTCGTCCGGGCGAGTTTGCCGTCGACTGTGTCGAGGAAAGTCATT
>ERZ1740070.2410-NODE-2410-length-10789-cov-4.441681_pt1 | contig 10789 bp, 14 predicted proteins | sample MGYA00581734_ERZ1740070 | MGnify/ENA primary metagenome ERZ1740070 (study PRJEB43018, sample SAMN04849744) | marine metagenome | isolation source: floating plastic debris | place: Pacific Ocean | collected 2008-09-01 | study: EMG produced TPA metagenomics... | reverse complement strand
GTTCCGCCAGCTCCTTCAGGATAGCAAAGAGCATATCTTGTGTTCGTAGCGAAGACGCGTTTTCCACATCGAGCATTTCGGCATAGGCCAAAAGGTCAGTTGGCGATTTTGCCTTCAGCTCGCGCAGATAGACTTGGGACGGAAGATCGATTTCAGGTGCAGTATCGGGCATAGGGTGCCGGTATCCAAAATTTTTTGGTTTGGGAAAGTATGGGGCAGGACTGCCCGCGCGCCGGACGGCGACTTCACGTCCATATGCGCAAAGCCTGTCCTTCGGTCAAGGGCTTGTGTGTGACGGCTCAGAAAGGTTTCAGAACCGCCAGCAGGACCACCCCGATCATGATTACAAATGGGAGCTCATTCAGCATTTTCAATGTTTTTGCGCTCGGGGCCAAATCTCCCCGATCGATCTTTTTACCGATTGAAATGAAATAGCCATGCAAGCCACTCAGGATCAGAACGAGCAGAAGCTTAGTGTGCATCCATCCCTGACTGAGCAATGACGGGTTCAGATAAAGCATGGTCAGACCCAGAAGCCAGACCAGGATCAAAGCTGGATTCAGAATAATCTTGCGCAGCCGGTTCGACGCTTCCTGCATCGTATCGAACAGGGCTTCACCTGGCACAGATTTTAACTGGTGCAGTTTGTATCTCGGGTAAATCAACAAGCCAGCCATCAAGGCGATCACAAATATGATGTGCAAGGCTTTGACCCAGAGATAGAGCGACATGACTTATCCTTCCATCCGAACGAGTTCGACCACACGCTCGACGTGGGCAATCGGTGTTTCGGGTCTGACGCCATGACCGAGAGTGAAAATATGTGGTCGGCCTTTATAGGCCGCCAGTATTTCTCTGACCCGCTGGTCCATTGCATCACCACCAGCGATCAATAGCAACGGATCAAGATGACCCTGAACCGCCATTTTTGGGGGAACAGCGTTGAGAACAGCGCTCGGGTTCAGGGCCGTATCGAGCCCAACCCCATTCACCTCCACCTGGCGAGTATAGGATTCCAGCATGGTCGCCGCGCCCCTGGGGAAACCGATAATGGGCACGTCAACACCGAGAGATCTCAGACGTTTCACCAGCGCTGCATTGGGTGCGATGACCAAAGACTGAAACAAATCCGAAGGCAGACCTTCTGCCCAGGATTCAAAAATCATCAATGCATCGGCGCCAGCTTTAACCTGTTCCGCCAGATATTGGGCTGACGCCTCAACCAGAAGACTAAGAAGTTTCTCTAAGAGGTCTGGTTTCGTATAGGCCCAACTTCGCGCCATGCTTTTATCGGTCCCGCCGCGCCCTTCAATGGCATAAAGAGCCACCGTCCAGGGCGCTCCACAAAATCCGATCAAAGCCTTGGTATCCTCCAGGCCAGACCGCACCCGATCCACCGTTTCATAGACGGGCGAAAGTCTCTGAATTGCGGTCTCGATCGTTGTCCGCGTGAGATCGCTTTCCGTTTCCACGGTTTCAACAATTGGACCCACACCTTTTTCGAACCGCACGTCTAGGCCGATTGCATCAAGAATGAGAAGAATGTCCGCAAACAGGATCGCCGCATCCATATCGTATCGACGAATAGGTTGCAGTGTCGCTTCCGCTGCCATGGAGGGCGAATAGCAAAAGTCGAGAAAGTCCTTTGCCCGAGATCTTAGTTCGAGATATTCAGGCAGATGTCGACCTGCTTGTCGCATCATCCAGATGGGCACCGGGGATGAGGGATTACCAGAAAGGACATTCAGAAAACGCGACGTGCTGAGATCGGCCATAGAGAAAAATCAAACCCAAAAATTCAATCGAAGAGGCCTTATCATTATTAAGCCGGGAGTCTCGTGGAAAAGCGCACCTGAGTGAATTTGTCCCGCACTTGTCCACAGTCTGTCCCCAATTCCATGCTCTATTTACGTTCTGTTAACCGGTTGATTCATAGGTAAATAAATGGTTAATAGACGGTCTGGACGGGGGTTTGGAACATGCTATCAACAGGGGGAGTCAGATTCGTTCAATTGTGCGATTCAGAGTCAAATTCGAGGCGATTCCGACAATTCCACAACACATCCACAGGGCTTGTCCAATTCGGTTTGCTCCGGCACAGGGTGATAAAGGTAAATCAGGCTCACCATGCGTCTCGCGATCTATTTTAATGTCCACCTGGTCTCAGACTCAACAGGTGAAACGCTGAATGCGGTGATGCGGGCCGCCGCGGCTCAGTTTGATCGTACCATTCCGTTGGAACACAATTATTATCTCGTCCGATCGGAACGTCAGCTTGATCGGGTGATGGCCGAGATTGAAGCTGCGCCCGGTGTGGTCTGGTATACGATTTCCGATGATAATTTGCGGCGCAAGCTGGAACAATTCTGCCGTCAGCGCGGGATTCAGACATTGCCCGTCTTGGATCCTTCCATTCACATGTTGTCACGTCATCTCGGCATTCCAGCGAGTGAGAAGATCGCCAGCCAACACGCCCTGAATGAAGAATATTTCAAACGGATATCCGCCATTGATTTTGCCTTGAATCATGATGATGGGCAGAATGTCCAAGGTCTGGTTGATGCCGATGTTGTCCTGCTCGGCGTAAGTCGAACCTCCAAGACGCCGACATGCGTTTATTTGGCCAATCGCGGTGTGAAAGCCGGGAATATTCCCCTGGTTCCGGGCATTCCGTTGCCCCAATTGGTCGAGCAGCTGGACCATCCAATGGTGGTCGGTCTGAAAATCGGAGTTGAACGACTGCTGCAAATCCGCAGCCAGCGTCTTGTGTCACTGAACGAGAATTCCAAGACGGATTACGTCAATGAGGAAGCCGTCCGGGCAGAAGTCACTGAGGCAAGCCGGTTGTTCCAACGTAATAAGTGGCCGGTGATCGACGTTTCGCGACGCAGTGTTGAAGAGACCGCGGCGGCGATACTGAATAAATTAAATGAGCGACGGGGCTTTGTCTGATGGTGAATATTATTTTGGCGTCCGGCAGTGCCAGCCGTCGTTCTTTGTTGGCGGGCGCTGGCGTCCAGGCGCAATCGATCAAACCCAATGTCGATGAAGACGCCGCCAAAAGAGGCATGCGATCCGAAGGGCTGAGTGTCAGCAATCAGGCGATGCGCCTGGCGGAAATGAAAGCCGTGAAAGTGTCGAGCCAGGTTGAGGGTCTGGTTATTGGCGGCGATCAAATGCTCAATCTCGAAGGAGAGGCATTTGACAAGCCGATCAATCTCGACGGCGCCGCCAAACATTTGAAGAAACTGTCCGGCAAGACGCATACGCTCGAGACCGCGATTGTCATCGCTGAGAATGGCGAGCCGATCTGGCGCCACATGGCGCGGCCTCATCTGACCGTCCGTACACTGAGTGACGGCTTTATTAGGTCTTATATTCAGTCTTGTGGCCCGCCTCTGTTGACGACGGTTGGGGCGTATCAGCTGGAAGGGCTTGGCGCGCAGCTTTTCTCAAAGATTGAAGGCGACTATTTCTCTGTTCTCGGTTTGCCGCTTCTGCCGCTGCTTGACTATCTGCGCATCAGGAATGTCCTGGAACAATGACCAAATTGCTTGGAGTCATTGGCGATCCCATTGCCCATTCCATGTCGCCATTGATTCACAATGGATGGCTCCGGGATATGGGGTTCAATGCCACCTATGAAGCCATGCATGTGCCCGAGGGAGCGTTTGAATCTGCCCTGCAGACCCTGAGCAAGCGTGATATTCTCGGCGTTAATGTGACTTTGCCTCATAAACATGCGGCCCTGGCGGCGTCGAGTGAGGCCAGTGTCGAGGCAGCAACGATCGGCGCTGCAAATACGCTCTCTTACCTGGGTCAACAAAAGTGGCGGGCGGACAATACGGATGCGCCAGGTTTCCTCGCTGCCTTAGGCGCTGCCGATCCGGATACGGACCGTGTTGTCATAATGGGCGCCGGAGGATCCGCGCGCGCTTTGGTCTTTGCGCTGGCACAGTCGGGATTTCCAATCACTGTTTTGAACCGAACAATCTCGAAAGCGGAGGCGCTCTGCAGCGAACTCGGCAACGATAAAACCGTATACGGAGCAATGAGTCAGTATAAGGATCATATCGAGTCTGCAACGATCGTCATCAATACAACCAGCATGGGATATGACGGCAATATCATTGACCTGCCGGTTGGCGCCGATCGGCTATTCTTTGATATCTCCTATGGCAAAACCGCTGCGCCTCAAATTGCCCATGCAGCGGCCCGCGGGTGGCGGACCCGTGATGGGCTCACCATGTTGGTAGCGCAAGCGGCGTGCAGTTTTGAAATATGGTTTGGCGAAAAGCCGGATCAGGCCGCAGCGCAACGTCGATGCGAAATTGCTTTGAGGGCGGTGTCATGATCATTCTCGGATTGACCGGATCCATCGGTATGGGCAAGTCGACCACGGCGAACATGTTCGCTGAGGCGGGGTTTCCGGTCTATGATGCGGATGCCGAAGTGCACGCGCTCTACGAAAAGGACGGGGCCGCTGTCGGACCTTTGTCCGAGAGATTCGGTGATATTCTCAAGAATGGCGGCATTGATCGTGCGGCGTTGCGGGCCAAAGTCGTCGATAATCCGGACGCAATGAAGGACCTGGAAGCCATCGTCCACCCTCTGGTCGGTCTCAGCCAGATGAAGTTCCGTCAACAGGCGCTTGATACTAAAAAGAGTTTTGCGGTCCTGGACATTCCCCTTCTGTTTGAAACCGGGGGTGATGCCCGATGCGACCATGTTGCGGTCGTGACCGCGCCGGCTGACGTTCAGAAAGCGCGGGTTCTGCAGCGCGGTGAGATGACCGCGGAAGAGTTTGAAAACATCCGGGCCAAGCAAATGCCGGATGCGGAAAAGCGCGCGCGGGCGGATTTTGTCATCAGCACGGCTTTTGGCTTTGACTTCGCCCGCGCACACGTTCAAGCCATCATAGACCTCTTTGACAGTCTGGACGCGGCGTAGATGATGACCGAACTCATTCGAGAAATTGCCTTCGATACGGAAACCACCGGCCTGGAATGGGATCAGGATGATCGCATCATTGAGCTTGGCGCCGTGGAACTTATCAATCACGTGCCAACTGGAAACACTTTCCAGACTTACATCAATCCGGGGCGGGCCGTATCCGAAGCAACGATCCGAATTACCGGGATCACGGACGCAGCTCTCGTCGACAAGCCGCCGTTTGAAGACCCCTGCATTGTCGATGCTTTCCTCGCATTTGTCGGAGATTCTATTCTGGTTGCCCACAATGCCAAGTTTGACCGCGGCTTCTTGAATATGGAACTTCAACGCTGCGGAAAATCGCCGATCCCGGAGGACCGTTGGGTCGACACAGTGGCGATTGCCCGCAAAAAATACCCTGGCGCTCCCGCCAGTCTCGACGCGCTGTGCAAACGATTCGACGTCAATGCTGAGGCGCGAACCTATCATGGTGCCCTGCTCGACAGCCAGTTATTGGCGGAAGTCTATCTCGAACTGTTAGGTGGGCGCGCACACAGTTTTGACTTTGGCGGCAAAAATGCCATTGCCACAGGTGATCGAGCGCCAGCTGAGCAAAGGCCGAGCGCCCGTGCAATGAAAATTTCCGAGGACGAATTTGCGAATCACCAGACCTTTGTCGAGTCGCTTGGCGACGACCCGATCTGGAAACGCTACGCTTGAGGTTCTGCGGGCGGCGGTGTCTGACCCTGGGCAGCCGCGGTTGCAGCGCGCTGCTTTTGCGTGCTGTACAGCGCCCCGAAATCAACGGGATCAATGCGTAAGGGCGGGAAGCCGCCTTCGGCTGAAATGTCGGCAATGATCCGTCGCGCAAATGGGAATAGGATCCGCGGACACTCGATTAACAGGATGGGCTCCATGTCGGCTTGTGAAAAGCCTTGCAACTGGAACAGGCCGGCATAATCCATCTCAATCAGAAAGAGTGCTGTGGTTTCAGTCCCGGCACGAGCTTTCAGTTTCAGCGTCACTTCAAACACACCCTCGCTGCCCTGTTTGGGTGCAGCGCCGACATCAATGCCGAGCTCGATATTTGGCTGATCCTGGACCGTTGCGCCCGGATTCTCAAACGAGAGATCCTTGATATACTGGCTCATAACGCGAATGGCGGGGCCTTGTTGAGGGGCATTGTCTTGCGGCGGAGTTGCCATATCGGGTGTGTCGGTCATCGGGTTTCACTCTATGTCTGAAGATTACTGGCGCGTAACATGTGCCACAAAGTGGCGCAACGGTGGGTGGCACTTCTTAAAATCCCCCTATATGAGAAGGCGAAAGATTGATAGAATGAGTCCCGCATGTCCTCTTCAATGATAGAATTCATCGTCCTGGCAGGAATTGCCCTCTTTGTAGGGTGGCGCTTGTTCGTCACGCTTGGCCAGGATGAGGGGCCGCCGGAAGGTCGTTCGCGGATGCCGAACCCGGCGCCGACCCCAACGCCCAGCACTTCGGCGCCAAGTGGTGGAGATGTTGTCCCGCTGCGCCCGACCTTTACCGGACCAGCGGCCGCCGGGATGGAATCCATCTATGATGTCGATCAGAGTTTTGAGCCACGGGCCTTTATGCAAGGTGCGCGCGCGGCATATGAAATGATTGTTGGCGCCTTCGGGCGCGGCGATCGTGACGCCTTGAAACCGCTCCTCGATACGGATGTTTATGATGCCTGGGACGCGTCGATTGCCGAACGCTAACAAACCGTCGCCGAAGGCCTGCAATTGTTTCGCATTCGTAATGCCGAAATTACAGATGCCTCTCTAGCCGATGATGGCATGGCGCGCGTCACCGTTCTGTACGAGTCGGAACTTGGCGATGGCGAGACCACGACCAGGGCGTCGGAACTTTGGACCTTTATGCGCCAGACCAGTTCGAACGATCCGAACTGGTTGCTTGATGATGTCGACACAGCCGACTAAGGCCATCGGGTCTCCGCATTGGTATCTTGAGCCGCTACGCCAATCAGGCCTAGACTCGCACCATGCGAATCATCGGTCTTTTGAACGTTGCCCTTTTGGTCTTGTCCGGCTGCGTGTCTACCGCGCGTCAGCCGACGCCAAGCCAGCCGGCCGTTCAGACACCGCGCCCAGCCATAGACCCGAGTGCCTGGACGTTAACGCCCGAGCCCGTGGCGTTCGATTCCCTTCCCGGCTGGCAAACGGCTGATCTCGCTCCAGGTCTGGCTGCACTGCGCCGAAGCTGCGACGTCTATGAGCGCCGCGATCCCAGAACCTATCTGTCCCGCCGGGCCGCCTGGGCTGGAACCGCGGACGATTGGGTCCCGGCTTGTGCGGCGCTGGATGTGATCGGCGACCCCCAGAGTGCACGTGCGGTTTTGCAGGCCTTGTTCACGCCGGTAGAGATCGTACCGGACGATGGCCAATCGCGATTCACAGGTTATTTCGAGCCGACTTATCCCGCGCGGCTAACGCCGCAGCCACCGTTTACCGAACCGATTCCGGCCCGACCGTCTGATCTGGTGACAGAGGGTGGAGCGGTTTATCAATTACTGCCCAATGGTCAGAGGCGCCCTTATCCGGATCGGGCTGAAATCACGCGTAAGGGCGTTGAGCCCCTGGCCTATGCGCACCCAGCCGATGTTTTCTTTCTCCAGATTCAGGGTTCGGGGCGTCTCGTGCTTCCGGACGGTCGGACCATTCGCGCGGTCTATGCGGCCAATAATGGCCAGCCTTTTCGCTCGACTGCGAACTGGTTGATGCAGCGCGGCTGGATCACTCGCGGCGAAGCCAGCATGACGGGCATTCGCGCCTGGATGGATCGAACCAGTCCTGCGCGCGCGCGGGAAGCGATGAATGCCAATCCGCGCTTTGTCTTTTTCAATCTCGAAGCCGAAGGTGATCCGACCCTCGGACCAAAAGGGTCTTTTGGGGTACCCTTGACCCCGCTTGGATCGATGGCGGTGGATACGAGTATCCATCCTGGCGGTGTGCCCATGTTTGTGCAGACGAGTGCTCCGGGTCTTGGTGGATCCTGGTCAGGCTTATTGGTCTCGCAGGATACGGGCGGGGCGATCAAAGGACCGGTGCGCGGCGATCTCTATTTCGGCACGGGTCCGCAAGCCGGGGCTGCCGCGGATACTGTAAATGCGCCGGGGCGACTTTGGGTTTTGCTGCCGCGGGCGGTCGCGGAGCGGATCCGCATGCGTAATGCGGCACGTGCATCGACCACTGGACCGATCCTGGTATCGCCCTAGAACGCATGGCATGAGCCGGCGAGATCTGACCGACAAAGAAAAGCGCGCCTGGGCGGCGGCATCGCGAAATGTGATGCCGATGAAGGGGCGGCGTGGGACGCCAGCTGGCAGTCCCCGAAAGCGGGATGAGCTGGAGCTTTCGGTCTCTCTGCCGTCCCGAAAGAAGCCATATGCGCCGCCGCAGAACCGACAGAATGAACGCGCGGTGCGCCGCGGGCGCCCACCTGTATCAGCCAGTTTTGATCTGCATGGACATACCCGCGAGTCAGCCTTTCAAGTCTTGCCGAACTTTCTCGCGCGCGAACAAGCCAAGGGCGCACAATGCGTGATTGTCATCACCGGAAAAGGCAAGTCCGGCAAAGGGGTATTGAAACGGGCTTTCCTGAACTGGCTCGATTTGCCGGAAGCGCGCGCTCTGGTCAGCGGCTATGCGCCTGCCCATGCCAAGCATGGCGGCGGCGGGGCCTGGTACGTTTTTTTAAGGCGGCGCTAAGCCCAAAGGAAAAGGGGCAGCCGCTGGCCGCCCCTGAACACTCCACACACTCTACTTGGTGTGAACCTATACAGTCACTCTGTTAACGAATTACGACTGTTTGGCGAGGAGGTTGCGAATTTCTTCGAGCAAGACTTCCTGACGCGGCGGCGCTGGTGGTTCGGCTGGTGCTTCCTCTGCCTTCTTCTGCATATTGTTCATGCCCTTGATGATCATGAACATGACAAAGGCGACGATCAGGAATGAGATCACCGCTGAAATAAATTCGCCGATCTTTATTGAAACCGCTTCCGTCACAACGCTGCCGTCTTCTGCCAGGACAGCGGGTGCCATTTCATAGGCCCAGCTGCCAAAGTCCAGTCCGCCCAGAACCGGGCTTAACGCCGGCAGGAAAACGCCCTGGATAAATGCCGTAACTACAGTTGCAAATGCGCCGCCCATGACGAAACCAACCGCCATGTCGACGAGATTGCCTTTCATGGCAAACTCTTTGAATTCATTAAACATAATTAGCCCCTTCTGACTTAGACCCGTACCGGGTCGATGCGAAGAGTGTTGGAAATCTGTGTGAACGTCAAATGAGCGGTGCAGAAGACGCTGAATTTTCTAGCGCGACTCCGGGTCTATCCCGTCATTCACGCGGGCCCGTAGCTCTTTACCCGGTCGGAAGAAAGGCACCGACTTGGCCTCAACATTTACCGCCTCACCCGTCCGGGGATTGCGGCCTTTTCGGGCCTGACGATGGCGAACAGAAAATGCGCCAAAACCACGTAACTCTACGCGGTCGCCGCGGGCTAACGCATCTGCGATCTCATCGAGGATCACAGATACCACTTTTTCGAGGTCCTCCGGGCGTAGTTCCGGATTCTCATCGGCAAGTTTTGCAATCAGTTCTGATCTCAGCATGTCTTTGAACCTAAACGAAAAATGCGACGGAGACTAGGCCTCCGTCGCAAAATACTTGTCCATTACCTGATTGTTAGGTTTGAACGTAAAGCTGTTTACGCATCGTCGCTTTTAGCAGCCTTTTTCTTTGGAGCCGCCTTCTTCTTAGGCGCAGCCTTTTTCTTGGCTGGCTTCTCTTCGGCGTCTGCCTCAGCTTCAGCAACAACCTCTTCTTCCGGCTCAGCCTTGGCTTTCGCTTTCGTTTTCGGCTTAGCTTTCGCTTTTGGTTTCTCTTCAGCTTCCGCTTCTGGCTCCGCTACAGCTTCTGCCGCAGGTTCGCCATCACCGCTGGCCAGGGCCGCGCCGAGAATGTCGCCCAGGGATGCACCGCTGTCGGCTGCCCCGTATTGTGCGACGGCCTCTTGCTCTTCGGAAATCTCGAGTGCCTTAATCGAGACGCCGATCCGGCGAGACGACTTGTCCACTTGAGTGACCTTGGCGTCGACCTTGTCGCCTACTGCGAAGCGCTCCGGACGCTGTTCGCTGCGATCGCGAGACAGGTCAGAACGACGGATAAAGGCTTTGACGGCAGGATCGCCGAACTCAACCTCGATGCCACCAGAGGCGACTTCGGTAACCGTACAAGTCACGATGGCGCCGCGCTTGACGCTGGCATTGTCAGCGATTGGATCGCCGCCAACCTGTTTGATGCCGAGCGAGATCCGCTCTTTCTCAGTGTCGACGTCGAGGACGCGCGCTGTCACCGTGTCACCTTTATTGAACGCCTGGATCGCTTCTTCGCCAGACTGTTCCCATGAGATGTCATTGATGTGGACCATACCGTCAAGGTCTGGGCCGAGGCCAACGAACAGACCAAACTCAGTGATCCCGCGAACTTCACCTTCAATGTCGGTGCCGACAGGATGCTCAGCCATGAAGGCAGACCATGGATTGTCTTGAGTTTGCTTGAGGCCAAGTGAAATACGGCGCTTCTCGCTGTCCACGTCGAGCACTTCAACGAGCACTTCTTGAGACGTCGAAACGATCTTACCAGGGTGTACGTTTTTCTTGGTCCAGCTCATTTCAGAGACGTGGATCAGACCTTCCACACCGTCTTCCAGCTCAACAAATGCACCATAATCGGTGATGTTGGTGACCTGCCCGGTCATGCGCGTACCAATCGTATACTTGGCTTCGATATCGTCCCAAGGATCGCTTTC
>ERZ1740070.2409-NODE-2409-length-10795-cov-31.508473_pt1 | contig 10795 bp, 8 predicted proteins | sample MGYA00581734_ERZ1740070 | MGnify/ENA primary metagenome ERZ1740070 (study PRJEB43018, sample SAMN04849744) | marine metagenome | isolation source: floating plastic debris | place: Pacific Ocean | collected 2008-09-01 | study: EMG produced TPA metagenomics... | reverse complement strand
GCGTTTCTTGAAACGCAGCAAAACCGCTAAAGAGGTCAGGATGAAAGGCCCCTTTCGCTTGACCGCGCTAGGGGCTTTTTCATTGGGAGATCACGAATGAGCACTTCTTGGAAGACACGCACCAAACTGGTGCATGAGGGCAGCCGCCGCAGCCAATATGGCGAGGTGAGCGAGGCGATCTTTCTCACCCAAGGGTTCGTCTATGACAGCGCCGAGGCCGCCGAAGCGCGCTTTATCGAGGCAGGCGATGATGAGTTCATCTATGCCCGCTACGGCAACCCTACCGTGGCTATGTTCGAAGACAGGATGGCCGCCATTGAAGGCACCGAAGACGCCTTTGCCACGGCAAGCGGCATGGCCGCTGTCTCGGGGGCTCTGACCTCCATGCTCAAAGCCGGCGATCACGTCGTCTCGGCACGCGCGCTCTTTGGATCGTGCCTTTACGTGCTCGAAGAGGTGCTCACGCGCTACGGGGTAGAGGTGACCTTTGTCGACGGCACTGACCTGGATGCCTGGCGCGCAGCCGTGCGCGATGACACCAAAGTGGTGTTTCTCGAAACCATCGCCAACCCCACGCTCGAGGTGATTGATCTGCGCGCGGTGTCCGAGATCGCCCATGCCAAAGGCGCTAAAGTGCTGGTGGACAATGTCTTTGCCACGCCCGTTTTCTCAAACGCTGTAGAGCAGGGGGCCGATGTGGTGATCTATTCGGCCACCAAGCACATCGACGGGCAGGGCCGAACTCTCGGCGGCGTGATCCTGGGCAGCAAGGACTACATTCGAAAAACGGTGGAGCCCTACATGAAGCACACCGGCGGCTCGATGTCGCCCTTTACGGCTTGGGTGCTCCTCAAAGGGTTGGAAACGCTGGATCTCAGGGTGCGGGCGCAGGCCGCCACCGCACTGGCGCTCTCTCAGGCTCTGGCAGAGCATCCCAAGCTTTTGCGCGCCATCTATCCAGGGCATCCAAGCCACGCGCAGCACGCCCTGACCATGTCTGAGATGGGCAGCGGCGGGACCATGATCGCGCTGGATGTGGCGGGGGGGAAAGAGGCCGCGTTTCGGTTCCTCAATGCCCTTGAGATCGTCAAAATCTCAAACAATCTCGGCGATGCCAAATCCATCGCGACGCATCCGGCCACAACAACCCATCAGCGCCTGAGCGATGAACAACGCACAGTCCTCGGCATTACGCCGGGATTGATCAGGTTGTCTGTCGGCATCGAAGATGGCGATGATCTGGTGGCCGATGTGCTGGGGGCGCTGGGCCACGCATGACGCCTCTTACCCCGGACAAAGCTGTCAGCCTGAATAAAAGGGCAGTGATCTAACGCGCGCGCCCGTAGAATCCGATCCGTTCTTCGTCTGAAAAGGCCACGCCGGGGGCTTCATAAAACGAAAACACGGCGATCATGCGCTCTTTGTGACCCTCAACTGGGGTCACGCGATGGGCCGTATTGCGGCCCTTGAAGACATTGAGCGTGCCGGGTGTCAGTGTCAGGCGCTGAACCTGATCATCCTCCCCCCGCAGCATGGCGGCCACACCATCATAATTGGGATCCTCCGCCGACCGTAGCCCTGTGCGATATTCAAACGCGCCACCTTTCTCAGGGGCCTGCAGCAGCAGCGTCGTGGTGAATTCTGAGCGATCAAAATGCCAATTGAGCGCCTGTCCGGTGCGATAGGACATGGCATTCACCCGCGCCAAGGGATCACTCATGGTGTAAAGCGCGGGCTTATCCATCACGGTGGCGAGGAAGGTGGCAAATTCCGGCCACTCATACATCGCCACGAGAGGCCCATCGGCAAATTGATCCGCGCAAAGCGTCTGGTTTGACGTTTCAAACTCAGTCAAAGCCGGATGGTTGGGATCCAGACCCTTAATTTCGCGTCTAAAATAGATATTGTGCGACCGGATATGGCGAAAGGCGTCGGTTTCAAACATTGGGGTGAACTGAGCGGCGACCTCTGCAGCGATCTCGGCGCGCAGAAAGCCCGTGAGGTTGAACATGCCATGCGCCGTCAAATCAGCCTGGCACCGCGCCACCAGGGCTCTCCAAGCGGCGCTTCCCGGTTGATCCAAAGGGAATTGTTCAAGATCTAGAATCTTACGGATCTCGGTCATAGGCGGATGCTTGCACGCCCGATGACGTGTCACAAATGATTTCTCCCAGCGGCGGAAAATAACTTACGCTCGTATTTGGCTTTCTTTTGAAGGCCTTGGGCGCATATCTTAAGGTCAAGGCGCTGGTATCTTGTTGAATAAATTAGAAATTCCAAGGCCACCACATTATATGCTACTCCCTGCTAAGGGATAAGGACCAACCCGGATGAACATTCACCACCCTGATCTTGAAAAAGCACTTGATCGCGATGACGCAGAAGCGGCTTTGAACGTGCTGCGGTCCTGGGCTGAACAGGCGACGGCAGAAGAGATTGCCGATCTCGATCCGTCTGTGGCGCGTCTGCTGCCACAGGGGCAGGTGTCCAACTATCCTGATCTTTCACGCGTCTATCCCGAAGATTTCGTGCCGGATGCGACCTACAAAGACACAATGCCGGATCTGCAAAACGGCCCGTCCTCTTTGATCAAGGGCGCCAAAAAGCAGCTTCAGCATGTCGGCATTTCCAACTTCCGCTTGCCCATTCGTTTCCACACACGTGACAACGGCGATCTGACCCTTGAGACCTCTGTCACAGGCTCGGTCAGCCTCGAGGCAGAGAAAAAGGGCATCAACATGTCGCGCATCATGCGCAGTTTTTACAAGCATGCTGAGAAGGTCTTTAGCTTCAGTGTGATTGATGCGGCCCTGCGCGATTACATCTCTGATCTCGAAAGTGTGGATGCCCGGATCCAGATGTCGTTTTCCTATCCGATGAAAATCAAGTCTCTGCGCTCAGCGCTCGAAGGGTTTCAGTATTACGACATCGCGCTTGAGCTGGTCGAAACAGAGGGCGTGCGCAAGAAATTCATGCATTTCGATTACGTGTATTCGTCAACATGCCCGTGCTCTTTGGAGTTGAGCGAACATGCGCGGCAAACCCGTGGTCAGCTCGCCACGCCGCATTCGCAGCGCTCTGTCGCGCGGATCTCCGTTGAGATTGATGAAACCGCGCCGGACACGCTTTGGTTTGAAGATCTGATCGAAATGGCCCGCGCCGCGGTTCCAACGGAAACCCAGGTCATGGTGAAGCGCGAAGATGAGCAGGCCTTTGCAGAATTGAATGCCGCCAACCCGATTTTCGTGGAAGATGCGGCGCGTCTTTTCTGCGAACAGCTGCAGAAAGACCCCCGGATCGGTGATTACCGCGTGATCGCCAGCCATCAGGAAAGCCTGCACAGCCATGACGCCATCAGCGTCGTGACAGAGGGTGATACTTTTAAGGCAGGATCGCTCGATCCAAAGCTGTTCAAAACCCTGTTTCACGTGGGCTAGCGTTAACGTTTCGGTAATGGTTTTGTTAACGAATGGCCGTTAACGATTTGCCTAATGCCCATCTATTGAGCTTTGTGCGTGCATTCCCGCTCAACACGGGTTTTCTTCTTAAAACTTTCACGAAATGTGTCACGTTCGTATTAAAAGCGTGATCTACTCTTCCCATGTTAGAATCGCAGGCGTGATCCTCACCCTCGCTAACAAAACGGGAGGCCCATTATGTTCACGCAAGATCCGTTTCAGTATTCTGCAGCAGGTTTTAAGCTCGCGGGAATGATGGTGGAAACGCAAATGCGTCTTATGTTTGCTTTTACAGACGCAACGCTCGGTGGAAAGAATCCATTTCTCTACCCGCCCATAAGCCGGCGCTCGGAAGAGGCGGACACGAGCGCCAAGCCACATGTTTCGGTCGTGGCCAAAAAGCCAAAGGCTGCCATGCCCAAGCCGACGCATAAAACGACCATGCGTAGGAAAGCACCCAAAGCGGCCGTCGCTCCAAAGGCCAAAGGACCCGAAGTGGCAGTGCTGCCAGCCGAGTAAAGACCGCACATCTTTGCAGAGGGCGCAAAACGGCTTTTCGGTTTTGCGCCTTCTTTTATGACCTCAAAGCGCATAGATTAGAGCCAAGGGAGGGAAACACTTAAACGAGGTTTCTCAATGGCTTACGCATCACATTCTGACACACTTTTTTCCGCTTTCGCAACCGCAGTCGCGCGCGCAGCAGCGGCCATCGCAGCCGCATCTGACCGCATCGTCGCGGATCGCCGCCACGCGGTCGCCGTGCTCGCGGCGAAATCTGACGATGATTTGGATCGTTTGGGTCTGAACCGGGAGCGGCTGGCGCAAGACGTGCACCGCCACCTCTTCTATTCTTAACAGCGCTTTCCCATCCGCTTGACAGCATCGCGCAGCGCGGCCAAGGCTGCGCGTTATGCAAGACTTTCGTCCTGTCGGTTATGTGGTCGGCCTCATGGTCACAACGCTTGGCGTGGCCATGTGTTTGCCGATGGTCGTGGACATGGCCGAGGGCGTCGAGCACTGGTTGGTCTTTGCCAAATGTGCCGCCATCACCATCGGTATCGGCGGGTTGGTGGCCTGGGTCTGCTCCAAGGGAGAGCATGACCGCCTCACCATTCAGCAGACATTCTTGTTGACATCCGGCGTTTGGGTGACGCTGCCCTTTTTCGCCGCGTTGCCTTATATGCTTGGCACGACGGGGCTGGATGCGACGGATGCAATCTTTGAAGGGATGTCAGGCCTGACAACCACCGGGGCCACCGTTCTGAGCGGTCTTGATGAGTTGCCAAAGGGCTTGCTTTTGTGGCGCGGCCTGACCCAGTGGCTGGGCGGGATCGGCATCATCGTCGTGGCCATGGTGTTTTTGCCAGAGCTGCGCGTGGGTGGCATGCAGATCTTCCGGACGGAGAGCTTCGATACCGACGGTAAAATTCTGCCTCGCGCCACCGAAATTTCCTCTAGAATTTCCGTCATATATATCTCGCTGACCTTGGTTTGCGCCGCGGCTTACCTGCTCGCGGGGATGAATGTTTTTGACGCCACCGTGCATGCGATGACCACCGTGGCAACCGGCGGATTTGCAAACTACGACATATCATTTGCGGCCTTCAGCCCCGTGGCGCAGTATGTATCTGCGATCTTCATGATGCTCGCCGCCCTGCCATTTGTGCGCTTTGTGCAGCTGACAGCAGGGACGGCGCAACCGCTGATCAAAGACAGGCAGGTGCAGGGCTTCTTTCTAACGGCCTTCAACCTCGTGCTCGTTCTCACGCTCTGGCAATGGCAAAATCAGGGGGATCTCAGCGAAGAGGCGTTTCGCGGCGTGCTCTTCAACACGGTGTCGATTCTAACGGGCACGGGCTATGCCAGCGACAATTACATGGTCTGGGGGTCGTTCCCGGTGGCCATGCTGTTTTTCATCGGCCTCATTGGCGGCTGTGCGGGCTCCACATCCTGTTCCATCAAGGTCTTTCGCTACCAGCTTCTCTTTGCGTCCGTGAAAGTTCAGCTGCAGCGGATTTACTCGCCAAACGGTATTTTCACGCCGCGCTACCAGGGCCGCAGGGTTGAGGAGGACGTTTTGGCATCTGTCATGTCTTTCTTCGTCTTCTTTGTCGTGACCCTGGGCATCATGTCCGTTGCGCTTGGCCTGACAGGGGTTGATTTCATCACGTCCGTCTCTGGCGCAGCAGCCGCACTCGCCAATATCGGGCCGGGGCTGGGGGATACGATCGGGCCTGCCGGGAACTACGCGCCCTTGAACGATGCCGCCAAATGGGTTTTGTCAGCGGGCATGTTGATCGGTCGGCTCGAGCTCTTTGCCGTCTACGCGATCTTCACCCTCAGTTTTTGGAGAGTTTAATGACCGAACCTGCCTCCGTTCCCGCGCATGCTCGCCCACCTGCTCGGCCTTTGGGGGCGCAAATCAGCCACATGCTGAAAGCGCGCGGCGTTGACGTGATTTTCGGTATCCCGGGCGTGCATAACCAAGAGATGTATCGCGGGATCGAAGAGGCCGGGATCCAGCATGTGCTGGCCCGCCACGAACAGGGCGCGGGCTTCATGGCCGATGGCTATGCGCGGGCGACGGGCAAGCCCGGCGTGGCCTACATCATCACCGGACCCGGTCTGTGCAACATTATGACGCCGCTGGGGCAGGCCTATTCGGACTCTGTCTCGGTTCTCGCCATTTCATCCTGCCTTGATGAGACATCGTCCAAACGCGGGCAACTGCATCAAATGCTCGATCAAAGGGCCGCTGCCGATTGCGTCTGCGACTGGAGCTATGAGGCCGGTTCAGCCGATGCCGCCTATGGATTGATCGACCGGGCGCTCACAGAGTTTTCCGCCGGGCGCGCACGATCCAAACACATCCAGGTGCCGATCGCCTTGCTGGAAGGCGATGCGGAGGCCGCCCCACCATTTCGTCCCGGATCCTATGCGGAGGTTGCACACAGGCCTCCCGACGCAATGATGTCGTCCGTTTCCGAAATGCTCAGAAGGGCAAAGGCGCCGCTATTCATCTTCGGAGGCGCTTTGGCACAGTACGGCGTCTCTGGAGAGGATGTGGCGCGCGCACTGGTCAAAAGCACAGGCGCGGCTGCGTTCACGAGCTATGCAGGCGCTGGGCTTCTACCTAGGGAAGAGCCGCTGAACCACGGATGCTATCTTGGCCGTCCGGATAGTGTTGGGGTCTTGGCCAAGGCTGATCTGGTCGTTGTCATAGGCTGTGAGCTTTCTGAATGTGATCTGTGGCGAACCGAGTTGGGGCATGAATGCATGATGATACGGGTGGATATAGACCCCGAGGTTCTCTCTGATTTGCATCGGGCCGACTTCATTTTCCAAGCCGATGCGATGGCGTTCGCCCAGGCGTTGCTTGCAAAGTTGCCGCTTCACTCAGACCCGAAATGGGACACTGGTGAGATCGACCGCGCAAAGGCCCGGTTCAAAGCGCAAACGGACGCTGAGCGACCCGGCATCGTGCCTGTCTGCGATGCCCTGGCCGCCGCCTTGCCGGATGACACAATGATCTATTCCGACATGACGCAGTTTGCCTATGTCGCCAAGGAGGTCTGGGACATGCCGCGCGCCGGGCATTGGCATCACCCGACCGGGTTTGGCACGCTGGGTTACGCGCTGCCAGCCTCCATCGGCGGGGCGGTTGCGCGGCGGGGCAAGCCCACGCTCTGCATCGCGGGCGATTACGGGTTTCAGTACACGGTGCAAGAGCTGGGCGCGGCGGTGGAGCTTGGCCTGGCGCTGCCAATCCTGGTGTGGGACAATGGCAAACTCAAAGAGATCGAAGACAGTATGGTCCACGCGCAGATCGCACCCAATGCAGTGATCGCGCAAAACCCGGATTTTGCAGCACTTGGGCGCGCCTACGGGGCTCTGGCAACAACGCCGCAAAGCATTGATGAGGTGGTCAGCGCCGTGCTCAACGCTTTTGAGGCGGATCGCCCAACGGTCATTCACGTGGATGCAGGGGTTGCGAGCTGAGCGTGGGTTGCTACCTTTTCCTCAAGGAACCTTGAAAGTCTGCCCCATGCGGTTTTTGCTTCTGCTGACTTTGATTTTTGCAGCCCCGTTCGCCAAAGCTGAGATGCGCGTGCCGGAAAGCCAGGCAGAGATTTCCATGGGCTTTGTCCCGGTGGTGGAGGCTGCGGCGCCGGCAGTGGTGAACATCTACGCCCGTCGCGTGGTCGATGTTCGCAGCCCCTTTGCGGATGATCCGTTCTTTCAGGGCCTGTTCCGCGATTTCGGCACACCACGCCAGCGGGTTGAGAACTCATTGGGCTCAGGCGTGATCCTCGGCGAGGACGGGATCGTGGTGTCGAACCACCATGTTGTGGGTGGGGCCAGTGATATTCGTGTGGTCCTGAATGACCGGCGTGAGTTTTCGGCGCGCGTGCTGCTTTCGGATCAGGAAAGCGATTTGGCGGTTTTGCAGATGGAAGACGCGCCAACCATGCCCGCCCTGCCGCTGCGCAACAGTGACACGGTGCAAGTGGGCGAACTGGTTTTGGCCATCGGCAATCCGTTCGGCGTGGGCCAAACCGTCAGCAGCGGCATTGTCTCGGGGCTGGCGCGCTCGGGCACCGCGACGGGCAATCTGCGCGGCTATTTCATCCAGACCGACGCGCCGATCAATCCGGGAAACTCCGGTGGTGCGCTCGTGGATATGAATGGGGCGCTCATCGGTATCAACACCGCCATTCTCAGCCGGTCTGGCGGATCAAACGGCATCGGCTTTGCCATTCCCTCGGCCCTGGTGGACCAATTCGTCACCCAGGCGCGCGCCGGCAAAGCGCAGTTCGCGCGGCCCTGGGCCGGGATCGACGGGCAAACCCTGACCGCGGATATGGCCGAAGGCTTTGGCCTGGATCGCCCGGGCGGGGTGGTGATCTCTCAGCTGCATCCCCTCAGCGCCTTTTTGACCGCCGGGTTCCGGCCCGGCGATGTGGTGATTGCCGTCGACGGCCAAGAGGTGAACACCCCGCCCGAAATGATCTACCGGATGTCGGTGAGCGGGATCGGAAAAGATGCGGTGGTCACGCATATGCGCGACGGCCGCGAAGTGACCACGCGCGTGCCCATGATCGCCCCGCCCGACGTGCCAGCAAGGGCCCAGAGAGTGACGGGGGAGGGATCTGCCATTCCGGGGCTGAAAATGTCGACGGTCAACCCCGTGACACTTTCGGAATACGGTCTCAATCTCTCGGTCAGCGGTGCTGTGATCGATGATCCAGGCCCCGTCGGCAGACGCGCCGGGCTGCGCCCTGGGGATGTCCTGCGTGTCATCAATGAAGTCCCGGTGACAGATGCCGCCGCCGCCGAAGCTTTGCTTGAGGCCGTGAGCAGGCGGCTTGAGCTGGATGTGCAGCGCGGCGCGCGGCGTCTGACCATGAATTTCCGGCTCTAAAGGATGGCGGATCTTTTTGACAGCACCCCCGATGCGCTGCCGGACACAGCGCCGCGCCCCTTGGCCGACAGGCTGCGCCCCAAGACGCTCGATCAGGTGGTGGGACAGTCCCAGGTGCTGGGGCCGGACGCGCCGCTGGGCGTGATGCTCGCGTCCAAATCGCTCGGTTCTATCATTTTCTGGGGGCCGCCAGGTGTCGGCAAAACCACCATCGCGCGGCTCTTGGCGGATGCGACGGATCTGCATTTTGTCCAGATCAGCGCGATTTTCACCGGCGTGCCCGAGTTGCGCAAAGTCTTCGAACAGGCGCGGCTGAGGCGCACGAACGGGCAGGGCACCTTGCTTTTTGTCGATGAGATCCATCGCTTCAACAAAGCGCAGCAAGACGGGTTTCTGCCCTATATGGAAGACGGCACCATCCTGCTGGTGGGCGCCACCACGGAAAATCCCAGTTTTGAACTCAACGCCGCCGTGCTCAGCCGGGCGCAGGTCCTGGTGCTGGAACGGTTAGACCTGACGGATCTTGAGTTGCTGGCGCAGCGGGCCGAGACCGAGCTCGGTATCAAACTGCCGCTCGATGGGTTGGCCCGCGAGACGCTTTTGGAAATGGCCGATGGCGATGGCCGGGCGCTTCTCAACCTCATTGAACAGGTCGCGGCCTGGTCGGTTGAGGGCAAACTGGACGAGGCCGGGCTGCGCCAGCGCCTGATGCGGCGCGCGGCCAAATACGACAAGTCGGGCGACGAACACTACAATCTGATCTCAGCGCTGCATAAATCCGTGCGCGGCTCCGACCCCGATGCGGCTGTTTACTGGCTGGCGCGCATGTTGGAAGGGGGTGAAGACCCGCGGTATCTGGCGCGGCGCATCACGCGGATGGCGGTGGAAGATATCGGGCTGGCCGATCCGCACGCGCAGGCGCATTGCCTGCATGCATGGGAAGTCTACGAAAGGCTGGGCAGCCCCGAAGGCGAGCTGGCGTTGGCGCAGGCGGTGCTATATCTCGCGCTCGCACCCAAATCGAATGCGGCTTATGTTGCCTACAAGAGTGCGCGGTCTGAGGCGAAACGCACGGGCAGCACGCCTCCGCCCAAACACATCCTCAATGCGCCAACCCAGTTGATGAAAGATCAAGGATATGGCGCGGGCTACGACTATGATCACGACGCTGAAGATGGGTTTTCCGGTCAAGACTATTTTCCCGAGGGCATGAAACGCCCCGTGCTTTATCAACCGCCGGATCGCGGCTTTGAACGAGAGCTGAAAAAGCGTGTTGAGTATTTTGCCAAGCTCAGGACGCGCCGAAACTAAAGCGTTACGCCACAATCCTGAATCTCCGTTTTGACGTAACGCAGTGCAAGATATGCGCGTTGCGCGTGTCCCGACTGTATATGATATCTCAGGTGAATGACGGGACGCTTTAGACGGCGTATGCCCTGATGCGCGACTCGGATGTCGTTTTTGGCACATTTTTCTGTACATAACCCCACGTCAACCAGAGGTGCGGGGTGCCTGCGTCCTGAGGATTGCCGAAATTCCCGTACTTTACGCCAAAAAAGTAATGTTTTGGGTGGGAAGGGGGTAGATGGATAAAAAGTTTCGTGATTTGTTAACGACATGTCGCGAACGGGCCATCCCAACCAGTCAATCCGGGACAGGCTTCAAAACACCTTCCGCGAAGGCGGGGGACATAAAAACGTAAAAAGTGACCAGGGAGACACTATAAAATGACAAAAGATCAAGCGATGCTGGATCGGTTGGCAGAGGCTGCTCGTCAGGGCAAAATCTCACGCCGTTCCTTCATGCACTATTCCATGGCGGCGGGCCTTACATCCACGACCGCAACGGGCCTATGGACGACCACTGCGAAAGCAGCGCCGTCCAACGGCGGCACATTCCGTATCGCACAGCACGA
>ERZ1740070.2408-NODE-2408-length-10796-cov-4.970859_pt1 | contig 10796 bp, 8 predicted proteins | sample MGYA00581734_ERZ1740070 | MGnify/ENA primary metagenome ERZ1740070 (study PRJEB43018, sample SAMN04849744) | marine metagenome | isolation source: floating plastic debris | place: Pacific Ocean | collected 2008-09-01 | study: EMG produced TPA metagenomics... | reverse complement strand
ACCACCATGGCCAACGAGTTGACGATATTGTTGGCCGCAATGGTGCGGCTGGCCGCGACAAGCTCGCAGCGGGTCGTCAAAAAGGCGTAGAGCGGGACGACAAAGAACCCGCCCGCCGTCGCAATGCCCAGCAGCATCAACGAAAGCGGGATCGCGAGCGGCTCCAAGATCCACGTCTGGATCGGCAGCAAGTCGGCGCTTTCATGCGCGGGCCACGCGCGGCACACGAGGTAGAATCCCACGACAAAGCCCGCCATGACAACCACCGAAACGGGCGAATAGCGCGCGGACACTTCGCCTTTCAGCAGTGCGTTGATCCCGACCGATCCAATCGCGATACCGATGGAAAAGATCACGAGGAACAGGCTCGCCACCTCTTTGGAGGCCTGTAACTGGTTCTTGGCCAGCGGTGGGAACTGGATGAACAGCACCGCGCCGATGGTCCAGAAGAAGCTGATCGCCAAGATTGCGTACCAAATCTCGCGGTTGGACTTGGTATCGAACACCAGCCGCCAGCTCATCACCACCTGATCGGCTATTGCGATCGGAACGTATCCTAACCAGCGCGCAAGCGGGTTCTTGGTCTTTTCAGCAAAGGGTTCAAGCAGCGGATAGTGCATCTCATGGTCGCCCTGCGGCGGTGCGGCGGGCACCGAAAGGCTGACGAAATAGCCGACAAACGCGGTGATAATGATGCCGACCATCGCCGCTTCGACCGAGATAAAGCCCGCCAGGATCGTGCCGGCAAGAATGGCGATATAGGTCCCCGCTTCGACCAATCCGGTCCCCGGTAGCACTTCATCGGGTTCCAGATGCTGAGGCAGGATCGAATACTTGATTGGCGCCAAAAAGGTCGACTGCGCGGCGGCCAGAAACACCACGAACAGCAGCAGAGGGATGGCGACGGTGTGCACCATGATTCCCTGCCACGCCATAAAGAGGCCCAAGGCGCCCAGCGACGCCCAAAAAATCTCGAACAGCTTGACCCGGCGAATTATCATAGCCTTGTCGTTGGTGTCGGCTAGCTGGCCCGCCAGCGCTGACAACACAACGAAGGGCAGAATGAAGATGCCTGTCGCCAGCGCGCTGAACACGCTCTCCTGAGCTTCATCGGAATACACCGAATAGACCACGAAGAGCACCAAAGCGGTCTTGAAAAGGTTGTCGTTAAAGGCGTTGAAAAACTGCGTGACCATCAGAGGCAGAAAGCGCTTTTGGCGCATGAGGTGCGTCGAAGTGGTCATAATCACAGATCGGAAGCGCGCGCTCCCGAAGATGTTCAAATAGCGAGCCTTCGCGCACGGACAAGTCTTGTTGTTCAGCATCTGTCCGGCAGGGTCCCACTTTTGCACGGCAAAAAGCGTAGGCGCACCTCGCCCTCTTTTGCCTTTTAGAAAGCCGCGCTAGGGGATTTTCCAAGATGCTGACGCTGCCAAACATCTTGACGCTAAGCCGCATTCTAGCCCTGCCGCTGCTGGGCTTTTTTCTGTGGTGGCCGCATTGGGCGACCGGATACGCCATCGGCTTCGTGCTCTATTCTCTGCTTGGCATCACGGACTTTTTCGACGGCTATCTGGCGCGTGCGCAAGGAACGGTGTCGAAACTGGGCATTTTTCTGGATCCGATTGCGGACAAGATCATGGTCGCCACGATCATTCTGGTGTTGACCGCACAAGGCTATCTGCGCGGGCCCTATGTGGGCGACTTTCACGTTATCGCTGGATTGATCATCCTGATGCGCGAAATCGCGGTGTCGGGTTTGCGCGAGTTTTTGGGCGGGATTCAGGTATCGGTGCCGGTGTCGAAGCTGGCGAAATGGAAGACCACCTTCCAGCTTATCGCTCTAGGGGCGCTGATCGCGGGCGGCGCGCTGCACGGCCAGCCGTGTCAGGAATTGGGCGATAGCTGCAAGACGATCGAAGAAAGCTGGATGCATCTTCTGGGGCTCACCACCTTGTGGCTCGCCGCCGCGCTCACCTGCGTCACAGGCTGGGATTATTTGCGCGTGGGCCTCAAACATATGGACTGACGCGGGCGACGAGCGTTTTCGGCCTGGCGCGGCTTTCGCACAGCTTGAACAGTCCACCGCCTTTACGCGTCGGATAGTCGACATCGTGTAGCCGGTAATCTTGACCGTTCACTCGATTGACAGGTTTGTGCGACAAAGAGCGTCCCGAACTCGATAATAAAAGGGTCAACCCACGTCTGGGACTAATCATCGGCGTGGACAAAAACGAGATTGAAGGAGAAACACATGCGCGCGATTATCAAACGCCCGCTTCCACACACCGTCATCGCTCTCGCTGCGGCGACGACATTAGTCAGCGCAAGCGCGCTGGCCGCTCAGGATCAACCAATTCCGGTGCAATCGGTCGAGGCGTATGACGAGAATGGCGTGCTGGTTACTGGTTCGCCGCCTGCTGACCTGTCCGGTTTTCCCGAAGGACCCGACATTGAAGGTTTCGTCTCCGCCCGCGCCGGCAGCAAGGTGGAAGTGACAGAGGCCGACGGTTCTTCCTCAATGGTAACCATCGGCGAGGGCACCGAGATCAAGGCATCAGGCGGTTTTCTGGGCCTTTCGCGCGATCAATTGGGTATGGCGCAGCTTTTGAACGGTGTCCCCGTGAAGGTCGAAACCGTTCAATGGGGCGGTAACCTAGTGGCGAGCCGTGTGCGCCTGAAAGCGCGCGATCTCAAAACCGCGCAAATGATCCAGTCGGGCACCTCGCAGAAATTCGCGCAGCAAGGCGCGAAAATCAGCGAAAACACGGAAGCGACCGTGCGTAACGCCGCCGCGGCTGAGGCGCTGCGCGGCCGGTTCGGCGATATCGACAAATACAACGTGCGCGGCACGACCAATGTCTATTTCGATACCGGCAAATACTCGTTGTCGCCTGTCGCCCGCCAAGAGCTGTGCGAAGCGGCCCAAACCGCTGATGAAAACGAAAACGCCCTGCTTCTCGTGGTTGGCTACACCGATTCCACGGGCAGCTATGAGGTGAACCAGGCGCTGAGCGAGAAGCGCGCGGGCCGCGTTGTGAACCATCTGCAGCAGCAATGCGGTTGGAAACCGTGGCGCATGCTGGCTCCTTCGGGCTTTGCCGATGCGGACCCCACCGCCGATAACTCCACACGGGAAGGACGCGCGCAAAACCGCCGCGTGGCTGTCAACGTACTGGTTAGCAAAAGCGTCGAAGGCGAGTAAGCCGAGGAGGCTCGAGCGGATGACGGTCGCAGCGTATCTTCTGGCGCTCAGCGCTTCGGCGTTGAGCGCCGCCGCGCCCGATCAATGCGAGGCGATGAGCACCATCAATGTGATTGAGGTTCAGCCCGGAATGACGCGTCAGGCGCGCGCTTATTACCAACAGGGCTGGGCCGCAGCGCGCGAGGTGGCGGTCAAACGCGGAGTGATCGACAGCTATAACCTGCTGGTGTCGCAAAGTGGTGTGAGCGATGAGCCCGAGATCATCCTGATCACCAATTACAGCGATCGTGCGCAGTTTGAAGCCTCGGAAGATCGCTTTCAGGCGATTTTCAAAGAGCTTGATTTGCCGCGTCCGTTGTTGATCGACGGGCTTGGCCGGGATCAGATTCTGGGTCCGGTCGAAGGCGCGGATGATTATCGCAGCGTCTATTCCTCCAACGGCGATTGCGGCGTGCCCGGACACGCGTTGGGCGGATAGAAGCCATCACACATGGCGGCTCACGTCGCCTTCGGAAGCTTCACAATAGGGGCGGCCTCGGTTCTCGCGGTCGCCCCTTTTTGGTGGCTGCGTCGCTGGGGCAGCGCGATGGGCGCTTCTAAGGCGCGGGGGCCCGCCGCGCGATAGTGTTCGACCGTTTGTTGCAAGCTCTTGATCTTCTCATGCAAGCTGGCGTGCTCGCTTTGCAGAGCATCGACTTTGTTCGCGCGCCGTTTCAGGCGCCGAGTCTCTTTCTTGGTGTCGGTGATGGACGCTTCGAGGCGCTCGATATCGTCTTGCGCCGCGCTGTATCGCAGGTTCAACTCGCTCAGCCGTTCGCCGTATTCGCGGATTGTCCCGCGAGTTCCGCCCAGCTCGTGTTTCATTTGCTGGTTTTCCTGCGCGAGCTTGACCGCCTGATCTTTGAGCTGCTTGTTTTCGTCCGCAATGCTTTGTGTTTGGATGCGCATTTCTTCCAGCAGCTTGCGCGTTACCCGGTGTCCAGCCTGTTCCTGTTCAAGCGCGCCTGACAGCGTGAACAGGCGGCTTTCGCTTGAAACATTGAGGTCGTTGTACCGGATCTCTAGCTGGCGCTGTTCTTCGAGCGCGCGATCGCCGCGTTCTTCCAACTCCTCAATCCGTTTCGCCTCTTTCTCGATCGCGCCCGTCAGTTCGGCAATGCGGCGTTCTTTGCGTTCGCCAGCGTGCTCCAGATCGGCCATTTGGCTTGCGTCCTTTTCCGCGCGCAATCGCCATTCGGCTTCTTTGCTGTGAAGGGCGCTCAACGCGTGATCGCGTTCGACCAGCGCCGCGCGCAAGCCAGAGCCTTCAACCTCGGCGCGCTCCTTCGCTTCGTGTGCGGTAACAAGATTGGCCTTTAACCCGCTGATTTGTGAAGAAAGAGTGATCATCCGATCCGCATCACGTTGACGTGCCAAAGTCAGAGAGGAAACCTCGGCTTGCGTCTCTTCCACGGCCCCTTGCGCGTGTTTGACGTCTTCAAGCATTCGGGCCACTTCGCGTGAAAGCTCGCTGTTTTTTGCGGCAAGATCGGCGGACTTGAACCGTTCATCCTCAACTCCGCGCGCCAATTCTTCGTTGCGCGCGGTCAGCGTCTCAAGCATTCGCGCCTTGGCTTCGTAATCGGCCAGCATCTCGGCCATGTGTTCAGCTTCGGAACGCGCGTGCTGCACTTGATCCAGTGCGCCCTCGAGGTTGATCCTCAGCCTTTGAGTGCGAGATAAATGCGCAGGGGGCGGCGATGGCGCGTTTTCAGGTGCGACGCCAGAGGCGGAAAGATCACTCGCGTCGAGTGGGCGCAGACCCACTTCGTTGTCGGTCCCGTCGGGCACAGAGCTTTTGCCTATCAGCTTCGAAAATCCAAGCACACCGCGCATAATCATTCCCAGCCTTGGTCGGCCCGCAGGGGGCAAGAGAGCGCTAAGGAATGTAACGGTGCTTAGTGAAGGCGGGTATCAGGGGTTGTGCGTAGGATAGCGCCGTTTCGCCGCCACAATGGTGGCTTAGCCCGCGCGCAGTTCTTCGGCGAGCAAGCGGAAATCGGCCTCGCGCGGTGAATTCTTGCGCCATACCAGCGCGATTTCGCGCTTCGCTGTCTCGCTCTGCACGGGCCGTGCAACCACTTGTGTGCCGGTCAGAATACCGGCTTCCACCGCCATTTCCGGCAGCATGGTGAGGCCAAGATCGTTGTCGACCATTTGCACCAGAGTGTGCAGGCTTGTCCCGATCATCGCCGCGCTGGCGCGCAGTTCGGATCGGTTGCACGCCGCAAGCGCGTGATCGCGCAAACAGTGCCCATCTTCGAGAAGCAGCAAGCGCCCTTGATCGATCGCCTCAGGCGGCACGCTGGCAGGCGGATCGCGCGGGTCATCCTTGGGAAAGGCAACGAACAGGCGATCATCGCCGATATGTTCAAATTCCACGTCGCCGGTGTCGAAGGGCAGGGCCAGAAGCACGCAATCGCTGCGCCCGTGCTGCAGGCTTTCTATCGCGTCCTGGCTGGTCTCTTCGCGCAGCATCAGCTGCAGGTCGGGGCGCTCTTTCTTGAGACGCGGTAGCAGCCGCGGCAGCACGAACGGCGCGATGGTGGGGATGACACTCATGCGCAATTGGCCGGACAGAGGTTTTCCCGCCGCTTGGACAAGATCGGAAAGCTCTTCAGCCTCGCGCAGCAAGCGATTGGCTTTGGCCACCACCTGCTCACCCAAAGAAGTAAAGCGCACCACCCGGCGTGAACGTTCAACCAGCGTAACGCCCAGCAGCGATTCCAGCTCGCGGATTCCGGCGGATAAGGTCGATTGCGACACGAAACTTGCGTCCGCCGCGCGGCCGAAATGCTTCGTCTCGTGCAGCGCGACAAGATATTGCAACTGCTTGATCGTAGGGAGGTACGTGCTCACCGTTTCTGCTTACTCTGTTGCGAGCGCGTCTTCCATGCCCGATTGCATATCATCGATATGCGCCATGGCGAGTTTCCCGTTCTGGACCGCAAAGGCCAGCTTGCCTTCCACCAGTTCGAGCGCGTCTTTGCCGAACACTTCGTAGCGCCAACCTTTAAGCACTTTCAGGTCGCGCACACCCGCGGCCAGCGCTTCCATCTCGTCAGCCCGCGTTAGCAGGCGCGCGGCCACATCGATCTCGCGCGCGCGGATTTTGAGCAGCAGCTTGAGCAGGTCCGCCACCAAAGCGCCTTCCTTGCACAGAGGCGCGCCGCGCGTCATCTTTGCCGTCATCTCCGATTTGGGCAGTGTTTCCTCATCCGCGATGATCTTCATCATGCGCTTGCCGATATCGTTATCCTTCCAGGCGGAAGAGAGCCCGCGCACTTTGGCCAGATCGCTCTGCTTTTTGGGCGGGTGGCTTGCAATATCGGCCAGCGTCTCGTCGCGCATGATGCGCCCTCGCGGAATGTTCTTGTGCTGCGCCTCGCCTTCGCGCCAACCGGCCAGCGCCTTGAGGCGGCCAAGGACCTGGGGATTACGACCGGGCGAACGGATACGCTTCCAAGAGGTGTCGGGATCGATAATGTAATTGCTGGTGTCGGCCAGCTTTTCCATCTCGGCATCCAGCCAGTCGCCGCGCCCCGTTTTTATCAGTTTCTTGAGGATCTTGGGGAAGATCTTGGACAGGTGCGTCACATCGCCGATAGCGTATTCGATCTGCCGTTCGGTGAGCGGTCGACGGCTCCAATCGGTGAAGCGCGCGCCTTTATCGATGGTGATGTTCAGCCAGCTTTCCACCAGATTGGCGTAACCTATCTGTTCGGATTGGCTGATCGCCATCATGGCGATTTGAGTGTCGAATACAGGGGAGGGTGTCTTGCCCGTCATGTTGACGATGATTTCGACGTCTTGCCCTCCAGCGTGGAAGACTTTGAGCACGTCCTCGTTCTCGGTCAGCAGATCAAGAAGCGGGGTCATGTCGAGCCCCTCGGCCAGCGGATCAATCGCGGCGGCTTCTTCGGTGTTTGCGATCTGCACCAGGCACAGTTCGGGCCAATAGGTGTTCTCGCGCATGAATTCGGTGTCCACCGTCACGAATTCGGATTTCGCGAGCCTCTCGCACAGCTCACCCAGAGCGTCGGAGGTGGTGATCAGGTCATGTATTTTCATTACGTCTTCTTGTTCTTGTGAGCGGAGTGCCGCTCTCGGGTGTTTCCCATTGCCTCGATAATATCGAAGCGCCGCCTCTCCCCTAGACACGCTACCCTTGACAAACCGATAGCCTTGCCCTGTTAGCGCGCCCATCTCCAGGGGCGTTTTATCGCCCCTTTGTGGCTGGCGCGCCAATAGCGTTATACCCTCGAACAGGACAAGAGTTTAGATGCACCTTTACCGTAGTCATACTTGTGCCCAGCTTTCGGCTGAGAATGTCGGCAAAACCGTCCGTTTGTCGGGCTGGTTGCATCGCAAGCGCGATTTTGGCGGTGTGCTGTTTATCGATCTGCGCGATCATTACGGGATCACGCAAGTGGTGGCCGATGTGGATTCGCCCGCTCTGCCGGTGCTCGATCGCCTGCGCGCAGAAAGCGTGGTGACCATCGAAGGCGAAGTGAAAGCGCGCTCGGCCGACACCGTGAACCCCAAGCTGGCGACCGGCGAGATCGAAGTGTTCGCCCGCTCGATTACTGTGCAAAGCGAAGCCGCCGAGCTGCCGCTTCCCGTCGCGGACGAGCAGCCTTATCCCGAAGATACGCGCCTCAAATACCGTTTCCTAGACCTGCGGCGCGAGACGCTGCACACAAACTTGATGACTCGGACAAAGATCGTCGCTGATATCCGCGAGCGCATGAACGCGGCGGGCTTCAACGAGTTCTCGACCCCGATCCTGACGGCGTCCAGCCCCGAAGGCGCGCGTGACTTTCTGGTACCGAGCCGCCTGCACGCCGGCCAATTCTACGCGCTTCCCCAAGCGCCACAGCAGTACAAGCAGCTGCTGATGGTCGCTGGCTTTGATCGTTATTTCCAGATCGCGCCGTGTTTCCGCGACGAAGACCCGCGCGCCGACCGCCTGCCGGGCGAGTTTTACCAGCTCGACCTTGAGATGAGCTTCGTTACACAGGAAGAGGTGTGGGACACGATGGAGCCGGTCATGGCGGGCGTGTTCGAAGCCTTTGCCGAAGGTAAGCCGGTGACCAAGGCGGGCGAGTTCCCTCGCATTCCCTACGCCGAAGCGATGATGAAATACGGCTCGGACAAGCCGGACCTGCGCAACCCGCTGATCATCAGCGACGTGACGCATCACTTCGAAAAGTCTGGCTTTGGCCTGTTTGAAAAGATCGTGGGCGGCGGCGGCGTGGTCCGCGTGATCCCGGCTCCGAGCACCCATGAAAAGAGCCGCAAATTCTTTGACGACATGAACAATTGGGCGCGCAAGGAAGGTTACGCCGGTCTTGGCTACGTCACCCGCAAGGGCGGTGAGTTTGGCGGACCGATTGCCAAAAACCACGGCGCGGATCGCATGGCAGAACTCTACGCCGAGCTGGGTTTGGGCGAGAACGATGGCCTGTTTTTTGCCGCGGGCAAGGCGTCGGACGCCGCCAAACTGGCGGGCGCGGCGCGTATCGAGATTGGCGAACAACTGCAGCTGATCGACGAGGACCGCTTTGACCTGTGCTGGATCATCGACTTCCCGTTCTACGAGTATGACGAAGACGCCAAGAAGGTCGACTTCAGCCACAACCCGTTCTCGATGCCGCAGGGTGAGCTGGAGGCGCTGGAAAACACCGACCCGCTGGAGATCAACGCCTACCAGTATGATCTGGTCTGCAACGGCTATGAAATCGCCTCGGGTTCAATTCGGAACCACAAACCGGAAACGATGGTGAAGGCGTTCGAAATCGTGGGCCTCAGCCAAGAGGACGTTGAGCGTGAATTTGGCGGTATGTACCGCGCGTTCCAGTATGGCGCGCCGCCGCATGGCTGTATGGCCGCCGGCGTAGACCGCATTGTGATGCTCTTGGTGGGCGCAAAGAACCTGCGCGAGGTGACGTTGTTCCCGATGAACCAGAAAGCCGAAGACCTTCTGATGGGCGCGCCCTCCAAGCCAGAGCCCGCGCAGCTTCGCGAACTGCATCTGCGCGTGGTCGAACCTCCCAAGAAAGAGGGCCAGTAGGACCATCTCTCAATTGCAAGAATAAGAAGGCCCGCTGCGACAGATCGCAGCGGGCCGAGTTTCTTGGGACATTATTTTCTTGAAGAATGGGGCGGAGCGGCGGGTCATGCCCCTTTTAAACAGAACCACTGGTGCTCAACGCCCAAGGTGATTGTCCCCGCTTCGCCTTTCTCGGGTTGCTTAGGCGAACTCTTCTTCCAGCATCGCGCTGAACTTCTCGCCTTCGCTGATGTCGCGATAGGCTTCCTGAAGCGTCAGACGGATGCCCGGCAAGATGCCGCTGTCGTCGGCGAGCGCGGTTTCGAACTTGTTTGCAATGTAGCGTTCACCTTCTTCGACCCGCGCGATAACGGCGCTGTCACCGTCCGCGAAAGTGTCAGTCAGGGTCAAAAAGAGCTGGTGCGCTTCGCCCTGGACGCTCGTATCGGTGATCGGCGGCTGGCTGTTGGCCAAGAGGGCGTTGTTGAGATGTTGTAGCGTTTTCGCTCGCATATTGCGGCGGCGCTCAAACGCCTTTTTGAAGGCGGATTTCTCGGCGGTCTCGGCGGCTTTTCGATAGCCTTCGACCGAATCGTAGGTGGTTTGGGTAAGGTCTTTCAGCAGTTCAATGTTGTTCATGGGTCTCCTTGATAGAGGTTGATGAGAGCGTCGCGGCGCCCCTTATGGGACCGCTTTATGGCGCGCTCTCAATGACTTAATGGTTTAGACCCAGTAATCGTTCCGTCCTCCACGACGAGCCGTGATTGAGCTGCGATGAGGTGTTCAGTTACCTCCCGTGCGTGCGGGCACGTGAGTGTGCGGGGTCATCCTGCCTCCAGCCCCGTCAGATAAGCCTCGACGTTGTTGCCCAGCGCGTCGATCCGATAGCCACCTTCCATCACGGTAAGCGTCGGCAAGTCGAGCGTTCGGATCGCTGCGCCCATGCGGTGCATGTCCTTGGTCGTTAGCTTGAACTCGGAAATGGGGTCCTTTTCGAAGGTATCCGCGCCATAGCTTACAATCAGTGTCTTCGCGCCAAAGGCGGCGATACGCTCCAGAGCTTTATCGAGAGCGGGGGCGTAGGCCTCCCACGTGGTGCCTTGGGGCAGCGGTTGATTGAAGGTTGCGCCTGTGCCTTCGCCAGCTCCCGTTTCATCGGCGTGGCCCCAGAAATAGGGGTAATCGCTCTTAGGATCAGCGTGGATCGAAGCGAAAAAGACGCCTCCATCCTCACAGAAAATGTCCTGCGTGCCGTTGCCGTGGTGGTAGTCCACATCAAGGATCGCGACTGGCCCTAAACCGGCGGCTTCGGCGGCGCGTGCGGCGATCGCGGCGTTGTTGAGATAGCAATAGCCGCCGAAATAATCGCGCCCGGAATGGTGCCCGGGCGGGCGGCACAGCGCGAAGGCGCGGTTGGTTTGGCCAACGATGATCGCGTCTAGAGCGCTTAGCGCGGATTGAACGGCCCAATAGGCAGATTGGTAAGTCCCGGCTGAGATC
>ERZ1740070.2406-NODE-2406-length-10800-cov-6.004188_pt1 | contig 10800 bp, 11 predicted proteins | sample MGYA00581734_ERZ1740070 | MGnify/ENA primary metagenome ERZ1740070 (study PRJEB43018, sample SAMN04849744) | marine metagenome | isolation source: floating plastic debris | place: Pacific Ocean | collected 2008-09-01 | study: EMG produced TPA metagenomics... | reverse complement strand
CCATTGCTTTAAGGTTTGCTTATTCAGCCCAGTGATCTGACACATCTGTGTAGAGTATCTGATACACCAAGATAATGCCAACAAAAAAGCCCATGCTGGTCAGCAGTGAAAACACAAAGCCAATGTTGGTGTTCTCTTGCCAGTATTTGCGTTCGCGAATAACAAAGCCATCTTCGCCATCGCGCGCCATTACCAAGACATCGTTGGGCAGATTGTCCTGCAACGTTTTAACCATACGCCCTACGTTTGTCCCAGGCTCAAGCTTAACGATGCCGATATCCACAGTGGCAAAACTACGTTTATCTTCTTCTGGTCCTCGATCAGCAAAGTAGCGCAAAAAGTTCTGGTCGCTCATAAGCAGGTTGCCGTTGCCCGAGGCAAAGTCAGTGCCCATGGCAAATGTGCCCACCAGGCGAATCCTTCGATCCGCTAGCTCACTGACGACACCGACTTCCACCGGCCCTACCTCTGCACGGGATTTTGTATCCATGAGGGCGGTTTCTGGCAGCTTTAAGTCTCGGCGATGGTCTGCAATTTCAGAAATATTAAGGACTGGCTCATCGGGGTTAATGGCAATTACCCGCACGCCGCGAGATTCGCGAGTGTCTGGATTTTTCCAATTGACATCGCTGATATAGATGGCGTAGGCGTTTTGTACGCCCTCAAAGGCGCGGGCCTGATAGAGTCGTCTGCGGGCAAAGGCCCGAGGCACAAACATATTAGTGCGCAACCGATTGACGATAATCACTTCACCATTAAATCGATTTAACAGCTGTAGCTGACTGTCGTAAAGGGCGTTCATAAACCCGTTAAACATAAACATCAGCAGCACAGCAAACCCAACACCCGCGAGCGATGTGGCAAACCGGCGGCGGTCGTGGGTGAGATTAAACCAGGCTAAAGGGATCCGTTTAGTCATCCAATCTCCCTCTGACCCATTGCCGAAATGCTCGGATAGTTGGATTACGTCCTTCAACACGGCTTTGACGCACTCGCTGAGGGATTTCTATCGTTAGAGGCCAGCCTGGGAAAACAAGACTATTCTTAGCCTCAACGTATTTTTCAGCGTTTAAGTGATAGATCTTTAGAGCTTCATTTTCTCGTCGCCATAGTTCTGGAACCCCCAGTGCAGCATAGGTTTGAGGATGCGTACGAGACGTAATATCGATTTCTAACGCCAAATCAGGGGGCGGATCGACACTTAGGTCAAGCCGCTGTTTGCCACGAATAGCGGCTTCATTGGCAATGTAAAAGCACTGATCTGGTTCAATGCCCTTGAGCATGCTTTGATTTTTGAATGTTGTAGAACCCAGGGCCCGGAAGTTGATATCTAGCTCCTCTAGTAAAACCTTGAGCAGATCGCTAATAATTTCTTTATCGTCCTCATGCCAGGGCAGCGGGGCCATAATTTCTAAGGTTCCATTGTCATAAGCAATGCGGGCAGAGCGATGTTCACCCAAATCGTCTAAAATCGCTTCAAATTCTGACCAGCTAATATCTTCGAGCAATAGCCGCTGGCCCGGAGGCACATGGAGTTGTTGTACTTGTAGTAAAACCATGGAACCTCCTAAAAGATTTCGGCTGGGTCAGCAGTGATCGCTTTGCGAACAGAAATCAGACCCGACAGACAGCACATCGCTAACGTTAGTGCCAGGACAAATATGACTCGCCCCCCATTCATCGCAACGGGTAAGGTGCCGGCGGTAGCTGTCGTGGTTAGACGATATAGTCCAAGGGCTGCGGCAAGCCCAGGGATATATCCCAGCATGGCTAAAAGAATGGCTTCTTGCAGCACAATCTTAAATAGGTACTGAGACCGGTAACCCATAGCTTTCATCGTGGCGTACTCGGGCAGATGGTCGCGAATGTCGGTAAATAAAATCTGATAGACAATCACAGCCCCAACAACAAAGGAGACCGCCACTCCCATGCTGAAAATAAAGCCAATGGATGTCGACTCTAGCCAGTAGCTAGAGTCATGTTCGATAATGTCTGCTTTGGTGTAAATATCCACATCGGCGGGCAGCAGTGAGCGCATGGTTTGGGTCACTTTTTCAGGGGACACCCCTGGTGTGAGCTGTACCAGACCCACATTAACTAAGGTCAACGGTCGCGGTTCTAAATAGCGCACAAAGTTTTGGTCACTCATAATCAGAGTGCCGTCTGCGGCAAAGCCGCCCCCTAGGGCATAGGTGCCGCCAATGGTGGCGCGACGACGGTCGGCTTCAGTGGTGGTCCCCACCTCTTGGGGGCCAAACTCAGGGCGTGAATAGCGATCAATAAAGACGGTGTCAGGCCGACTTAGAATGCGGCGAGCGTTTTCTCCCTGCAGTTCGGGCATCAGAAACACTGGATCATTGGGGTTGATGCCGTAGACAAAAATGGCGCGACTCACCCCTGTTTCTGGATTGCGCCACAGCAGGTATTCACTGTAGAGGGGCATAATGCGCTTTACACCCTCGACGCCCGCTACCTGGTAGAGCCGCTCCCGTGGAAAGGCAGTAGAGGTGCTAATTTCTAAGGTTTCTGGTGAAATTAAAAATAGATCGGCGTTGAACTGTTGATAAAAATTGGTGGCGGTGGCAATCAGCGCTCCCATAAAGCCAAGGTTCATAAAAATAAGAACGACAGCAAAGGCGACACCTGCGATCGCAACCACCAGTCGAGTGCGTTCGTGCAGCAAATAGGCCCAAGCCACCGATATCTTGGCCATGGCTAATTCTCCTCGGTCTCAATGTCGATCAGCACATCTACCTGGAGATTAGTCAGCATGGCTACCGCTTCATCTTGATCGACCGCAATCCGCACTTCTACGATGCGGGCATCGGCATTGGCGGCCGGGTCATCGTCTAACACATCGTTCTTAAATATCTGTAGACCAATGGTTTCAACAGTGCCGGTCAGTTCTCCGTTAAAGGCGCCATTGCGGCTGGTGAGAGTGGCTGTTTGCCCTGGTTTGACTAGACCTACATCTGTTTCATACACCTCGGCCACCACATACATTTCATCCGTATTGCCCATAGACAACAGCCGATTGCTAGATACGGCTTCCCCAGGGCGAATGTAGATATCTAGAATCTGACCTGCGACGGGGGCTTTAATCACCGTGCGATTGAGTCTGGCTTCGGCCAGGGCCAAATTTTGCTGGGCCGCCGCCACGCCAGTTTCTACAGAGGCCAGCTGCAAATCTGCCTCAGCCATGGAAACTTGAGCCGCGGCGTTGTCTAATGCGGTATCTCGGGCTAGCTCTAGCTGAGTTTTCGTTGCGATCGCATTGGCAATATCGCTGGTCAACTCATCCACTTCAGTTTGTTGGCGATCAAGGTCCTGTTGGGTGATAGCGCCCTGAGCGTGCAAATCCTGAAATCGGGCTAGGTCGGTTTGGGCCAGGGCGAGACGTGCCTCTAAGCTGCGAATTCTAGCGGCCTGGGCCTCAATGGCCTGAATCTGAGGTTGGTCGATTTGGTCGGCTTTAGTATTCGCCTCAGCAATTCGGGCTACCCCCAAACCACTTTCAGCTTCTAGGGTTTGACGGGCTTCTGTTAGCTGGCTGGCGGCATAGTCCCGTTCCGCTCTACGAATTTCATACATATCTAGCTCGGCTAAAACCTGACCAGATTCGACTTGAACCCCTTCATCAACCAGCAATTTACCCAAAATTCCTGTTTCTGGTGCAGCGACATCAATTACCTCACTTTTGGGCTCAATCCGACCCAGGGCGGCTACATCCACACGCTCTGGTGGGGGTTTAGCCGCTTCCTCAAGGGCCGCTTGGCGAGACTGACGGACGGAGCGAAGTGCCAGTAATGATGCACTACCCATCAATAGAAGTATCCCCATCCCAATCCAGAAACTGGTTTTTTTAAGGGGACGTTGAACAGACTGTGGAACCATCGGGATTGTTGAACGCTTTCTCTATGGTGCGCGTTCTAAACAAAATTGAGGGAACTGTACGGTTTAGTTTAATTTTTTGTAGAGAATGATACTTAACTAACAAATAATTTGCTGGCTTGACCGTAACTCACTGTGGAGATGGCCGCGTTTTTCTTAGACCGGCTCAATTAAAGCCATCAATGTAACCTCCCAAACTAAACGGGGCTGTACGTAGCTGAGCAGCTGTTTGCGAGCAAGTTCTAATTCCAGCATCCCCTGTCCTTGGCCTCGATGCCAGCGACTCTGCTGCAGATAATCTAAAAGCCAAAGCTGAGAGTCTATTTCTAATAGTTGTACTATCTGACGAGCGAGTTCTAACGCGCCCCGTACAGCTAGAATTGGCTGATTTAGCTGCTGGATTAATTCAGCCGGAATAGTTTGTAGCTGCTGCCAGCTTGCGATCGCACTGCCTGGACTCCCTTGGGCAAGCGAGAGCAGTTCTGGATGGTCCAAAATCTCTGAGTAATTGATCTGGGTCAGCACCTGGGTCATATGGGTTGAGCTTAATCGCCGGAATGGAATGGTCTGACACCGTGAAATTAATGTGGGAAGCAACGTTTGCTGGTCAGGGGCGATCAATATCAATGTGGCTTTACCAGGTTCTTCCAACGTCTTTAAGAGTCCGTTGGCCGCGGCTTCAGCGATCAGTTCGGCTGACTCAATCACAACGACGGCTCTAGCAGATTCCAGCGGGGGACGACTCAAGAACCGGGCAATTTCTCGAATCTGCTCCAGGCGTACCTGGGGTCTTCCCCGTCGCTTGAGTCCAGCGGTTTGTGCTTCGCTGACGGTCAGCAATTTGCCCTGATGTAAATAGGTGGGCTCGACCCACAATAAGTCGGGATGGTTACGAGAGCGAATTCGACGGTAGAGGTTATCGGTGGGTGGATGGGGCTGGCTTAGCATTAACGCTGCAAATGCAGTAGCCACCAGGCTGCGCCCCACACCGGCTGGTCCCACAAACAGGTAGCCAGGTGCAACCCGCTGTCGAATAGTAGCCTGCACCAATAGGTCAATGGCCTGGGACTGACCAATAACATGGCAAAAGGGGTGGGTAAGCTGCTGTTTTTGCTCTAAGGTGACCGACGATGGTTCAGAAGGCATACCACTGCTGTAAATAGGTGGAAACGATTGCCTGAATTTGCTCAGCGACGTCTTCTTGCTTGGGACTGGCGTCTACAGTAACGAATGTTTCTCGCTTCGCTTGGGCTGCAAATCCTTTATGTACGCGTCGATGAAAGTCTAGGCCCGCCTGTTCAATGCGGTCAGCTTCGCCACGGGTGGTTACTCGCTTTAGTCCCTGGGCTACGTCTAGCTTTAGCCAGAGGGTGAGATCGCTGTTTAATCCTTTGGTGGCAATGGCGTTGAGGGTTTTGATTAAGTCTAGATCTAACTGTCGACCATAGCCTTGATAGGCCACCGTGGAATCAATGTAGCGATCGCAAAGCACTAAGTGACCAGTTTCTAAGGCTGGAATTAAGATCCGCTCCACATGCTGAACGCGGTCGGCCGCATAGAGCATTAGCTCTGATGTGCTAGACAACCGTTCAGTTTCTGCGGCTGGCTGTAGTAAGAGCTGTCTAATTTGCTGTCCAATACTAGTGCCCCCTGGCTGTCGCGTAACGACCACCCCGGTCGGAGAAGATGCCCCATGAGCGATGAGTTTGTGCTCTAACCACTGCCGTAAGTACTGCACCTGAGTGGTTTTGCCACTTCCTTCGATTCCTTCAAAGACAATGAGTTTACCGCGCATTTTTCCTCAGCAGCAGGGTATCATCAACACTAACGCAGCAAAGATAATCTACGAGCCTAACTTATATTTATCCTTAAAAAGCGTAATTTTCCTTCGAAGCGTAAAACTAAATGCAATTTTTACCTAGATATAGTGAGATAGTATGTCTAGGTAAAAATTGCAGATTTTTGACTTTTTGTTTAATCTGAACTTACTGCTTATCTACACTTTGGACTCTGAAACTGTGAAATAGCTCCAGAATTTTTATGGCTCGGTATACTAATCTTTTTGTAAGCGTCCTGCCCGCTAATAACTTGCGTGAATTTATTCCAGATGTCCTGCAATCCTGTGGGCTTCACCTGGTTTATCAGGATGGCGACTATATGATGGCGAAAGAGCGGCCAGGTCTGGTTTCTTACAGCAAACTGGCGACAGTTGAGGTGTTAATTGGCTCAACCGATAAAACTGAGTTTCAGACCCAAGACCCCGCTGCGACCGTAAATCTAGTGGTAAAGAACGAAGAGTTGCCCTTAAAAACCAATAACCACTGTCATAGGGTTTTTCAGCAGGTTAATCAGGCTATTGAAAGCAAAGCTAGCTAGTTTGTTCGAAGTTCACAAACCCCGCCGACAGCTCTTAGTACAAAGCTGATTGCTTGCTTTGGTGAGTGTTACTACACCGGTTAACCCTCTTCATCTTCATCGATCATGTTGGGGCTAATCAGTGTAATGTCAAACTCGTCTGGTGGTACGGTTGAGGTCGTATCTCGCTTCAGTTGATAATAAATCGCTCGAGCTTGAGGACCAAAAACGATCTCATCTTCATTTTTTAAGTCGTGGGCCTGAAGTTTTCGACCATTTATTAGCATGCCATTGGCACTGGGTTTGCCTTTAAGATTTCCGTCTACTATTCGGTAGTAATAGGTTTCATCATCTCTAGGGAGCTGGACTAAAGTAGCGTGGTGCCTAGAGACAAACTGCGAGGCGAGCCGGATGTCACATTTTGCATCGCGACCCACAGAGTAGACGGAGCTATCTAAGACAATCTCCCGTCGACCCTGGCTATCCTCGACTATGAGAATACTGCTGAGATGAGAACCTGAAGCCATACTAACTGTCAAATGATAAATCTTAGAGGAAAATCAGGCCGTCAATAATTTCCTTGCCTTTTATTATTCGGTCAATATTCAAGGCTCTCAGGATGCTCCCTTGCTCTTCATCTGTGTGCAATGGGTCTATCACATTCTGTAGATGATTTTTTGCAGCCTTGAAATAACACAGGCAAACCGACTTTATGGACTACATATAGTCGCTGCATCAAGCTGTGTGAAGGCATAGCAGCCAATATAGCATTCCCGGCCAAATACTGAAACCTGACAGCAGATATCCTACACCACTTAGTTATTGATTTGTCAGTATTGTTTATATAAAAAATACCCTAGAGCACACTGCTCTAGGGTCAAAAAGTATTGACTACTTAAAAAAGACGGTCACACTAGGCAACGACAGCCGCTGCAGCGTTTGCCACTTTGCTAGTCAAACGCTCATAAGTAGCTCTCATCTTTAAGCCCACAAGCACTTGAAACAGACCAGTGCCGTTGTTAGAGCCTGGATATTCCCGATGCTTAAGTAAAAGCTCAGTCATTTCACCATAGCTGCGGGTAGAAATATTGCTGAGATGCTCTTCCACGTAGATAAGCTCTTCTAGCTTCTCAAACTGACCATCAATTTCCAGGATAGATACCTCATTACCCATGTACGTATCTGGACCATAGGCCATACGAATACCCGGATATGAGCAGGTCAGCTTACGACCACAGGGAATCCAGTTGATGGTGGAACCCTCATCAAACAGATAGGCAGGCTCAAAGCCTTCTATCCCTTCTTTTTGAATCATCTGTACGCGCAGGATTTTGCGCTCTTTGTCATCTTTAATCAGGTTGGTTGGCAGTACTTGCAAAACGACATCAGCATACTGTCTCTGAATGTCGATGTAAGCTTCAAAGTCAGGCTTGCGCGCTTGAATAGACGCTAAAACATCCTCATAGGTATGGCCCCGCTCTGCCATGTCACGCTGGATTTTCCAGGCAATTTTGACTTCATCGCTGATGTCAAGATAAACGCTAAAATCTAGCAGATCGCGTACTCGTTTGTCATAGAGAGGGTGTAGACCCTCAATAACAACAACATGATTGGGCTCAACCCGCTCGGGCGGGTCAATAAAACCAGTTTCGTGGTTATAGATTGGCTTATCGATGGAGGTACCTGATTTTAGAGCTTTGATTTGCTCGTACATCAGATCGAAATTGTTCGCCTTGGGGTTGAGGGCTGTAACCCCAGCTTGCTTACGCTGCTTGCGATCTAGACTATGGTAGTCATCCAAACAGATGACGGTCATAAACTCTTCGCCGAAAAGATCGCTAAGGCGTTTCAGAAATGTAGACTTTCCACATCCTGAATCACCGGCAACACCAATTAGAACCACGCGGTCGGGCTGACTGGTCATGGAGTCCTCTTATTAAAACAGTTGACAAATTTATGTGAAACCAAGCAACGAGTCTATGGACTCTTGACTCTGTTGGGTATCAGCAGTGGGTTTTGAACGTTGCAAAAGTTAAGGTCAATCCTATCAGAATCTGCATTCTTTTGGAAGACTGGATCAGAGGGTATTTTCATTCACGATTAGGCGCAAATAAAAATGCTGTTTACTGGCGATAGTTGATAGCCTGGTAGTAGCTCAGGTCAGAAGAAACAGCATGTGTGCGAGAGCCTTTAGCGATTGGTCTACTGTTGATTAGTTAAGGGCTACTAATATGAAATGGTTTCTAGTAATTTGCCATGGGCAAACGACTTTGAAAATTGTTAATCATGCTGTTGGTTAACCTTGGCCCTTAAACTGAGGTAGGTTGAATCATTGTTTAGCTAAAAATAATTTCTGGACGAGAGCGATGCTCTGACAGTAGACGCATCCATCACTCTAATAATTCCGTTTCAATATCTCTTCTATATCGACATGGCTGTTTCTAAGGCAACTGTTTCTGACACGACCGAAAACGATAGTGTCCTGCATCGTAAAATTTTGGGTGCTCGCCGTTTGAGCAACTATTGGTGGGCTCTGGTTACCACTGTTGGGGGTGCGGGGTTTTTACTGGCTGGTGTCTCTAGCTACACCGGTATCAACCTGCTGCCGTTTGCCGACCCCACACAGCTAATCTTTATTCCGCAAGGAATTGTGATGTGTTTCTATGGCACGGCAGCGCTGCTGCTTTCGACTTATCTCTGGTTGATCTGTGCTTGGAATGTAGGTGGTGGCTACAATCGATTTGATCAAGAAGCTCAGGAAGCGCAGATTTTTCGGTGGGGGTTTCCTGGTAAAAATCGTAAGATTGATTTCAAGTATCCCCTGTCATCAATTACGGCTGTTCGTGTAGATATTCGAGAAGGGTTAAACCCTAAGCGAGCGCTTTACCTCAAGGTAAAAGGTAAAGGAGATATCCCCCTGACTCGGGTGGGCCAACCAATTTCACTGACAGTGGTGGAAAATCAGGGAGCCGAGCTGGCGCGATTTCTGCAGGTTCCCCTAGAAGGGCTGTAGCTTTTATGGCATTAGATAAGGAAAAGCTTCCCGGTTGAAAAGGAGGTTTTCCTGTGGCAAGATATGTTGCCCCTAATCAACAAAGGAATTAATCATGATTTTTGGTTTCCGCATGCAATGGGCCATCGGTTTGGTTGTGGCATTGTTGATGGTGAGTTGCACAGCTGGGGCAACCGATCCATCATCTGATTCTTCTGCAGCACCGGCCGCTGAGCCCGCTGCGCCAACAGAGTTGGCCGTAGTCCCCTCTGTACCTGAAGGATTAACTCAGCTAGATGGAACCGCTACAGTGGAATTTATGGTTAATGGCGAGCGAATTCTGGTTGAAGTGGATGGTGCTCAAGCGCCTGTTACTGCCGGTAATTTTGTGGATTTGGTTGAGCGTGGTGTTTACGACGGGACGGTCTTTCACCGAGTTGTGCGAGAGCCTCAGCCATTTGTGGTTCAAGGGGGCGATCCGCAAAGTAAGGACCCCTCTGTTCCTGTTCAGCAGCTGGGGACCGGCGGATTTATTGACCCCGATACCCAAGAGGAACGTCTTATTCCTCTAGAAATTACCCCTGATGGGGCTGATCAGCCGCTGTATGGTCAGACGTTTGAATCGTCAGGTGAAACCGCTAAGCCAGCTTTGCAGCATACCCATGGTGCAGTGGCGATGGCTCGTTCTCAGTTCCCTGATTCAGCGTCTTCCCAGTTCTATTTTGCCCTGACAGATCTCCCTTTCTTAGATGGTAGCTATGCTGTCTTTGGCTATGTAACTGAGGGATTAGATGTTGTCGATGCCATCCAGCAGGGAGATGTGTTGGAGTCGGCAACTATTACCGAAGGGCTGGATAATTTGGTTACTGAGTAGCGTAGAGAAAACTTGATAGGGCAGCAATATTGGCTTGAATGGTTGACGTCGTTGTAACCGGGATTGGTCTGCGTACAGCTTTAGGGATAACAACCCAAGAAACATGGGCTAATTTACTGGCTGGTAAATCTGCGATCGCACTGCGCCAACCATTTATGGCACTACCTGTCATGCCGCTGGCCATGGTGGGCAAATATCCGATTGATCCAGACCATCTTGTGACCGCAGCTGTTAAGGCTGCACTTGCTGATGCTGGGCTGATGGCACCACTCAAAGACTGCGGGGTGGTGGTGGGCTCAAGTCGCAGTTACTTAAATCGATGGGAAGCCATCGTGCGAGGCGAGCCGTCGTCTCAAGACTGGCTGGCTGCACTGCCGGCTAGCCTGTCGGGTCAAGTCGCTCAAGCGGTGGGCAGCTGCGGTCCTACGCTCGCCCCTATGGCGGCCTGTGCCACCGGACTTTGGGCGTTATTTCAGGGCTATCTGCTGCTGCAGACCGAGCAATGTCAGCGGGTGGTGGTGGCGGCGGTGGATGCGCCGATTACACCGTTAACCTTGACGGGGTTTCGCCAGATGAAGGCGATGGCGACGGATGGCTGTTATCCATTTGATTGCGATCGCAATGGATTAGTCCTGGGAGAAGGGGCCGCGGCTGAAGTGTTAGAAAGATCGGAAGAGCACACCGTCTG
>ERZ1740070.2405-NODE-2405-length-10801-cov-4.306347_pt1 | contig 10801 bp, 8 predicted proteins | sample MGYA00581734_ERZ1740070 | MGnify/ENA primary metagenome ERZ1740070 (study PRJEB43018, sample SAMN04849744) | marine metagenome | isolation source: floating plastic debris | place: Pacific Ocean | collected 2008-09-01 | study: EMG produced TPA metagenomics... | reverse complement strand
ACTGACCGGTCTGAATTTCCTTAAGAATTTGCTTCATTGCGGCCTTCGTATCAGCTGTAATCACGCGAGGGCCACGGGTGTAGTCGCCATACTCAGCCGTATTAGAGATGCTGTCACGCATGGTCGCTAGGCCGCCCTCTACGATCAGGTCTACAATCAGCTTCACTTCGTGCAAGCACTCAAAGTAAGCCAGTTCAGGCTGATAGCCCGCTTCAACGAGAGTTTCAAATCCAGCTTTGATTAGCTCACTCAATCCGCCGCAGAGCACAGCCTGTTCACCGAAGAGGTCTGTTTCAGTCTCCTCACGGAAGGTTGTTTCCAGTACGCCCGCGCGCGTTCCACCAATTCCCTTGGTGTAGGCCATTGCAATATCACGTGCTTGACCCGATGCATTTTGGTACACCGCAAATAGAGCGGGGACACCTTGACCTTGCTCGTAGGTACGGCGTACAAGGTGACCAGGGCCCTTGGGCGCGGCCATCACTACATCAACGTCTTTTGGCGGCACAATTTGTGCGAAGTTAATGTTGAAGCCGTGGGCAAAGGCGAGTATATTACCGGCTTCGAGGCCGGGTTTAATGCTTTCGTTGTAAACGCTGCGCTGAATCTCATCAGGTAGCAAAACCATAATAAAGTCAGCAGCCTTGGACGCGTCGGCTACAGATTTCACGGTGAGCCCTTCGGCCTCGGCCTTAGGCTTGGAGCGGCTGCCTTCATAAAGGCCCACAATTACGTTTACACCGCTGTCTTTGAGGTTGAGGGCGTGGGCGTGGCCTTGGGAGCCGTAGCCGATAATGGCCACGGTTTTGCCATTTAGCAAGTCAAGGTTGGCATCACTGTCGTAGTAGATTTTGGCCATTAATCGTGTATCTCCTGTAACTGTGGTTGCCCACCCCCTTAATAGTGATTATCAAAAGGTAATTGAGCGATGAATAGGTGTCGGACGTTTGATTTTATCAAAAGGAGGTCTTCTCTAGAAAATTCAAGAAAATGTTTTGTCATGTCGTCTCCAGTTAAAATTTCACGTACAGATTTTTATGGCGATTAGAGTACAAAAGACCTGTGAGAAATCTAGATATCCGGTGGGTACAGCGCTATTCCAGCTTAGAAAGTGTTTATTTGCTGTTGAGTGCAGCACTAACCGACAGCTATGGACTGCTTGCACAAGACTTATTCCATATTTGTGCTGCCGCTGCCGAAATACCTGAAATTGAAGAGGTGATTTTGTTTGGCTCTCGTGCCAAAGGAACTTATCAGCAAGGTTCTGATGTCGATTTGTCTATAAAAGGCGAAAACACGACACACACCACCGTTTTTCGGCTATCAGACGAGCTAAATGAGGAGCGACCGTTACCGTACTTCTTCGACGTTGTGGATTACAACAGCCTGGAAAACGACGAGCCGCTACGCTCACACATCGACAGGGTAGGAAAAATGCTTTTTACTAGGCCTAAAGTTTTGGTTGGTGTTGATGCCAATCAGTAGACTGCTCGTAAGCGTGGCCTACTTCAAATAGCAGGTCTTCGCGCAATACATTGCTCACTAGCTGCAAGCCAATCGGCATGCCGTTGTCGTCAAATCCGCAGGGCACGCTCATGCCTGGAAGGCCTGCCATGTTGACAGGAATCGTCATTAGGTCAAGCAAGTACATGCTGAGCGGATCGTCGTTTTCACCTGTTTTGAATGCTGTAGAAGGTGCGGTGGGACTCACCAAAATATCAACATCTTCGAAAGCTTTTTCAAAGTCTTGCTTGATGAGAGTGCGAACCTTTTGTGCTTTGAGATAAAAGGCGTCGTAGTAGCCTGCTGAAAGGGCATAGGTGCCAATCATGATGCGGCGCTTAACTTCGTCGCCAAAGCCCTCTGAGCGGGTTTTGTTGTACATGGAGAGCAGGTTGGGCTCTTCTGCACGAAGGCCGTAGCGGACGCCGTCGTAGCGGGCGAGGTTGGCGGAGGCTTCGCAGGGGGCGATGATGTAGTACGCTGATACGCCGTAGTTAAACCTTGGGCAGGAGATTTCTTTTACGTCTGCGCCTAGGGCTTTGAGCTGGTCAATAGCAACGTTAACGGCTGCGCCGACAGAAGCATCGAGGCCATCGCCGAAGGTTTCTTTGATGCTGCCGACTTTTCGGCCTTTGAGTGGGCTATTGGCGGTGTTTTTAAGGGATTTGGTGTAGTCGGGGATTTCGACGTTGAGGCTAGTAGCGTCTTTGGGATCGTGGCCTGCGATCGCACTCAACAAGATAGCCGTATCCTCCACCGTACGCCCAAAGGGACCTATCTGATCTAACGAAGAGGCAAACGCCACCAAGCCAAAGCGAGATACTAGGCCGTAGGTAGGCTTCATCCCCACAATGCCGCAAAAAGAAGCAGGCTGACGAATGGATCCGCCCGTGTCTGACCCCAGTGAAATCGGTGCTTGACCACCGGCTACAGCTGCAGCCGAACCACCGGAAGAACCGCCCGGCACACGAGAGATATCCCAAGGATTACCCGTCGTCTTAAAAGCAGAATTTTCAGTTGAGCCGCCCATGGCGAACTCGTCTAGATTGGTTTTGCCGACAAATACTGAGCCTGCTGCTTCTAATTTGGCAGTGACCGTTGCATCGTAGGGTGGCACAAAATTTTCTAGCATTTTAGAGCTACAGGTTGTGCGAATTCCCTTGGTACAGAGATTGTCTTTAATGGCGATTGGAATTCCTGCCAGCAGGCCAATGTCTTCACCCGCTGCGATTTTGTCGTCTACAGCTTTTGCTTGGGCCAGTGCTTTTTCAGCGGTGAGCGACACAAAGCTATTGAGCTTGGGCTCCACAGCCTGCGCCTGGTCGAGCTGCGCCTGAGCAATTTCAACGGCGCTACGGGCCTTGCTCGTAAGCTGTTGGTGCAACTCGCGGATAGCTGACATGGAATTCCCTCGTAGGTTTAAACAAACGCTTCAGTTAGCTAGGGTAGCAGGCTCTTATGCCCTAGAACTAAGCAAAATCAGGAAAACGAAATTAATAGCTGATGGATAATTGTAGAACTGCTAAGAGCTGAGCTTCAGGAACTGGGCTTTTTGAAGTTCTTACCTGTAGAAGTTCCCGAAAAGATAAAAAGTTCACGAAGGTATTAACCAAACGTTTTAAATGGGTACCCTCTGCCAAAGATACTTCTTGGGAGTATCTCTGTTCTCTTTTCCTCACGCGGTCGACATGTCAGTCCTTTGGTACGCAACTGCGATCGCAGCCATCACTAGCGCCTTCTTCAGCATCGCTAGCGAAATGGGCTTCCTCCCTTCACCTGCAAAGACTCAGCCCGTCACAGCTCACACGCAAAGTGCCACTACCGCGTCAACCCACCCAAAATACGAACAGGCTATGGCGTATGCCGACCAGGCTGTGTTTGCGTATCAAAATGAAAAACAGGCCCAGGATCTGAGCGTTAAGGCTGACTTTGCCCGACGCGAACGCTCGCTTTGGCAGACGACGCTTCAACGCTTAGCTGAAGTGCCTGCTAGCGCAGACATTTACTCAGAGGCTGCGGAGAAGCAGGTGCAGTATCAGGCTTTGCTTGCTAATGCTGAGGGCAAGCTTATTGATAGTGAGAATGCTGTTTTGGCTGCGATCGCAGCCGATGCAGGCGCAGCTCCTGAGCAGGTGCACATTACACTCTGCCAAATTGGATTGCCCCTGGATGCAACAGCCCCCGTTAGTACCAGTCGACAGTGCCGTCACCACCAGGGAGATAGTGACTTGGCGAGTGCGGCGAGCCTGATTAAGCTGCCAATTGCGATCGCACTTATGGACAAAATTGAGCAAGAAGGCAAGTCGCTCAATCACGAAATCTATATTGACCCTCAGAACTTTACTGAAAATGCAGAAGGCGTAGGTATTGAAGTTGATCGGGAGTATACACTTAGCCAAGTGATGACCCGCATGATCAACGAAAGCAATAACATCGCCACCAATCAGTTGATTGACTACATCGGTCGGGACACTATGGCTAAAACGATGGCTGCGCGGGGCTATAGCGGTACGTTAATTGACTTTAAGCTGGCGGGCGATCGCATCCTTCCGCCCAATCCCGGCACCCAAAGCAACCGCCTCACCAGCAACGACCTCACCGCCATGATGGTAGAAATATACGGCCTTGAGAATCCTGGCGATGAAGACCTTCTCAGGGCCCTATTTAGCCAGCAAGATAAAGAGATAGGCTATACCGCTCTTAAGGACTTCAGTCCTGGGGTAGATTGGCTAGGTGAAAAAACAGGTCAAAACGAGCGACTCATCGGCTCTACCTTAGCGATGAAAGTAGGCTCACAGCGATATGCCCTTACCGTCGCCATCGATAACAGCAGCGACATTTACGCCCTCCGCGATATAATTCGCGGCATCGCCGCATATCTTAAAGAAACTGGCCCAATCAATGGCAAGGTTGAATAAGCTCACTGCCAGAAGACCTGTCTTATCGGTAATTTGTATTCACCGCACAAATCACAGACTACCGTCTCAAACTATGCAGATATTTTAATTTTTCTGCGATGTATTCCTTCCCACAAAAACAAGGTCTTCTGGGATATCTCCACCACAATAAATAGATATATATACTGATTGCCCCTTGCCAACTGGCAGGTACACGCTCACACTTAGATCTGAAGTGAGGTTGGCCTAATTTAATAAGAGCCAGGATTGACGTTGTGAAAAGAGTACTTTCAATTATTCTCGGAGGCGGTGCTGGCACTCGTCTCTATCCGCTGACAAAGGTGCGAGCAAAGCCTGCTGTTTCGCTCGCTGGTATGTATCGGCTCATCGATATCCCGGTCAGCAACTGTTTAAATTCAGACATTTTAAAGATTTATGTACTAACCCAGTTCAACTCAGCCTCTTTAAACCGGCACATCTCTAAGGCATACAACTTTTCGACCTTTAGCGATGGTTTTGTTGAAGTTCTCGCCGCGCAGCAAACACCCGATAGCCCCAGTTGGTTTGAAGGGACCGCCGACGCTGTCCGCAAATACATGTGGATGTTTGAAGAAGCCGACGTTGACGAATTCATTATTCTCTCTGGTGATCACCTTTACCGGATGGATTATAGCGACTATGTCATGAAACACCGTGAAAGCGGCGCAGATGTCACTTTGTCGGTTGTTCCCATCGGCTACAAAACGGCCTCTAGCTTTGGCCTGATGAAGGTAGACGATAATAACCGTATTGTCGAGTTTTCGGAGAAGCCAAAAGGCGAAGCGTTAGAGGCGATGAAAGTCGACACCACAGCAATGGGCCTTTCTCCCGAAGAAGCTAAGGATAAGCCCTTCATTGCTTCCATGGGCATTTATGTGTTCAAAAAAGAAGTGCTGATTGACTTGCTGAAGAATAACCCTGAGCAAACTGACTTTGGTAAAGAGATTATTCCAGCCTCTTCCAAGGATTACAACGTACAGGCTTATTTGTTTAAGGGCTACTGGGAAGATATTGGAACGATTGAGGCGTTTTACAACGCCAACATGGCGCTGACAGACCAGCCTAACCCAGCCTTTAGTTTTTATAGTGAGACTGCGCCGATTTATACTAGGTCGCGCTATCTTCCTCCCAGTAAAATCCAAGACTGCCAAATCACAGAATCAATTATCAGTGAAGGCTGCATCCTTAAAAAGTGCCGCATTCACAAGTCTGTGATTGGTTTGCGCCAGCGCATTCATGCTAATTGCGAAATTGATAGCTCCTTGCTCATTGGCTCCGACTATTACGAGAAAATGGATGATAAGGGCGAATTCCCTGTCACCGAAGATCAGCCCAATGCTATTCCCATCGGGATTGGAGAAGGTTCTGTCATTCGTCGAGCCATTATCGATAAAAACGCCCGCATTGGTCGCAATGTGCAGATTATTAACAAAGATAATGTGGATGAGGTGGAACGTGAGGCGGAAGGTTATTACATCCGTAGCGGTATTGTCGTTATCCTCAAGAATGCGGTCATTCCTGACGGCACGATTATCTAAACAGTTAAATGTCTAATCAACTGTTCGATCAAACGCATTAACAGTTTGCTTCAATTTAATTGATCCTGAACTGACTTTAAGAGTGGGTTCATTTGCTAGCCAGCAAGTGAACCCATTTTTGATCTTTACACCAAAAAGTCAAAGTAGCTCTTTAGCTTGTTTTTAGCTGTAAATAAAACCTCTCGGCAAATAGCATCATCTATAATCCGTAGAAATACTAGTCCGAAAAGATACAGCATGAGCCTGTAGCTATTGTTCGATGGCTCTGTTCGATGGCTCAATGCTATCAAGGCGCTCTAAATCGCCTAAGCCTTAAACATGTCTGTTGCCAAGGTCTTGTTATGCCCAAAACGCTCGAAGAACAGCTAAGAGAAGAAGTCCAGAAGCGTCAGCAGGGTAAAACGGCAACTCCCAAAAGCTATTTAAGTAGCCATTTCAATAAAAAGGGACGCAAAATTCTTGTGGGTGCGCTGTCATTAGGCCTACTCGTTGTTGGCGTTAAAACGCTTTATTCTCCGGTCAATAGAGAGAGAATGTTACCGACATTGACCAGTCCCAAGAGCCACCTAGAAGCGGTTGCTCCGCCCGAAAGTGGTGTCCTCAAACAGTATCAATCGGTTACGCCTGACAAAACTGGCATATTTCGTTTTTTTGCTAGAGAGCCGGTTGAGGGCGATCGCACTTCCCTGTCCGAAGGCTGCGAGACTAGCTCAAGCGATCGCACAGAGGACAATGCTGCCAATGAAGACGGGATAGTAGAAAACGAGAATGCCACTGGAAATGAAGAATCCACCGACGAAAAGCGCCCAGAGCATTACTATGTCGAACTTCTCGATTGGGAATCGGACGAGGTTGTGTTGACAGCTTTTGTGCGTGAGTCGGATATGGCAGTGTTTTCTGTGCCTTTTGGCATTTATAAAATCAGGTATGCATCGGGTCTCACTTGGTACGGCGAAACTGATTTATTTGGCTACAGGACCCTGCACGAAATGACGGAAACTCTGCCAAAACGCACGGCTCAATTTGAGATATCAGACGAAGAACCCGGTATGGATATTGGCTTTCACTGCAGCGGCGGTAACTTAGGAAGAACGCCTGTCGACAAAGATAGCAGCGAAAAGGGCATTCCTGTTGAGCCTACCGATGGGATTCAATCCATTTAGACGGTCACTCTGGATAGTCATTCTGGGCAGTCGCTTTCGGTAGCACACAAATCAGCGTTTGTCAGACGGATGTGGCAGAGTCTGGTATATTCTCAGGCAATCGCCGCTTGCAAATCATCTAAATGAATCCGGTCAGCCCAGACTCCGACAACGAACATTCGCAGCCACTAAAAAAGACCAATGAGAGCGACCCCAGTGGCGAGTCAAATGGTGATTCGGTCATCGAGCCAAAGCGTGAGCCAAAAAGCGAGCCAAGAAGCAAGTCAAAGGCAGAAGAAAATAGCCCAGTTGTAAATCTGCAGCGGCGCTATACCGATCAGCTCAGTCAGGATATCGAGCAGCTCGAAGCGCAGAAAACTCAGTTACAAGGTGAAGTAGCCGCGCTCAGGCAGGATTATATTAAGCTACAGACTGAGACGCGATCGCTCCGTCACTCCGCTAGTCTTTCAGCATCGCCCTATCCAATTACGCCATCTCGCAACATTTCCCATTCTCCTCGCCCTACAGAAAAAATCCATACGGCTGAACGAGGCCCCTTGTTGCCCGGCGAGCAAGAAGTCCCGCCGCCTCCCATACTTCTCTCTGCACCGGCCACTGCAGAATCGCCCACCGTAGAATCAGAGGCTGCCGCGACAGAGGCGAGTTCAAACGAAACGCCTCTAAAGGAACGACCGCAAGAACGTTCTATAGAGCTGCCGACCCCTGCAACTTCTGAGCAGCAGCGCTATCAGCGAATTGTGCAGCCGCCCCACAAAACAGCATCTTCTGTTAAAACGACTGCGCGACGTAGTTTTGTGTTGAGTGCGATCGCAACCCTATTCACTGCTTGGCACTATGGACTCGTCAGCAGCCTACTCCAAGGTGGCAGCTGGCTTGGTATTGCCATTGGTCAACTTGGTACAGGCTTCGTGCCTGCCGTGGCGCTACTCTGGCTGAGAATGCTGGTAATTGTGCCGGTGATGGTGCTCATTGCGCCTCAGCTGCATCGAACGACTTGGGAAGATTTACTCGATTGGTTTTACAGCCGCGAGCAGCTCATCATTCCTTTAGTGGGCAGCGGTATTGCGCTGTTTTTTTCTCAGGTCTTTTTGTATCAAAGCATCGGTACGCTCGGCCCAGCGATTGGTGTTGCAATGCTGTTTCTCTATCCGCTGAGCTCGCTTCCTTTGGGGCTGTGGCTGCGTCAGGAAAAAGCGCTCACACCCTTTAGCTTATTGGCTGTTGTTGCGATTGCCATGGGCGGCCTCCTCGTTGCCAAGCCCGCTTTTACGCTATCCTCTGCCTCTGTTGGTTTTGGTCTACTTGCAAGTTTAGCACTGGGGCTCTTTATAGTCCTGACCAACCACAGCTATCGACTACGCTGCCACCCTGTGCCCACTGCCATTGTGCAGTTTTCTACGGTTGCTGTTCTCAGTAGCTTAGTGCTGCTAATAAAACCGCTCAAACTGGTCAATATCAGCTGGATGAGTTTTTGCCTGTGGGGCCTGCTAATAGGTGCGCTCATGCTTGTAGCCTATCTGTTTACCTACGCGAGCCTGCTCAATATTCGCTGCAAAACAGCTGTTATTGCAGCAGCCACGCCCCTCGCAGCTCTGATATTAGGCTGGGGATTCTCTCCTCGTCCACCCTTACAAATTATTCAGTGGACGGGCATTATGCTTGTTTCCCTTGGCGGCATCGCCCTTGGCAAAGAGAAGTCAGCCAAAGAGCAGCTGGGTAAAGAAGATCTCAATAAATCCCTTTAGTATCAATAGCTAACTTGACTAGCAATCAACGGATGCATCCATTGATTGCCATAGCTTCTTTTTTCTTTGCCATCGTAATTACTAAAAAAGACAGGCAAACCCCGATTTTACGGGTCTGCTTGTCTTTTTTTAGTGTGAACGGAGAGAGAGGGATTCGAACCCTCGAACAAGTTGCCCCGTTACAGCATTTCCAGTGCTGCGCCTTCAACCACTCGGCCATCTCTCCCTATTACCGTGCAGCCGCCTGCTTTTGCCAACGCGCTACAGCTAAGCCATCGTAACAGAAATTTGCCCCACTTGTTTCTTGTACAGGTCTTTTTCGTGCACGCCTTCTTCTTGCTATTCTTCAGATCCTTTTTGTCAGCAGCTACGCATCGCAACATCCGTGCGACCATAGGAGCAGCTCTTTTATTTTCCCACCGCCATTTAGCCGCTTTGCCTTAGTTCTCTCTTTATCCATGGCTGATACTCATAACATTCGTATTCATCACCGTCAAAAAGGCGTTACTTACAACGTCCAGGTACCGAGTGATCGCTATATTCTACAAACCGCTGAAAACCAAACCGCCGACCTCCCGTACGCCTGCCGTAACGGGGCCTGCACCGCCTGCGCCGTCCGCGTCCTCTCAGGCGAACTCCACCAGCCCGAAGCCATGGGCCTTTCTCCAGACCTACGCGAGCAAGGCTATGCTCTCCTCTGTGTCAGCTACCCCCGCAGCGACCTAGAAGTAGAAACCCAAGACGAAGACGAAGTTTACGAACTCCAATTTGGCCGCTACTTCGGCAAAGGCCCCGTAAAATCCGGCATTCTGATTGACGACGATTGACTTTTACTTCAGGCGTTGTCCTAGAAGTTTTTCCCTTTAGCTATATGACTTACTCTCCAGAAGATCTCCAGCGATTCTTAGACGTCGCTACTGAAGCCGCCTCTGCCGGAGGCGCTGTCCTTCAGCATTACTGGGGCAACCTTTCCAATATTCAGCAAAAAGGACGCCCTGGCGACTTAGTCACCGAAGCAGACAAAGCCGCCGAAAAAGAAGTGCTTGCCGTCCTCAAGCGCCATTTGCCAGATCATGCCATTCTCGCAGAGGAATCTGGCAGCATTGCAGCCGCTTCCGACCAAGGTGCTGCCGGACTCCTGTGGGCAGTCGACCCGCTCGATGGCACTACCAACTACACTCATCAGTATCCCTTTTGCGGCTGCTCAGTTGGCCTACTGATAGACGGTAAACCTGCCGTTGGCGCAATTTTTGATCCTGTGCACAACCACTTATTTCGCGCCGCAAAAGGATTGGGGGCAACCTGCAATCGTGAGCCCATCAGCGTATCTGGAACTGAGTCGTTGAGCGATAGCCTGCTGGTAACGGGCTTTGCCTACGACCGTCGGGAAACCATTGACAACACCTATGCCGAATTTTGCCACCTTACGCATATGACGAGAGGTGTTCGTCGGGGTGGGGCGGCTTCTATTGATTTGGCCTACGTTGCCTGTGGACGATTGGACGGTTACTGGGAAAGAGGACTCTCACCCTGGGATTTGGCAGCGGGGGTGATTTTGGTCGAAGAAGCTGGTGGTGTGGTGACTGCTTACGATCAAAGCCCGTTTGAGATTGAATCTGGCCGACTGCTGGCGACGAATGGAAAGATTCAGAAGGCGCTGAGCCAAGTGCTTGGAAACATTGAACCGCTGGAGCAGTTTGCGCCAAAGTGAATCGCCTCTGAGGTCTTTTGGGATTTTCTCTGGCTAAAACTTAAATTCAGCTAAAAAATTGAGTAAATGCTAGGTAATCACTGAAATAAGCATCTGTCGCTACATCTAAATTTTGGGCTAGACGTAATTATGTTGGCATCAGGTTGAGGTGATACATGATTCGTTTGCTGTGCGCTTTGTTGGCTGTAGGCGGTGTGGGCGTTGG
>ERZ1740070.2404-NODE-2404-length-10804-cov-7.934133_pt1 | contig 10804 bp, 11 predicted proteins | sample MGYA00581734_ERZ1740070 | MGnify/ENA primary metagenome ERZ1740070 (study PRJEB43018, sample SAMN04849744) | marine metagenome | isolation source: floating plastic debris | place: Pacific Ocean | collected 2008-09-01 | study: EMG produced TPA metagenomics... | reverse complement strand
GAACGCTATTGCTTAGATCATTATGATGTTGGTGTAACGCCATCACTGTTTTTCGCCTCACGCGTCGCGTGTGCCGACCGGTTGGGGGCGCTGCCCCCAAACCCCCGGGATATTTGTGAACCAGAGAACTTGGGACAGGGGGTGCCTGAGCTATGCCTGTTCTTCTGATTGTTCTTGTTCTGGGCGTTGGAGCCTATCTGTATTGGAAGTGGTCGCGCACCAGCTTGACCCGCAACTGCCGGTGGCGGCAAATTGCGCCAGGCGCTTGGAGATGTGCGTTTTGCGGAGCGGAAGACAGGTCAGAAACTGCGCCGCTGCGATGTCTGAACAGGGTCACGGATCATGGGGGGTGATATGAGCGTACCATCTGATGCAGAACAACGCCGCGCAGTTGCTCCGGTGATTTGTTATCCGAATGATACGCTGCCCGCTCCGGATATGGCGCTGTATCGTAAGGCTTTGGAGACAGCTGAGGTTGTTGACACGGTTCTGGCGCCGCCTCGCGATGCCTGTGCGTTTCGCGTTCCTGCAGGTGGCTTTTTTCGCATCACCAGCATTGAAGGTCCGCAGGTTGGAGATTTGAATCTGTGGAATGCGCATGATCTGACGGAGCGGTTTTATTCTGGGAAAACTCGGGCGCTGCACGGCACGCATGTGACTTTAGGAGAACGGCTTTGGTCCTCTTTCCCCTCGCTGCGACCGATGGCAACCATCGTTGAGGACAGTCTGGGTTGGTATGGCATCGACGGGTTTGGTGGGTCTGTCCATGATGTGATCGGCACGCGTTGCGATCCGTATACCGGAAATCTCTTGTCAGGGTCTCAGTATCACTATTGCTGCCATTCGAACCTGACGCGCGCTGTATCTGATGCAACTGGGCTAAGCCTGAAAGAGGCAGAGCCGCACGTGCACGACGTCTTAAACGTGTTTATGTGTACCGGATTTACCCGTGATACCGGGCAATACTTTATGAAGGCGAGCCCTGTTCGCCCCGGGGACCATCTGACGTTCTTTGCTGAGATCGATTTGCTGGGTGCGTTGTCTGCGTGCCCCGGTGGAGATTGTTCGAGCGAGCATTCGAGTGATGAGGCTGCTTGTTATCCCTTGAAGGTTGAGGTTCTAGAACCAGCGGAGGGCGCTTTGGCGGGTTGGGAACCGCCTAACGTCAACAAATATGATCGCAGTCACGGGCGATAGGACGTCCGTGTTAGTCCTTAAACTCGTCTTCGTAAGGATGCGTGATGATGATCGTCCAACTCATTAGGTAGTGGAGCACAATGGGCCCGATGCACATCGCGATGATCCACTCGGTCGGTGTGCCGTACATGGCCACCATTTCGTTGCCCAGGACCATAGCCACCAAACGGGCGACATGCCAATTGGCCGCGTTTTTGCGGGCTTCGTCCCATAGATTGCCGTCTTTCAAGCCGATGCCGCCCATGATGGAAAAGAGTGAGAAAAGCAGCGCTGTGATCCCCAGCAATATGCTGATGGCATGTTGTGCCCATTCAAGGCTGGGCGCAAAAATGGCGATGGCACAGAGGACAAACGGCGCGGCGAAAGCACGTGGGCCGATCACCCTTCCGTTTTCGCGTTCGAACCGTTCTGCAGTGGCGGGAATGTTCAGCCCAACCACCATGACATATCCAAAAACTGCGCAGAGTACTGGCAAGATAAGGCCGGCTTGGGTGAATGCGTCGTAGTGAGGCGCCAAAAGCGTGTAAGCCGACAATGTTGCGATACCGAATAGCATCGTGTTCACGGGCAACGGCACGCGGGATGTCAAAAGGACGTAAAGGCCAATAAGATAACTGTTCATGCCCCAAGGTGTGAACCGGGATTGCGGCAGGAATACGGGTTAGATTTGGGCGATTATTGGAATGCTGCAGTCAGAGCGATCTCAACCATATCGCCGAAACTGCGTTCGCGATCTTCGGCAGGCAGCGCCTCTCCGGTTTGCAGGTGGTCGGAAACTGTGAGAACGGCCAGTGCGCGGACCGAATGGCGAGCGGCCAGGTTGTAGAGCTCGGCTGCTTCCATTTCGACGCCAAGAATGCCATGGCGTGTCATTTGTTCATTCAGGTCAGGGCGTTCGTCGTAGAACACATCGGACGAATAGATGCCGCCGACATGTGTGGTCACACTTTTGGTTTCTGCTGCATCGGCGGCTGCGCGCAGAAGGCCATAATCGGCGCAAGGCGCAAAGTTCAGGTCTTTGAAAATGCCGCGTGACGGTGTGGACAGCGTAGTGGCCGTCATGGCCAGAATAACATCGCGAATGCCCACGTGGGGCTGCATCCCGCCGCAAGAGCCGATCCGGATCAGGGTTTTGGCCCCATAGTCCCGGATCAGTTCGTTTGCATAGATGGATAGGGATGGCATCCCCATACCGGAGCCTTGAATGGTGACGCGATGCCCGTTCCACGTGCCGGTAAACCCCAGCATTCCGCGGACCTCATTTACGAGCGTGGCGTCTGAGAGAAAGGTCTCTGCTGCCCATTTTGCCCTGTAGGGATCGCCCGGCATCAATACCGTTTCTGCAATCTCTTCAGGTTTGGCTCCGATATGGATTGTCATCTTAGATCGCCAGATCCTCGAGGGATTTGCCAGCGTCGAGTGCCTCATTCACCCACTTTGGCTTGCGACCTTTGCCTGTCCAGGTTTGGCTTTTGTCACCTGGATTGGCGTATTTCGGAGCACTTTTCGAGCCTTTTTTCGGGCTTCCGCCCAACAGCTCATCCAATGAAAAGCCATACTCCTTTGCTGCGGTTTCGGCAGCTTTTTTCGCCTCTGCGAGGCGGCGGACTTCAAGCGTTTTCAGCGCTTTTTCCGCGTCTTTGATAAGCTTGGTGAGCTCATCTTTCGACATCTGGTTGACGTCTACAGCCATACGGTTTCTCCACGTATTTCTTCTTCAATACCCTGCGGCATAATAGTCTACGCGGCGAAGTCAATTCATGTTTGCGAAATGCAATTTATGAGCGTGAAACTGACGCTCTTGGTTGAATGTAATTTTGCAAAGCGTCTTAAACGCGTGTCAGGTGACGCGTGGCGGCGTCAATTGTCCATCATGGATTGCATCATTGCGGCAGTGAAGCCTGACTCTTCCATCCGTTTGAGTGAGATGTCGACCAACCCGCATTCGTCATTTGCTTCTATCATGTAGTCGTCGGAAATGCCTTCGGGCGTGAAGTCTAATTCTTCGTCCATGTTTTCGATATCCATGGAGGCAATTTGGGGCAGTGCTTCATCCATTTCCGCGAGCATCTGATCAACTGCGCCTGTGCTTGAAGCAGCCGCAAGCTTGTCAAGAAGGCAGGAGCCGGCAGCGCGATACTCGTCATCCCAAGTGCTGTCAGGGATTGTTTCCCGCAGAGGTTCTGGATTGCCGCCTTCCTTTTCAACCATGTCGATCATTGCGGCGAACATGATATCGTTCATTGCAACCGAGAGGCGTTCCAGCTTTTCGATTTGCGTTTCAGCCAGTGCCGCAATCGGACACATGACGATAATTGATGCTGCCAGAACGTTTTTCATATCTGCTCTCATTTGTTTGCAATGCCGCAGCATGTCATGCGCCCGTCAGGTTGAAAAGCGGGTCTACTCTGCCGCGACCGCTTTGGGGTCTGCCAGAGTGACGATGTCCATCATGATCGCGTTCAATTCAAAGTCCTTAGGTGTGTAGACCTTGGCTACGCCCATGGCGCGCAAGCGGTCAGCGTCGTCGTCCGGAATAATGCCGCCGACGATTACCGGGATGTGACCGAGGCCGGCATCACGCATCTTCTTCATCATGTCTTCGACCAACGGAATGTGGCTGCCTGACAGAATGGAGAGGCCGACGACATGCACTTCGTTGTCCTGTGCCGCGGAGACGATCTGATCTGGGGTGAGGCGAATGCCTTCGTAGTCAATCTCCATCCCGCAATCGCGAGCGCGGAAGGCGATTTGTTCAGCACCGTTGGAATGGCCATCTAGGCCGGGTTTGCCGACGAGGAATTTGAGGCGACGGCCCAGTTTGTCGCTGACCGCATTCACTGCATCGCGGATGTCATCAAGGCCTTCGGTTTTGTTCGATACGGATTTGGAGACACCTGTCGGACCGCGGTACTCTCCGTACACGTTGCGCATTTCACCGGCCCATTCGCCTGTTGTGACCCCCGCTTTGGCACAGGCAATAGAGGCGGGCATGACGTTTTTACCTTCGGTGGCCGCAGCCCGCAGGTCGGCAAGCGCGGCTTTGACCTCACCATCGTTTCGATCGTGGCGCCATGCGTTCAGGCGGTCGATCTGGTCTTGCTCGACTGCCGGGTCGACAACCATGATGCCGCCGTCTTCGGTTTGCAGCGGGCTGGGTTCGCCTTCGACCCATTTGTTGACGCCGACGACGATCGTCTCATTACGTTCGATCTTGTTCAGACGGTCTGCATTCGAGTCGACCAACCGGCCTTTCATGTACTCGATGGAGCCAATCGCGCCGCCCATGCTGTCGAGGTTCGCGAGCTCAGCGCGCGCACCTTCTTTGAGGGCTTCGACCTTGCGATCCACCGCCGGGTTGCCCTCAAACAGGTCGTCGTATTCGAGCAGGTCCGTCTCGTAGGCCAGGATCTGCTGCATGCGCATGGACCATTGCTGATCCCATGGACGCGGCAGGCCAAGCGCCTCGTTCCAGGCGGGAAGCTGCACGGCACGGGCGCGCGCTTTCTTGGAGAGTGTCACGGCCAGCATCTCGATGAGAATACGGTAGACGTTGTTTTCTGGCTGCTGTTCGGTCAGACCCAGAGAGTTCACCTGAACGCCATAGCGGAAACGGCGGAATTTTGGGTTTTCGACGCCGTAGCGGGTTTCAAGGATTTCGTCCCACAGGTCGACGAATGCGCGCATCTTGCACATTTCGGTCACGAAGCGGATGCCTGCGTTCACGAAGAAGGAGATACGACCGCAGAGGGCGGGGAAATCCTCAGCTGGGACGCGGGGTTTGAGTTCGTCCAGTACGGCGATGGCTGTGGCGAGCGCAAAAGAGAGTTCCTGCTCCGGCGTCGCACCCGCCTCTTGCAGGTGGTAGGAACATACGTTCATTGGGTTCCATTTTGGAACGTTGGTGTAGCAGTATTCGGCCACATCCCCGATCATCTTGAGCGATGGTTTCGGCGGACAGATATAAGTGCCGCGCGAGAGGTACTCTTTAATCAGGTCGTTCTGAACGGTGCCCTGCAGCTTGGACACGTCCGCGCCCTGTTCCTCGGCCACGGCGATATAAAGTGACAGAAGCCAGGGGGCCGTCGCATTGATTGTCATGGACGTGTTCATCTGTTCGAGCGGGATCTGGTCGAACAATGTGCGCATGTCACCCAGATGCGAGACCGGGACGCCCACTTTACCGACTTCGCCGCGCGCAAGGACGTGGTCGCTGTCATACCCAGTTTGTGTGGGCAGGTCGAAAGCCACAGAAAGACCGGTCTGACCCTTTGCCAAGTTGCCGCGATAGAGCGCGTTTGAGGCTTTGGCGGTCGAGTGTCCCGCATAAGTGCGGATGAGCCATGGGCGGTCACGGGTCGGGGTCTGTGTCTCGGTCATGTCATCCTCGTCGAGGCGAGATTCGCCTTGGTAATCTTGTTGCGTTGCGCGATGGATACGCGAAATTTTATGTCGCTGTCAATTCGCTGCGTTGCGGCGTTATGTGTTTTGCTGCGCGACAGCATACTCCATGCGTGTGGATTCGGAAAAGCCAAAGAGATACTTGAGCGGCCCAAGTGTTTCTGTCCCGACGGGGACAAAGCCCTCCCGTGAGTAAAGCGCTTGCGCCCGTGGGTTTGTGTCGATCACGTCAAGCCGGACGGATGTGCAGTTCAGGTCTGCCGCTTTGTTCTTGATCGCATGCAAAAGCTGAGTGCCAAGTCCCAAGCCACGGGCGTCTGCAGATACGCAAATCCCATCCATCAACAGGATGCCGTCTTCCAGATCGCGTTCCAAAAGGCTGACCAACAATCCGCGCCAAAGCCCGCCGAACGCCCCATACCGCCGCGACAAGTCTTTGAGGTCTCCGTCAGTCAGCGCCCCTTGTGAGGTTTTGTAGCCAGCGAGTCCCATCAGTGTGCCTGTCTCAGACACGGCTGAAATGGCGAATTGAGGATCAAGGATGTCCGAGAAGAACGCGTGTGCTTTTTCAGGCGGATCAAAAAGGCGGTGTAGTTTTCCGCGAAACGCCTCGTAATACAGAGCGGCGGCGACAGCGCGCTGATCTTCGGGAAAGCCGGTTTGGATCGTGGCATTCATGCGTCTGTCACTCTGATACTCCTCGTCCAGATGTTTACCCGGCGCAGGGACATTGCAAGAGTGCACGTATGACGTCGACCGTGACCCTTCCGATATGGGCCTTTGTGCTTATTCTCGTGTTTGCGGCGGTCACGTTTGCATCACATTTTCTATTTCCATCCGTGCGGTGGTTCTTCAGGCGTCGGCTGGAACGCGCGGTCAAACGGTTAAACGAACGGTTGGAAAGGCCAATCCAGCCCTTCAAGCTGTTGCGGCGTCAGGACATGATCCAGCGCCTGGTCTACGACCCCGAGATCACCCGGGCCATAGTGGAGCATGCCAAACAAGAAGGCGTGCGAGAGGACGTCGCGTTTGAACGCGCGCGGGGCTGTGCGCGCGAGATCGTACCCTCCTTTTCGGCCTGGGCGTATTTCGGGTTTGCAATTCGCGCGGCCAAGCTTTTGGCGACGTCTCTTTATCGTGTGCGATTGGTGCATCAGGACAAACGGCTAAAGGATGTTGATCCAGAGGCAACGGTGGTTTTTGTCATGAACCACCGGTCCAATATGGACTATGTGCTGGTCACTTACCTCGCGGCAGATCGGTCTGCGCTGTCTTACGCGGTGGGTGAATGGGCCAGGGTTTGGCCATTGTCGCGATTGATACGGGCGATGGGTGCTTATTTCATTCGCCGTAAGTCCCGAGATGATCTCTACCGTAAGGTTTTGGCCCGCTATGTGCAGCAGGCGACCGGGGCTGGCGTGACGCAGGCGGTGTTCCCGGAAGGCGGGTTGAGCCTTGATGGCAGTGTGGCACCGCCGCGTGTGGGTATTTTGAAATACATGCTGGAGGGTGCTGCAGCGGCAGAGCGCGATGTGGTGTTTGTGCCAATTGCACTCAATTATGATCGCGTTCTTGAGGACACCATTCTTTTAAAGGCGCAACAATCTGGCAAGCGCCGTTTTCGCGCGCGGATCAGTGTTGTGATGCTGGCCATCCTGCGACAGCTTTGGTTGCGGGTCACCGGACGGTTCCATCGGTTTGGATATGCTGCCGTCAGTTTTGGCACGCCGCTTGCATTAAGCGAGATTGGTGCGGAGAACAGTGATCCTGAAGCTTTGTCAGAGCTTGTTATGACCCGTATCGCTGCCGCGGTTCCGGTCTTGCCTGTGCCCGTGGTGGCATCCCTGCTGTTGCGGGATGGTGAAATGACGAAGACTGAGTTGGCGCACAGGTTTTCGGATACCTTGAGTCAGCTTGATACGGCGCAGGTTCACTTGCCGCGCAATAATCGCGAGTACGCTGTGGAGTACGGTCTGCGCAATTTGATTGAACGCGGCATCGTCACCGAAGATGACGAGGTATTGCGCATTCCGCCGGAAAAAGCCCATCTCGCGCAGTTTTACGCAAATTCAGTGGCGCATCTGCTGCTTGGAGATTCTGCGACTGCGAAGTAATTTCTGCATTCGCTCGGTCATAAAATTACAAAATAGACATTAATCTTGTTGCAAAATTTCAAGATGCGGCATATTTCACCGTCAGAGGCCGCGATTCTGCGTTGCGGCACTGGTGTGACTTAACCTGAGTTTAACTTAAGGAGGCTTCGATGGCTCTCGATCAGCAAACCGGTATCGCGGAATATGACGCGCCCGAGAAGGACTTGTACGAAATTGGTGAGATGCCGCCGATGGGTTACGTCCCAAAGCAGATGTACGCATGGACCATCCGCCGCGAACGTCACGGAGAGCCGGAACAAGCCTTTGAAGTCGAGGTTGTTGACACCTGGGAAATTGACAGCAACGAGGTGCTTGTCCTCGTGATGGCTGCGGGTGTGAACTACAACGGCGTTTGGGCGGGCCTTGGTCAGCCAATCAGCCCGTTTGATGGTCACAAGCAGCCCTATCATATTGCTGGGTCGGACGCGTCTGGTATCGTCTGGAAAGTGGGCGACAAGGTGAAGCGCTGGAAGGTTGGCGATGAAGTTGTCATCCACTGCAACCAGGATGACGGCGACGATGAGCACTGCAACGGCGGTGATCCAATGTATTCGCCAACCCAGCGCATCTGGGGTTACGAGACGCATGACGGGTCGTTCTCTCAGTTCACGCGAGTGCAAGCGCAGCAGTTGATGCCTCGGCCGAAGCATCTGACTTGGGAAGAAGCGGCGTGTTACACACTGACGCTCGCCACAGCGTATCGGATGTTGTTTGGCCACGAGCCGCACGATCTTAAGCCCGGCCAGAACGTACTTGTCTGGGGCGCGTCTGGTGGTCTTGGGTCGTACGCGATCCAGCTTGCCAATACGGCAGGGGCTAACGCGATCGGCGTTATTTCGGACGAAAGCAAACGCGATTTCGTGATGCAGATGGGCGCCAAAGGCGTCATCAACCGCAAAGACTTCAAATGCTGGGGGCAATTGCCCACTGTGAACACACCCGAGTACAAAGAGTGGTTCACCGAAGCGCGGAAATTCGGCAAGGCGATCTGGGACATTACCGGCAAAGGCGTGAACGTCGATATGGTGTTCGAACATCCAGGTGAAAGCACGTTCCCGGTTTCGACACTCGTCTGCAAAAAGGGTGGTATGGTTGTGATCTGTGCGGGCACCACCGGTTTTAATTGTACATTTGATGTGCGGTATATGTGGATGCACCAGAAGCGTTTGCAGGGGTCGCACTTTGCGCACCTCAAGCAAGCATCGTCGGCAAACCAGTTGATGGTAGAGCGGCGCTTGGACCCGTGCATGTCAGAGGTGTTCCCGTGGAACGAGATTCCGCAGGCGCATACCAAGATGCTGCGCAATGAACATAAGCCTGGTAACATGGCGGTTCTTGTTCAATCGCCCAAAACGGGTCTGCGCACGTTTGAAGATGCTTTGGCGGCGAAATCGTAACGAAGCACTTACTTCTTTCCATTAGACACAACCCGCGCGCAGCAGTCTGCGTGCGGGTTTTTTGGTTTGAAAAGGGTCGATGTAAGCAATTCAAACACGTAGAAATTTGTCCCTCGCTGTTTTTGGGGAGGGGGAATAGGTGAATTTAACGATTTATCGTCACATGCTAGAGTTGTGTTAACGATCTATTAACTATCTGGAGGCGACGCTCTCATGGGACATGATTGGATCATAGACGTGTTGACCGACCTCAAGACATTTGCCGCTGCGAATGATCTTGAAGCGCTGGCGGCAAAACTGGATGACACGCAGCTTTTTGCCAAAGCGGAACTTGTGTCACACGGTAAGGGGACAGACCGTGGGATTTTTGGAGAGAGTGCCTCAACTGGACGACGTAATATCGCGCTTAGAATGCGCGGTCCAACTTGAGGATTTACAAAGCGCCATTGAATGGCTGCGCGACCATTATGCGGTCGACGACATTGTTTATCACTGGGTGTCCAGTGACGGGGAACAATACGGATGCGGGACATATGACCCAAAATGGGTCGTCCGATACCTTGAGAAAGGATATCTGCGCATCGATCCGGTGGTAATCGGTTGTTACCAGCGCTTTCACCCTGTGGATTGGAAACGTCTTGATTGGTCAAGCAAATCTGCGCGTGCCTTTCAAAAGGATGCGGCGTCTTATGGTGTCGGCAACCAAGGCTATTCTATACCAATTCGAGGGCCGAACGGGCAGTTTGCGCTCTTTACGGTATCGCATACATGCGATGATGAAACCTGGGCGCATTTCACGGAATTAAATCGTCGGGACCTTATCCTTTACGCGCATTACTTTAATCAGACAGCTTTGCGGCTTGAACCGGGGCGCAAACCTGAACCGACACAACCTTTGTCCCCGCGCGAGGTAGAGACGATGACATTGCTGGCTGTTGGCTACAGCCGGGCGCAAGTCGCTGACACTTTGAGCATCTCAGAGCACACGTTGCGAGTGTATATCGAGAGCGCGCGCTTCAAGCTTGGGGCGCTTAACACAACCCACGCCGTTGCGCGTGCTATGTCACGCGGACAGATCGTGGTGTGACGCGTTTGCGTGTCTTGCTGCATTCAGCAGTGAAGCCATTGTTGTGATTTAACGCGCAACGGCCATCGTTCGCTCGTAAAAGGAACAATTCACATTTGAGCGGCAGCTTTTCCGTCATTCACGGAGGGACTGTCTATGATTCGCTACCTGTATGCTGACCAACTGTCGAAGTTTCCGCTGCTTGAACGCACCATGTTCGAGGATCGCGCCGATCAATTCAAAACGCGGCTTGGATGGGACGTTTCGGTCAATTCAGATGGGCAGGAACGCGACGCCTACGACGATCTTAACCCGCTATACGTGATCTGGGAAAAAGCGGATGGCACGCACGGCGGATCGATGCGGTTTTTGCCCACGACCGGTCGGACAATGGTGAACGATCATTTTCTGGACCTGACGGATGGCGTTGCGTTTCAAAGCCCATTGATCTGGGAATGCACGCGCTTTTGTCTATCGCGCGATACCGAACCGGGAACGGCGGCGGCCTTGATGTTGGCCGGTGGCGAGGTGATGCAGAATTTCGGTGTGCAGCACTTTGTCGGCGTTTTTGATGCACGCATGGTGCGCAT
>ERZ1740070.2403-NODE-2403-length-10806-cov-4.039717_pt1 | contig 10806 bp, 8 predicted proteins | sample MGYA00581734_ERZ1740070 | MGnify/ENA primary metagenome ERZ1740070 (study PRJEB43018, sample SAMN04849744) | marine metagenome | isolation source: floating plastic debris | place: Pacific Ocean | collected 2008-09-01 | study: EMG produced TPA metagenomics... | reverse complement strand
TCCGGCCACCTGTTTGCCGCCAATGAAATGGCTCACGTCGCGCATCGCGCTCTCCCGATTTTGAATTCTTGTTTGCCGGTGAGATCGCGCATTCAGACGGCCAAGGCAAGCCTTGTCGTCGGGATCAATGAATTGTGAAAATGGGCTGGCTCAGCCCGCCATACGCCCGCGTAGTTCGACCGTAGAAACATGCCCCGCGGCGCGCGACATCAGGACATCCGCTATCGTCGCGACCAGTTCGGGCCCGGTAAGCGGTTTCTTCATGGCGCGATCTGCCCCCATGGCGATACAGGCCTGTCGTCGACTCTCGGTCGTATCCGCGGTCAGGGCAATGATCGGCGTTGCGGCATTGACACCGCCCCGGCGCCTCAGGCCATCAATGAAATTCATTGAATTGCCATCGGGCAGATGCAAATCCGTGATCACAGCCTGGAACTTGGTCAGCGCGACATAGGATTCCGCGGCATGAAGGGTTCCGGCATGGTGAACGGTCCAGCCGGCCTGTTCCAACGCATTGATGACAATCATTGCCGAGGCTTCGTGATCTTCAACCAGCAGGATGTCGCCAAGCTCGAACTTGCCGCGTTTCGGCACCGTCGGTTCATCCAGTTTGGTGGCTGCGCTCGGCACCCGCTCGACCGGGATACTCAGTGTGAAAACGCTGCCCCCTTCCGGATTGTCGGCATGGGTCAGCGCGCCGCCGAGGCCGGTCGCCAGCGCACGCGAAATGGTCAGGCCAAGGCCCCAGCCTTTGACGCCATCAATCTCAGGGCCTTTTTCGAACACTTCCATGAAACGGTCGCGTTGGTCAGGTGTCAGGCCTCGCCCGGTATCGGCGACGGACAAGGTCAGCATCAGAACGCCGCCCAGGGATTGAGTCGATAGCGTCGTAGAGACCTCACCTTCCTTGGTGAATTTCAGAGCATTGGAAATCAGATTATTGGCGATCTGGCGCACCCGGCCAATGTCAGTCTGAACATAATGCGGCCCATCCGGTACGAATCCGATCCGCAAGGCAAGACCGCGGCGCGAGGCTTCTGAGGCCCAGAGTCGGCGCAGATCATCTGTCAGCTCGGTAAGATCAGCGGCTTCTTTATTGACGTTCAGCTTGCCCGCCTCAAGCCGGGCAAAATCCAGCGTGTCGGTCAGAATGCGATCGAGCGTGTGGCTCGAGCGGACAATGGTCTGGGCAAGATCCTTCTCATAATCATCACGAACCCGGCCCGCCAGCATTTCCGACAGACCCATAATCGCCGTCAGCGGGGTCCGGATTTCATGCGCAAGCGTGCCGAGTAATGGCACCTGCCGGCTATTTGATGAAAGTTTGCTAAGATCCGGCGACTCCGGCACACGGGTCGGCGCATCGTCGAGCGCAGCGATCAGCGCCTCTTGCAATTTCGTCGGGCTGAGGACGCCCTTAAAGCGCTTGTCCTCAACAATGATACATCCGCGAGAGATGACCGCATCAATATGTTTGCCAGCCCGGGCGACGAAAGACTCAACGGTGGTATCGGCCTTGAGGATCAATGCGCGCGCCGTGATGAGATCGCCAATCGCCAGAGCGGCATGATTGTTCTGGCCAGCACTGGCGGCGAATTCAAACGTTAGCGTCCGGCTGATCAGGCCGGCCGGTCGTTTGTCGCGCACCAGAATGAAATACTGGGCATGCGGGTCGTTCAGAAAGCGATCAACCACCGCAGCGAGCGGCATACTCGCCGATATTGGTTTCGCGCTTTCGGCAAAATCGCCCAGACAAACCGGCATAAAAGTCCCTCATACTCTACGTTCAGGTATGAGAAATTGCCCGCAATTCCTTTACGGCTTGCAAACCGGACGGTTTTTTTCTGCTATTTGATCTCACTATGGTGTGAAACGATCTTGCTGACGAGGCCGTACTCGACCGCTTCCTCGGCGCTCATCCAGTGATCGCGATCGGTATCTTCCACGATTTTTTTCAGCGACTGACCCGTGGCTTCGGCGAAGATCTTGTTCAGCCGCTCACGCATGCGCACGATTTCCCGGACCTGAATTTCAACGTCAGAGGCCTGGCCACCAACTCCGCCGCGGGGCTCGTGCAACAGGAAGCGCGTATTCGGCAGCGCGAACCGGTTTTCCTTCTGAGCGGCTGCATAGATCAGCGCACCGGCGCTGGCGACCCAACCGGACCCCAACACTTTTACCGGCGCTCCGACAAATTTGATCATATCATGGATCATGTCGCCAGACTCGACATGCCCGCCGGGTGACGAGATCACCAGAAGAATTGGGTCTGAACTGTCCGAGGCCAGGGCCAGAAGGCGCTCACACACGCGCCGTGCCAGCTTATCGTCAACGCCACCCGTCAGCATAATGGTACGAGCATTGAACAGCGCTTCTTCCAGAAACGCGTTCGGCTCGGCCATCGGTTTGGCGTCCGCTTCATCATCAAGGCGTGTCATGCACTCTCCGCAAATATCCTGGGCAGAGATTTGAGGTGCCAAAGGCGCTGGGTCAAGCGGCAAGATGCCTATTTTGTGTGGGTAACCGTTAACCCCACAATCTCCACCATCTCATCTGGCCCGGGTTCGATTCCCGATTCTTCGAGCGACTCGATTAGCGCAACGGTGATGGGTGTCGGCGGATTGGCCGAAAGCGTCAGGGTTCCGCCTTCCTCCAAGAATGCTGCCACGGCGTCCATGTAGGGGTCGACCCCAGGAAATTCCTGGCGAGCGAAGGGCCGCATACTGTTCACCATATTGATCGAAAACATCCGCAATTGGGCGGCATCATTATAGGTCAGCATCGCCATGCCTTCCTGGTCTGGAAAAGCTTGTCCAATGGCGTGAAGCATTTCGAATATGTTGGACAAACCACCCGTATCGGTCAGCACGGTCTCGAAACCGCGAAACTCGAAATCTTCTTTGAAGGCCGTCTCGAACTCGGCCTCTGGATCGTCGAGATCGAAGAGGCCGGCCATTCTCGCCGGGGTTGAAAAACCAATATCAGCGCTGGTCGAGCCTTTGAACGCCTCCGCGAAACGTCCCTTTTCGCGATAGCTGATCGCCCCGGTGTCTTCATCCCAATTGAGATTGAGCGAGAAATCACCACACAAACAATCAAACCCATATTGTTCGACGATTTCGAGCCCTTTGCGGAGGTCTTCGGCCGACAATCCTGGCTCTAATTCTTCTCCCATCTCCTGGGTCATGACTTCAAACAGATTGCCGATATTGTAGCCGGTATTTGACAGCGAAAGACTGATTGTGGTCGGCAACAACCAATGGAAGTCAGATTCGATCACGATCTCATCGGCATTGAAAAGTGACTTCTCGGCGATGTCTAATGTGTAGTCTTGCATTTCCCAGCGCCCAAGATCGAAGACATCGGTAACGGTGGTGTCTGGCATTTCCCAATTTGCCATCGCTTCAAAAGCTTTTGCCATTTTGAAACCTGAGACGGTCGATGTTGTGACACCGCCGGTCATCGGCACGGCTTTCATTGTCGTACCATCACCGTCAGGATCCGGGATCGGAAACTCGCCATCTATGAGAGTGTCCCAACTGCCAGAATAGGCCATGTCGCCGCGATCATAATCGCGGACACCTGTCAGGCCGATCGTGACACCCATGTTAATTTCAACATTGTTGTCCCGCATAGCATAGGTGAAAGAGAGATCGTCATAGACCACAGCGTCAAGGCTGAAAGCTCGCATGAACGCGCCGACCATTTGAAAGCCTTGGCGTTCATTTGTGTCGTTGCCGGCCTGCGGTTCGGCAAACTCATCTCCCTCGATAACGATATCGGGGTCAGCGTTTTCTTCTTCGAACTTTGTGTAGACGAACGGATGCAAATCGAAGCCGTCAATGAGTAACGTGTTCATTTCGAAATTATAGTTGAACACATCAACCGCATTGAGTTCCGTGATGACCTCTCCGTCCAGCGAAGTGAACTCATCAATCGCGCCGACATATTGGTCCATCATCAATTTGCTGACAGCTTCCATACCCACTGATTTAACGCCGCGCAGTTCAATCCGGTCAGCAACGTTTACACTGGCCTCGAGATTGGACCCGCGAATTCGATCCGCAATCGCGTTTGGGTCAAATCCGTAGAAAAGTACTTCATCCGCTTCGAGGCCGACGGGTGACCCCTCCAAATCGTAGACAATGGCAAAGTCTTCAACGCGCGTCGCCCCGCTCTCTGCAATCACGGATACGTTGCCGGTTTGCAAGCTGACACCGTCCGGCAAGTCGGCAAAAGCGATGGCAAAATCGACGGGATCTTCATCCGTAATCGCGTTGCCCGAATACGGCGTCGTAAGCAATTGTGCGAAAAATGCTTTTTCATCGTCTGATTCAGTAATTGAGGCGACATTCGTGCCAGGCTCTTCTGCCTGTTGAGCATTCCCACAAGCAGCAACGGTGAGCACGACACCCGCAGCGGCGAATGACAAACGCGTCCTGGAGAGTAGACTGGTCATATCAGTGTCCTTCAAATGCCAAAAGAGAGATTACATCAACCCCGTGTTGGCGCAATCGGTCGGCGCCGCCCAGATCAGGTAAATCAACAAGAAAGGTCGCCGCCACAACACTTGCATCTGCCCGGCGCAGCAATTTCAGGCCAGCCTCTGCTGTGCCGCCCGTGGCGATCAAATCATCCACCAGCAGGACCCTATCGCCCGCATTCAGCGCATCCGTATGCATGTGCAATTCATCGGTGCCATATTCGAGCGCGTAGGTCTCACTATAGGTGTTCCAAGGCAGCTTACCCGGTTTCCGCAATGCCGTGAACCCGGCATCGAGCTCAATCGCGAGTGCGCCGCCAAGAATGAATCCGCGGGCATCGATCCCGGCAACCTGATGGATATCCTGGTCCCGGAAGGGCGCCGCCATGTCCTGAACGGCGTGTTTGAATGCCGACGCATGCGCCATCAATGTGGTCAGATCGCGAAACAGGATGCCCGGCGTGGGATGGTCGGGAATCGTCCGAATAAATTGTCTGAAATCCATATGCCTAGTGAACTGCTCCGGGGGTTGGAGGCTTGGACTGAGGCGTGGATTCGACATTGGATTCAACCGGTTCGGGCTCCGAGGTCGGCACAGGAGTTTCGGCTGCTGCGATTTTAGGCTCCGGTTCCAGTGCGGGCTCTGTCTGAGGCGGCGGCGGTGGTTCGATGGCCGCGGCAGTTTCTACTGTTTCCGTCGCTTCAACCGTCTCTGGCCCTTCGCGCGCCGGCGCCGTCTCAGTGACGGTTTCTGGTGCCGCGACCGGATCGTTTGTTTCTACGGTGTCTGCGACCACAGCGGCAGCGGCTGCTGCCTCCTCAACCGGTTCTTTTTTCTTTTTGCGTTTCCAGAACGGGGCGTTCGGGTCAGCCTTACGGTCATATTGCTTGGCGAAATACTCGCTGGCCGTATAGGTCAGCGGCTTCGGCGTCAGGGTCATGCCGTCCTGGCGCAAGCGCTCGACCACCTGGTCGCGCAAATGCAGGCCGGGCAGCAAGTTCGCATGGAACTTGTTGGCCTTCATCCAATCGCGCACATCCCAGCTCCGGGTCGAACGCGCGGATTCTGCCGCGCAGCCCTTGTGCTCTTCCCAAAGGTACAAAGTTGCAAGCGATCCGATCACAGCATCGACGGCAACATTGGCCGGGCGATCTATGTCGCTGTGACTGGCCAGAGCGGCCCGCAAGGACTGCTTATGCGCGCTCAGCTCATTATAATTGCCGCGAATGACCGTCAGGCCGCCGCGATCCGCCTCGTTCGGCCGCGATAGCAGGGCATCCAGCTGGGGATGGACAACCGGAACCAGTTCGAAGTCCCGCTTCACACTGCCATTGGCGAGGCCCGCCAGTTCGGTCATCATCCGCTTCAGATTGTGCCGCAGCTCATAGCCGACACCGTCCATAGCGCGTTTTTCCATATCGCGCTCACGATCGACCCAGCGCCAGGCAGACCAGGCGAGATAAGCGATGGCCGCGATCAATACGAGCAGGCCGGAAACTAAAAAGGTTTCAAATGTTGCGTCGGACATAATCCACTCCCCTTTGTTAACCAATTAGCAAAGGTTGGAGACAAGGGCCACTCGCAAAAACGTTAAATCAAACCGCGACGGGCGCCTTGATATGCGGATGTGCTTGATAATCCACGAGTTCGAAGTCCTCATATTCCCAGCCGAACAGGTCGTTCTTGGCCGGATTCAGGATCATTTTCGGCTCTGGATACGGCTCACGCGTCAATTGCAAACGAGCCTGCTCAACATGATTCGAATAGAGGTGCGTATCCCCGAACGTATGGACAAAATCACCGGGTTTCAGGCCGGTTGCCCGCGCCATCATCAGGGTCAGCAGCGCGTAGGAGGCAATATTGAATGGCACGCCGAGGAACACGTCCGCGGACCGTTGATAGAGCTGGCAATTCAACCGCCCGTCCATGACATTGAACTGGAACAGGCAGTGGCACGGCGGCAGCGCCATGGACGGCACATCCGCTGGATTCCAGGCTGACACCACCATGCGCCGCGAATCAGGATTGGTCCGAATTTCGTCCAGGACCCACTGAATTTGGTCAATCACCCGGCCGTCCGGGGCCGCCCAACTGCGCCATTGTTTGCCATAGACCGGCCCGAGATCACCGTTTTCGTCGGCCCATTCATCCCAGATTTTGACTTTTCGGTCCTGCAGCCAGCGGACATTCGTATCGCCGCGCAAGAACCATAAGAGCTCTACAATGATGGACCGCAAATGCAGCTTTTTGGTCGTCAGAAGCGGGAAGGTCTCAGACAGATCGAAGCGCATCTGGCGGCCAAACACGCCCAGTGTGCCGGTGCCCGTGCGGTCGCCGCGCGCGACGCCATTGTCGAGAATGTCCTGCAAAAGATCGAGATATTGTTTCATGCCGCCTGCAAATCATGACTCGCTGGCCAAGGCCAGACACAGCGCTCAGGTATGGTGAATTATTCGTCGCGATCGCTCGGCAAAATTACCGTTGCGCCAAAACAAAACTGAAAGAGATTTTTTCTACCTCTAGTTGAGTGGGACGTCCAACGCGAGTGCGCGAGGTGTCCTATGTTGCTCCGTAAGTTCACATCCGACCGATCCGGTCATGTTACGTCCATCTTTGCTTTTTCTCTCCTGCCTATCTGTGCCGTGATCGGATTCAGTCTCGATCTGCAGAACCAGATACAACGCGAACTTAAAACGCAGGCTGTGCTGGATTCAGCCGTGCTCGCAGCGTCCAAAGCCATGCAGACCGGGGCATCCGAAGCCGAGATTGAAGAAACTGTGGCAGATTTTGTTTCCTTGCACGTCGACTCATTGCCCGGGCTCGACTGCGCCACGCCGACCGTCACCATGCACTCGGACGATACCTCCATCGAGGCGTCGCTGGAATGCACGCAGGACACCACTCTGATGCACATTATCGGTCAGGACACGTTGCCCGTTGAAGTGGAGTCCGTTTCAACCTACAGTTTGACTGCGATCGACATCGCGTTCATGTTTGATCTTTCTACGTCCATGAACAATAATAATCGCCTGGTCGATTTAAAATCTGCCACCACCGATGCCCTGGATATTTTGCTTCCGAGCAGCGCTTCGGCTGACGTGACCGAACACACGCGCATCGCAATGGCGTCCTATGGCAACTCATTAACTGCCGGACCGTACTTTGAGCAGGCGACGGGCCTAAGCCCCACGCGATCTTATTCCGACACTGTCTCCGTTGAAATTGACGACAGGGATATCAGTGATGGGCTGACGAGTTATGCGGCGATTGACGTATATCTTTACGATGCGGGTTCCGGTGATCGCATCGCCGAGTTCGGAAACGGCGCACTGATCAAAGTCGAACCAGAACAATTGAACAATATGACCATCGTTGTCGAACCCCGAAGCAGTTATTACCGGTTCGATGAGTTTGAGAGTTTTGAGTTTCGACTGAGCGGGACTGAACATAAAAATGCAACCGAGAGTGTTGAGCCATTCACCCTTTATGGCGACAGCGGAATGTCCAGTCTGAACGGTGAACAATGGTCGACCGGGCAGTTCGAACTGAAGCTGCGCGGCTTTGACGGAAATGGGCTCACCGGCGCTAAAATTCTAGATAAGACCATTGAGTTTGAATTGTTCAAAGAGGGCGACGTTCGCGAGAGCGATGAAAGTCACACCATCACCTCTACCTGCGTCTGGGAACGGGACGGCGACGAAAGATTTACCGATGCACCACCCGCGGCCGGCAGCTATCTTTCGGCCAATAGTGCCTTGTTCTGTCAACTCAACGCAGACTCACCGAACGGCGTATGGGAATTTTGTTTTAACGAAAATGTTGAGCGACAAACAATCGGTACCCGCTGCCCGAACGCCGCGCCTGTGGAACTGACGAACAATCGCACCGCGCTCGACACCTATGTTTCAACCCTGAGCGCCGGCGGCGGTACCGCGGGTCATCTGGGCGTGGGGTGGACATGGTATCTGATTTCCGATCGCTGGGCCTCTGTGTTCGATGGCGCGGCCGAGCCCGCCGCATTTACCGATCCCGACATCACAAAGGCCGTCGTCTTGATGACGGATGGCGCCTTCAACGCCGTCGGGCACCGGGATCAGGGCGATTCTCAAACCCAGGCGCGCGCGCTCTGTAATGGCATGAAGAACAAGTCCATAATCGTCTACGCCGTAGCGTTCCGGGCCCCCACCGCCGGTCAGCGCGTCTTGCAAGACTGTGCCACCAGCCCGACCACTTACTTCAACGCAAGCAATCGTGACGAATTGAAAGCGGCCTATAAGGAAATCGCCGTGCAACTCTCTGATCTGCGATTGTCGGAGTGACCGCACTCCAACAACCAGAACTAGAGTAAAAATTGTCTCAATGTCTCAAATCGAATCCGCACGCAAAAGCTAACGCGGCCTAAAACACGGTTCGCTAAAACGTCCAAAAAATAGGGACGTTAGAGCGCGCACGCGCCTTTCGAAAATGAGCATGTTTGCAAAGCTGAAAAATGACAGCCGGGGCAATGTATTGATGATATTCGCCCTGTGTATTGTCCCCATATTGACCGTGGCCGGTTTCGCGATTGACTTTCAACAGACCGTCAAGCGCAAGGGGAAAGTTCAGGTCGTGCTGGACTCAGCCGTACTCGCGGCTGCGCGCGTGAAGCAGACCGGAGCGACAGATGACGCTGTGAAACAGTCGGTCCAGGACTTCATGGATGCTCAGATTGACGGCCTTGGCGGCCTGATCTGTGATCCGGCCGTGGTCGTCGTGACCCAGAATGAGGAAGAGATTGACGCCAATATTACCTGCAAACAGGACACATATCTTATCAAAGTGATCGGTCGCGACCAGGTCACGTTCAACGTTGCCTCTGGCTCGGAGTACGGAATCGACAAAATTGATGTCGCCTTCATGTTCGACATTTCGGGGTCAATGAATAGTGCAAGTCGTCTGACGAACCTGAAATCGGCGGCAGAAGAGGCCGTAGACGTCCTGCTTCCGGATGGGGCGTCACAGGAATTGCTGGACAATACGCGCCTGGCAATGGTGTCCTACAATGCCATGGTCAACGCAGGTGACTTCTTCGAGGAAGTCGCGGGCGTGACACCGACCCGCACCTATACGCATGATCTGGTGGTCACGGTTGAAGGATCGGATGAGTCAGACACAGGCAATGAGTTCGATGATATCAAGATCGGTCTTTACGATGCCAGCAGCAATGATTTGATCACCTATTTTGGAGACAACGCGGTCCTGGCCGTCGATCCGGAGCATATGGACAATATCACGGTCGCAGTGACGATCCCGACCGGCAGCGATTTTTATCATGATCATGATAGCGTGTTCCTGCGCGTACGCGGGGAAGCCGAGCATGAACATACCGAAAATGCCGAACCGTATGCGCTCTATTCGGACAATGGCGGGAATTATGATGGCGAAGACTGGGATTACGGTGAGTACCGGATGCGGTTCATCATCTATGATGGCGCGAATGGCGGCGGCGACGAATTGTTCAATGAAAAGATTGAATTCGAGCTCGTCGAAGCCATTGAGGAAGTCACGGAAACCGAAACCAAGACCTATACGCTCACCTCAACCTGCGTCTGGGAGCGGGACGGCGATGAAAAATTCACCGACGGCGCTCCGGCCGAAGGCGCTTACCTGGCGCACCAGCAAGCCTGGTTCGTCGAAGACCCCGACCAGGATGATGGCGGCGACTGGAAGGTCGGACATCCAAATCGTGTAGATAATGGCCGATACGACGGAGATGAGTGCCGCAGCGCCGAGCCTGTCGAATTGACCAATAACAAGACTACGCTCGACACCTATATCACCCTGTTGAATGCGGGTGGCTATACCGCTGGACATCTCGGTGTGGCCTGGACGTGGTATCTGGTCTCGGAAGACTGGAACCAGGTCTTTGACGGCACAGCGGCGCCGCTTGATTATTCCGAACCGGACTCTGCCAAGGTCGTGATCCTGATGACGGATGGTGCCTTCAATACCGAGGTCTTCCCGGAACAAGGCAACTCGGCAACCCAGGCCCGCGCCCTTTGTGACAATATGAAAGCCAGGGATATCAAGGTCTACTCGGTTGCCCTGAATGCGCCGACAGCCGGTAAGGAAGTCCTGTCATATTGCGCGTCTGGAACAGACTATTATTTCGAACCGGAAACGGGTGCTGAACTGACCGACGCCTATAAGCAGATTGCGATTTCGATCTCGGATCTACGCATCTCGAAATAGGCCCATACGCAAAATATCAAACACCCCCTGACTGGTCAGGGGGTGTTTTCGATTCGCTCAGGCCGCCGCGATCAGGGTCGTTGTCGATTTT